>Ga0315915_1008028_pt1 | contig 12431 bp, 8 predicted proteins | sample MpolbnodulesMG_FD_207738 | JGI IMG/M metagenome (GOLD analysis project Ga0315915, IMG submission 207738) | Medicago polymorpha root nodule microbial communities from Los Angeles, California, United States - branched nodules | ecosystem: Host-associated > Plants > Roots > Nodule | place: USA... | reverse complement strand
TTTTTTTTTAATAATAAGGAAAAAATTGATAAAAAAAAAATTGAATATTTTTAGGATCATCTCTTTATGTGTGTGTCCAAATATTTTTGATCTGTTCTTGTGACCAAGGAAGAATTTCTCAATATGTGTTTATGTCGGATAATATTAACCAACAACAATTGCTCTCACACAAACAAAATTCTCCTCTATCTAAGCTCTCAAAAGCTTCAAAAGTGTGCTAAGTAAGGAATGTACTAAGTATGAATTTGGCACAGGGAATAGAAAAATTGTGCTTAGAATAAACTTGGACTAAGAAATTTTTCCAATATTCAGTAGGTCCCATTTAGAAGATTTATTCAAGAATCAAAATCGCATGCATTGTTCAACATCGTGGTGGTACATGATCCATTCAATTGCCCTCTCAAAAAAATGATCCATTCAATTCTTTTTTCCAATCTCTACACTAGATTATATAAAGTATAAATTAAATTGTTCAAAAAAATAAAGTATAAATTAAAATTAACAATATGGATCGTGTATTAACTTTACATAATTAGTTTCATATCGTGGCAATGGTCTTTTGAGTGTCCATTTTCCATTTTCGAGTTTTTAGGTGATTTGGCTTTGATTGCTTTGCTAATTTTTCAGAGGCAGGTTTGGTTAGCTTTTAGATGTATTTGTTTTTAGGATTACATTCTTGTGTTTTTCTAAGGCACATCTTGTGTGTTGATTTTTATTATTATTAATCAATTTTTGGTTTAAAAAAAAATATTTTTGATGTTAGAATGAATATTTCTTGTATTTCATTTAACATCCCTTATTCATATGAATAAAACTTTTTGATGAATTAAAAAATATTAGTATATTACTTTTTCTTGATAGAAAATATAGTAGTGTTATATTGCTAATAGCACCTTAAATTAAAAGAAGCAATCTAAAGAGGTATATGGATATGAAACATGGAAATAAAGTTAATTTTTATGTTTAGCCAATATATTGGTAAAAGAAAATGTTTAACCATTATGTTAGGGCTTTTTTTCACAAAAAGTTAGGCTAAATATCATTTTTGGTACAAGTAAGTTTAGAAAAGTTAGGACTAAATAATATAAAGAGGATGAATTAGAGTGATGACTCAATCTATAAATATTTAATTGTTAAAAAGATTTAACCATGACCGTTTCTGTGAGCATAGTTCAGGGCAGAGACAATGCATTATATGATTTTGAAATTTGAATTTGTATTTATTTATAGTTATAGTTGTCTCTCTCATTGAAGTCAAGTTTAACTCCATGTTGCCAATGGTGTCCAATGTCCACAATGCTCCCATCCCATACGGTCCTATGTCAGTAGCCACCATCACATCACATGCCATCCTTATTGTCAAGCATCTTTCCTTTTAAAGAAGTCCTTTGACAGTTGACTTATATTCTCTCTCAAAATGACCCAATTCCAAACGAGCCACTTTTTGGACTACGGTTGGTTAAAGGAATATCTAAATATAAATAAACTCAAAAACAAGGACCACCCTTACTATTTTTATGCACATCCTTTCTTCTTCTATTTTTGTTTTTGGTGAAAAATTCTATATGATGTGCATTCTATTGCACTATTTTCTTGCTTTGGATATGTTTTTTCTAGAAAGTAATCATCGATCGAGTTAAAAATGTGAGTTTATTTACACATAAAACTATGAAAACTTCTACGTTATACCTCACAAATTGAGGTGTACCGGTACTCTTGCACCATAAAATTATAAATTAACGATTATTTTATAAAATAAAAAGTTATTTGTCAATATTTATATTTTATAAAACATTATTTCATAAGAAAAAACATCATTTCATTGTTTATAAGAATCATATTAAATTATTAACATTTTCTCATAAAAAATAATCAATATTCTTTATTATAAGTAATAAAAATTCAAAAAAAGTAAATTTTATTTCATCAAAGCTTTTGGTAAATAAGATTTGATTATTATAATTGTCAATGATAGAAAATATTTTTTTTTCTTCAAAAACTCATTTAATTGTTAATTTAATGATTTGGTGTACCGGTACACTCAAATTTTTGGATGTATCATATAATTTGCCTAAAACTATATTAATGAACCTCTTAATTTCCTTTAAGTAATTGAGATCATCTCTACTTGATAAAGAGACCATATATATGTTTGAAAAATTCTTTGAAAAATTCTTAATGTTACACACATACATGATACATGCTAGCATTTCTTGTCATGAAGTCAATTATAATTTATCTACAATAAAAACTAGTGTTATGATGATTGCCTAACACAACCCAACCCAAAGTTTTAATTGCACTCGTCTTTTTTTTTTTTTTAATAAAGTTGATGTGACCTCAATTGTAACCGAATAGAACAAAAATTGTCATGTAACAGTCCAAATTTTCAAATTTGAGTTTTACAAAAGAAATCCTTGGTTGCTCACAATCCTAAATGAGAAGTATATATTTAGGCACATATAAAATTACTTATAATTGAGTGATTGTAAAAATAAAAAATAAAACACATTATTTAATTTATTATTTTGCTACCTTTTCACTTTTTTAGTGTGTGTGACATGTGTCCAAATCTTGTGACCACATATAGTAGATTAAAGATGTGTTTGGATTGAAGGTTTAGGAGGGGAAGGGAGGAGAGGGTTTACTTTTTTTTTATTTTTAAATTATGGGATATATAACAAGTTTTTCTAAAATAGCTTAACAGTGATTGAAGTATTATATGATTGTTATCATGTTAATACGTTAACATTTAAAAAAATATTTTATAGTGTTCGTAATTTAAAAATAAAAACTAAATCCTCCTCTCTCTTCCCCTCCTAAACTCTCCATCCAAACACACCCTAAAACTATTAAATATAACAATAAGTCAAGTACATCAATCATGTACTGCATAACTATAAAATAAAACTATGTAGAGAGGATATTCTAAATAGTGAACAACATATCATATAAGCAAAGCCCTTAAAAGAAAAATATCATATTAGCAATACACATATGATTTATTGATTCAAGAAGTTCTTGATATGAGACACCATTTCTTGTGTCCTAACATGAGAAAGTTGATAATTATGCAACACTTGAAACGCATGTCCAACACCTTTATACACAAAAGTTTCAACTTTTTTCCCTGCTTTAACCAAACAATTTGAAAACTCCAAGTTTCTATCTCTAAGTATATCCAATTCCGAAACACACATCATGATAGAAGGAACCCTCAAATCTCTCAGCTTAGCAATTCCATTTGCAAGAGGATTACAATAAGGATGATCGCGCGTAACGGAAGCTCCAATGGGAAGAGATAATCGCCAATAAGTATCGGAAACCGATAAACTAAGCGCGGAATTTTGTTGTTGACGAAAAAGTTTCTCGGAATTTGTCCTTTCTTCTCCTCCGAAAAAAGGTTGAATCAATATAACACCTTTTAAAGATAACGGATTCAAATTCAAACACGATGAAGCGTTTGAATTTGATCCTAAGCGCGTAGCGACAACATTGTAAGCTATATTAGCTCCGGCACTATCACCACATAGAAAAAGAGAAGAAATGTTGCAATGCTTCAACCACCAATTTTGGTTTTTATTATACAAGGCTTCATGTTTGATCCACATGAGAGCATTGAAAGCGTCGTCGTAAGCAGAAGGAAGACGATTTTCAGGGGCTAAACGGTAATTAACCGAGACAACGACACAATTTGCTTTCAATGAAAGATTGTTTAAGAATTCATGGTAACAAATCCATGAAACTGAACCAACACAAAATCCACCACCATGGAAATAAACAAGCAAAGGAAGCTTGTTATTGTTATTATGAGAGGTTAATGTTGATGTTGGGAGATAGACACGTGCCCATAAATTTGTTTCTTTGTTGATAGTAATGTCTCTTGAAGTTACACCATTTTCTGATTGAAGTTTGCATGAAACATTGGGAACAATTTGTGGTCTTTCTACATGTCCATCTTTGTGAACTTTTATGAGTCCTTCAATTTCTTCAATGATGATGAATCCCTTTTGGTGATGAATGTTGTTTGGTTGGTGGTTGAATGAAATTGTGGTCATGGTGAAAATTGTGGAAAGGGAGTGAAAATAGAAATGGAAATGAAAGTTTTGTTTGTGATGGCATAATGGGGTAATAGTTTAGTCCTTTTTATAGAGGTTGGAGAAAGAGAAGCTTTCCATGCTCTTCTGTAAAACCAGTGGCAATGTGCTCAATATCTCATAAAGATTCTTGTTTGAATTTGGGAAATCTTTATATATTGACTATTATTTGGATAACAACCATTTTATTTTCCTATTATGTCTAATCTTTTTGTTACCGTCCAAGGCCACACAAGAATAAATCCAGTATTAAATTGAACAAGGAATCTAAATTGAATGAGGGAATGTCTATGGGATAAACATTATTCTTATCTGATCATGGAGGTGAAAGGAGAATTTCTTGTGTTACTTTTTGTGTTAGGAGATTAAGCATGCGCAACAACTTGCACATGTTATTATGATATTTAAATTCTATGGCTTTGGTTCTATACACATGGCTTATCTCAATGGTCTATACATAAGAACGTACTATTTTTTTTACTCAATATGAATGTACTTTGATATAAGGATATATCCGTTTAACTCCAAGTACATGCAAATTGAAAGTAAAGTTAATGCATGCATGCACGTAGATAATTCAGAATTTGATAATAATATAATATAAGTATATTTTAGAAGACCAGTTTAATAATTCATCTTTTTTTTACAAAAATAAACGATATTCATTCATTCAAATTGATAGAGTACATCGATACAATACAAATTCAAATTCGCTAAAAACAAAAAGGATGAATCTGTGAACAAACTCACATCATCCATGTTAATAGCATAAAACGGCAAAATACATATGCCTACAAATATGACGAATATGGCTATATTCATGTCTCCGGAATACTCATGTCTCCGGATCTGCAACGTTGACGACGCCAAAGTCATTGTCATTGATCGGATCTGCACTTGCTCAAAACTAATCTTTCAACCTGAATCAAATAAACACCGCACTAAGACGGGAAATCAAAAACACATCGCACAAAGACGGGAAATCAAAACAAACAGAGTCGTTCAGAGACGACAAAATCACAAAAACAAACGAAAGAAAACAGAAAATATGTGAAATCACTTATTCAAGTAGGATAGACGGAAAAACAATCCGGAGGGGTGATTTTTGGGTCAAAATTGACCCGATTTTGACCCTAAATCACCCATCTGAAAAGAAGAAGAAGAAGAAGAAGAAAAGGGTGACGGCTAGGGTTTGAGAAGGAAAGAAGTGAGAGGTTTAATACTTCTTTTGTTTCATATTAATAGTTAAATTACATTTTTGGTCCTTTAAGTATGTTTTCTTTCATTTCGGTCTCTTAAGTTACAAGTATCATACAACTTGGTCCTGAGTTTTTTTTTTTTTTTTTAATTTTGGTTTCTTGAGTTATGAACGTTTAACACGTTTATCCTTTAAATTATAAATATTAAGACATTTTGATCTCTAATAGATATGATTACAGTGTCTAAATTTCATAACTTAAATGATAATTTAAGTGACCAAAATGAAATGAAAAAAACTAAAGAAACCAAATTATGTAGCATTTGTAATTTAAGTGACTAAAATAAAATGAAAAAAACTTGGGGTCTAGTGGTTTTTCAATAACACTTGTAAGAATATTTACTTTTGCCAATCTTTCAACAATTTGTTCTCCTTTTGGGCTTTTCTCATCCTTCATATATAACAACAAAATACGTGAAGGAAAGTACAGTGAAATAATTAAACTTGGGGCAAAAATATTCGAATTTCCCTTTCATTGATATGATATATTACATGTTCTTTGACTATATTGAAAATGGTTTTGTTTGTTTTGGAAACAAAGGCTGTTTCAAAATAGAATATGCAAAAGTAGGCAGGCACGTATGGTACGCGGAGTATTTTTTTTTTCTTTCTTCTTCTGAAAATCAAGTTTCATGTGTAGTTTCATTATAACGAAGATATTTTTTCAAGGGATCATTGTTATCAAAGATAAACTCTTCACGTCTTAAAAGGTTGGTCAAAATTACGGCGATACTATAATTTTGTACAAACTATAAAGTTTTTGTCGAAATTGTGGCGACTCCTGTAATTCTAATCGTTCATATGTCAATCCAAACATGTTGTAACTAGGTTATGGAGATAAAATACAACCAATCATGTATATTTTCATAGATATACAAAAAAAAGAGATAAATATAATGCAAAAGGATTAGGTTTGAGTGACTTTGTGGAAGAAAAGTGATATCAATATGACTTTCTCTCTATCTATCTTCTATATTATCATCTTTTTTATCTTAACTACACTTTTTCTTTCATCTTTCACTCTCATAAAACACTAAGAAATACACTAAAATCACTATAAATTTCCCTTCATAAAGCCACTCATTCTCAATACAATGTAGAGTCACAATCCTGAAATCAATTTTTCTAACTCAATCTCTATAAAATTGATTGTAAAGTAAACGGTTATATAAACTCATTTTAGATCTTATTTCTTTTCTATATGAGGCTTGAGCTTTTTCCTTCAATGCACCGACTTGATGCATGAATAGAAATGGTGGACCAATCAGATTGATAGGCTCTATTACCATAGATTTTAATATAAGATTCATCTCATCTTTACAACTTTGTAAGGTGATGATTTTCTAAAATATAGGTTGTCCAGAATCTAACTATATCCTCTAACCCATCCAAACCAGTAAGCTTTGGGTGTGACGGAGAACCAAAAGATGATGTAAATCATTAAATTCAAGCAGGACGATTGAAACAAATGAGGGTGTCAAGTGTTTTATGTAAGACAAAAGTACTACTCAAGCTGAAGGAAATTTTTTATCGTACATTTGTAAGACCATGATCAGGTTGAGTACTAGTGTATTCGAGTCACTAATTAAAAAATAATAATCATTCATAATAATAATTTTTTTCACTTTCAAAAAGTTGAATACAATTTTGTAAAAAGAAAAATGAATATAACATTTTTCATCGTTTTCTAGCACAATGTTTTATATTAGTTTTCTTGACAAATATCTCAAGAAACACTATTTAGCATTTTCCTTTAATATAAACAAATTTATGCCAAAAAGATGAATCATCAACTATCGATGTGATCACAACAATTAGTGCTTCATTTTAAAAAGCAAAAATTCATTAAGACGAGTAAAGGGGTACTCAAAACCCAAGGTCGTTCCTATGAAATAGGAGTCTCGGTTCTCTATTTAAAATAGGCCCCCTGTTGAAATAAAAATGCAATTTTTTTGTGTAGTTAAGCTTCATTAAAAAATTTGAATGAGAAGAACTTCTAAACATGAAAGGAAATAAAAAAAAATAAGTGAAAGAGAAGTGAAATTTACCTAATAGTGTCATATGGATTTGTCACTCTTCCGTTGTGGGAAAGGAGAAAATGAATGGTTTATGCAAAAAAGGAATTATTTAGGTGATTCTTTCAATGAAATAGCTTTTCAAATTAAGTGATTATACAAATTGAGGATGGTTTGATAGCACCAAATTTATGTCCAGAAAGGAGAACTAGAGTCTAGAAAAATCTCAAACGTGTACTAAAGAAAGAAAAGGAAGTAACATATATTTCTTTTATTTAAGTAGGGAGTGGGTATTAGACTTAAATTTATTTTTTTAGGCTCATAGCATTTGGAGGCCTGGTTCGGTTGAGCACCTTGCACTCCCCAAGGTCCGGCCCTGTCAAAACCTATTGATTTCTGCTCTTCCCCCTGCACATTTCGCTCGCGCCCAGCTGAACTGACGAAAATGCCCTTGCGTGAGTTAACTCACGCAGGTTAGAAACCCAGCGTGACTTAACTCACGCTCTATCATTCCTGTGTAAAATTCAATTAAAATTGTCAAACTCTCAAAAAGCAATCCATAATTCTTTCCTCCTATTCATTCACCAACAAAAGGTTTCAATTAGTTCCATTCTTCACTGCTTCTTATAATTTATTTAATTTAATTCAAGTGTTGATTCACGATTGAATTGAAGGAATTACTAGTAAATCAATTATCATGAAATCTGGAAAATTATTGCTGCTTCTTTCTTTCAATTGTTTTCTTGTGTTACGTACCACAATTTGGTACCTAAATATAATTTATTCCTTCTTTCTTTCAATTATCATGTTATGTATCACAATTGTTTTCTTGTGTTGTGACTTGTCAAGCTTACACAAGTTAGACATGAATGATATATGCAAAACTCACAGAGCAAAAAACATGTATCCACTTTTGTACTAGTTAACTAACGCAAGTTTTACACACGCGCATTTTAAGTGACGTAGCGTTAGTTAACTAACGCATAGTTTTACACTTGCGTTAGTTAACTAACGCATGGGTATTTTGGACAAAGCTGCAGGATGCGAGTGATTTATGCTGGGGGTGAGCAGTAATCTTATAAAATTAGAGTATCAAACTCTTTGAATACAAGAAAGTGGATTATTCCACCAAGAAGAAAACACTGCTTTTTTTCCTTCTTTATCGATAAACCAAGACAACGATAACCTATTAAAAAACATTACGTATTTATATTTTACATAGGTTTTTTTTTGTATCTAAAAGTTGCTAACCAAGAGTTTACTTTAATAAAAAAAATTCGAATCAAGCTTAAATAGTTTCTTAACCGAAAGTAACTACCTAATAATTTTATTTTATTTTTAAAATAACTACCTAAATAATGCTCTTTTTTTTATATAGCTTTAGTAAATGAAAAGTAAGGAATGTACCAAGTATGAGTTTGGCACAGGAAAGTGTGCTAAGAACAAAATTGGACTATAAAAAAGTTTTCAAATATTCAATAGCCCCTATTTAGAAGATTTTATTCCAAGAATAAAAATATCATGCAAATGTTCAACATCGTGGTGGTACATGATCCACCTAATTGAGGCACGGGGAACTACCCCTAAAAAAATTCCAATCTCTACACTAAATTCTGAAGTGGGACTCACAAAGTACCATATGGGTCACATTAACTTTACATATAGTTTCATGTGGTGGCAATGGTCAATTATTCTTTTTTATCTATAAGTCCATATATGATATGTGAAAGTGAAGGGGTTGTGTTGTGGCAATGCATGCATCTTCATTCTTTAGGTTGATTATTCCCATCTTTCTTCTTCTTCTTCTTCTTCTTCTTTTCCTTTTTGACCATCTTGATCCATGTGTGTAGCCAAAACCATGATAGACACTGAGCCGGTTAAAGGGACAAAGTTTCGTCTCCAAGGCATACATAATTCAAGTAGTTGAGTTGGCAATGCATGCATCTTTCATTTTAAACATAAATATATTTTTGGTCTGTTAAAATATAAATTTTAATCCCTCTATTTTTAAACCATATTTTACCATTATACAAAAAAGAAAAATCGATTTTTGACCCTTTTTTACAACTTTCAAGATTTCCCATATTCCCACCCAATTTTGGGGTATTTTATGTTGATGTGGCTGTGATGATGAGATGGATGACAATGAACTAGTCATTACATTTTTTAAGAGGATTCCTTGTTTCTAACCATGTCAACCTATACACGATACTTAAAGTCCTCGAAGTGGTGTTTAAAGGGTTTGAAGTGGAATCAGTTTTGTGTGATGAAATGATACGATCATCTCTTGTTATAGAGGAGTTCTTGTAATCAAGAACTAGGGTTTTGTTCCTCTCCATCGATGATGTGAAGAGAAACATTATTCTCCCCCTGAGTCAACAATTTTTATCTTAGAAATTATTGTACACAAGATGTCAATAATTTTATATTTGAGAAAATAAAAATGGATGGAAGACACCTTGTCAAAAATATTTTATATAGTAGAGAAAACGATGTAACAATTTATTGTCATGGAACCATAATGTGATGATATATAATGATTGATTAAAGTTATAGACGGTAACAATTTGTTTTCTTCACACAACAAATTGATGATATATAAATGGATGATGTATTGGTATCCAATATGCATCTTGCACTGATACCTGCTTGATTCGCCCTGGTTCGTATTGAGAGAGTATCTGAAGATTAAACTTTTTTTTTTAAAAACAATTGTCAAATACTTTTCAGATACATCTGGAATACACAAGGGATATGCGGTGGAAAACTTATATGTACATGATACGTGATGTTTCTATTATTTTTGGGATATATGTAATTGACTAAGTATTAATGTTCTCTTTTTGGGATATATCATGTATGTAATTGAGTACTTGTCACTTTTTTTATCATCAATTTTACTTGTATTTATATTTATGTTGTTACCGTCTATTTTGTGTCTTTTTGTTTGTTTGAGAACGTTGTTATTGATGATGTTGTGTGAAGACAATTTCATTGTTGTGCCTTATTGTTGTTTTGTGTTTGTTTGGTCTAGGTTTTGCGCTTATTTTTTTGTTTTTGAGTTTTAGTCCATAATTTGTATTTTAAGTTTTAGTTTGTAGTTTAAATTTAATTTTTTTACTAAAGTATCCCGAGTGTATCATATCTTGAATTTTAAAATTTTCTCGTATCGACGTCGTTTTGTATCCATATCGTATCAGATATCTAGGCTTCATTGAGATTCTTATACTTCTCCAAGAGGCAAGAGTTTGTCCCAAGCGAAGATCAAGTGGTAGAGGAAGTGGAAGGATAATAGCCAAATAATGATATTATTATTTCTTTTTTTGAATGCGTCTTTGTACATCGGTGTTCTTGAAGGGAACCCGAATGAGGCACATCTTTATGATATTTCAGTCATCTTGCTCAAATTGTCTTAAGTAGGGTTTGTACGGATCAGACAAAGCGGTTGTATCTTGGTTATGCTTATTTCAACTTCTCCAATGCTCGTGATGTTGCTAATGTGATGGAACATTTGAACTATGTTAGACTTTATGGCCACTAATCTAGAGGAGGTTAATATATGACCTTTTCAAATTATGAAAATTACAACAAAAAACATCCCGAATCAAAATCTATTCCCGAACGGTGTTGAAAAGATGTTTAAGATATTAAATCAGGTTGTATTTTCAAAAATATTTGAAGACATAGAGGTAAAGATAAAAATTATCCATTCAATGACTATCAAATTAACTTGAACCAATACATTTTTAACAAAATAAATAGATTGAGTGACTTAATTAGAAACAAATGTATCACTAGCAAAACAGATAATAAAATTATAATTTTTACGCGTATATTCTACCTTGTCTTGAGAACTTCAATCAACCAACAAATTTCAATCTTTATGAATCTAATTTTTTGCACTTGTTACGCATAAAGACTTACAAGATAATGTATTAAAAACTAGGCAGAAATATAGGATAAAGATTTAGTGTTTTTTTTTTTAAAAGAAACTAAATTAGCCCATCTAAATTGGCATCGAAGGGAATCGAACCTGAGACATCGAGGAGAAACACACTCTCAAGTCCGAAGCTAATATCACCAGACTAACCAAAGTGGGTTAAGATTGAGCATTTATTGATTCAAGGATACTTAAAAACTCGGATTTTGCACAATATTAAAAACTGGAAAATTCTACTCAAAAACCAGATTTTCTACAATATACAAATAGAAAAATGGTATAGAAGAAAGAAGAAAGACATCAAGAATTTGCTTAGGAATTTTCCAACTATGCTCTCACTTGTGGGGGCAAAATGAAGATTGAAACCTCTTATTAAGAATTTGCAATGAAAGAATGTTTAAAAGAAAAGTTACAAAGTAAGCCCCTTGTGAATAACTATCACTCGGTTTTTGAATTGTCTTGCATATCTTCACTCTTGTTCAAACCTTCGACCTTGAACCCTTCAAAGTTGAAAACCCCAACTTTTCTATTCATTTGACTGGGTAACTCCCTTCACATACATATGTTACATGAAGCGATTCTTCCTTCTTTGTTCTTCAAGGATTTCACCAAAATACCAAATTTTGATTGCATTCATCTTGTAAAAAAGACCCCAGTTCACCAATTGAGGTGAAAAGTCTAACTTGGTTTTACTCATAATCACAAACACCCTTGTTGCAATCACATAAGTCAATTCCTAGAAATTGAATGTTTCCTTCTACAAAAATGCTTTAACACATATGATGAAGGTGAAAAAAACACAAGAAGGAGGTTGAATTGTGTTAGCCTTTTCTTTTTAAAATTAAGCCCAATGTTCACAGCCTGATAGAGTTCAGAGTCAAGAAAAGAGTTCAGAGTCTTATGCAGCGGATAATGTATATATATATATATATATATATATATATATATATATATATATATATTGAGAGAGAGAGAGAAGAGAAAGACACAAAACAATTATACAAATACTTTCCACAATCCGGAAGTAGTCATGTCCCCCTTGCACTTCCAAGGAGAGTTCACTAAAATCAATATCTGATTACAATTGCTCAAGCACAAAAGCAAGAGACTTCAAACTACTC
>Ga0315915_1008020_pt1 | contig 12448 bp, 6 predicted proteins | sample MpolbnodulesMG_FD_207738 | JGI IMG/M metagenome (GOLD analysis project Ga0315915, IMG submission 207738) | Medicago polymorpha root nodule microbial communities from Los Angeles, California, United States - branched nodules | ecosystem: Host-associated > Plants > Roots > Nodule | place: USA... | reverse complement strand
ACCTCTTGAGATATGAGCTGAATGAATTATTACCAACTACACTTACCTTCGGTGTTTTGTGTGAATTGTTTCTATGAACATTGTTTTAAGAGATTTGTAATACATTTCAGTGTTTTAATATTAAAAAATTGAAATGCAATATATAAAGTTATTGATAATTAATTAGTGAGTCTCATTTAAGAGATTTGTATGAAATGTTAGGTTCGAGAAATTGAGTGTTTATTAGGTACTATGGTTAAAAATTATAAATGAATGATGTATACATGTAAGACTCATTTAAATACCAAAAAATGGATGTCTCCATTGCCATGCCTATACATGTCAACTACTAATATAATCATATTTGCAATAGATTCAAACCCAAAAACCTCTTGAGATATGAGCTGAATGAATTATTACCAACTACACTTACCTTGGGTGTTTTGTGTGAATTGTTTCTATGAACATTGTTAGCATTAGAGGAATTTAATTATTTAATTTTTTTTAGGAAATTAATAAAAAAGTTGAAACTACAGGGAATAACATGCTTACAGTAGTACAGAAGTTTTTTTTTTTTTTTTTTTAAAAGCTAAACTAACCTCTCAAATTGGTACCAGAGAGAATCGAACTTGAGACTTTGAGGAAGAGCACACTCCCAGGTCCCAAGCCAATACCACTAGGCCAACCTAAATGGGTTCAACAGTACAGAAGATTTGCTACACGAACTTTTGCGGTTTCTATGCAAACAGAATTGCTTAAATTGTTTTTGTTTCATCTTTATGTCAGACTCCAACTCTTGTTTAGACCTCATATGTGGACTACGAATTATGAAATGATTGAAAAAAATGCTTTAATTTGTTTATTTTTATCTTCCATCCATTTTTCCATGTCTGCTGGCTAATTTGCAATTATGTTAAAGGCTGAAAATGAATTACCTGTTACAGTTATGCAAGAAAGGTAATGCAATGAAGGGCCTCTAATCACTGTTTTTTGTTTCTCTATATATCAAATGAACGAGACTAATCGGTATTTATTTTTCTCTTTATCTCTCATCGGTGAGTTTTGACTTCTTCAATAATTTCATGATTTCTTGGTACTGAACTCAATTTTTTAGGTTGTTTTCTTACTTTTGCTTAATCTGTTCTGATACAAGTTTGAGGTAAGTTTGTTCTAATTTTTACAACTCTTACTTAAGTACCAATTTCGGTGCCACATGAGGTCACATTGAACGGTTAAACCTTTTCATTTAGTGTTATAGTTTTTTCAATTCATCATAGCCATATGGGAAACAAATTCATCAGACAAGAGCCTCTCTTATAGTTTGTTCAAACACTACCTTTTTCTCTTTAGTCAACATATTCATCAGACAAGAGCCTGTATTCGCCAAATCAACACTGTCTTACTAAGTTCATCAACAATTAACCCAGTGCTGAAGTCCAAACTTTTTGTGTTTTATATATATTCAACACTTTTTTTTTGGTACAAATATATATTCAACACTTTATTTCATCACTTTCTCTCTTTTCTTATCACATCACCGACGTATCAGGACCCTACCCTTTTTTACTTCCATATATTGTCTAACCCTTTTCTTCTATCATTGCGTCTCATTTCAAGGACCTTGTGGGAATTGGAGTGCAAAAATGGACAAAAAGTTCGACTAGCAACAGGATGGTATTGAGCGAAAAGTTCCTGACATGTATCAAAGCTTTCTGATCGCCGCAGTTAGCTGGAGCAAGAGAGCGTGAAACTATTTTCTTTTTCTTCTTGGTCACTCCATAAACTAACTTTGGTTTCTTTGCACCAATTTGAGACTCACAAATTTTTTCAAAATCTGAAGATGGTGCCCTGGTGGAGATAACATTAGATTGCCCCTTTTGCTCGACAAAAGAGGAAGTAGGGTAAATGAGCTGCCTGGCAGAACGATGGTTGAAGGTTGCGTGGCATGGACGCTTGGTGCGGGCACGACAAGGCACAGGGAAGTAAATCCATGTGGGCTTTTCACCGGAGCAAGAACTACTACTTTCAATGACATAAAGCTAACCTGCTATATGGAATTGATTGTGCATAGAGTCCTCCTTGGTGACATATGATGATGAATATGTTGCTCCACTTTCTTCATTGCAAGACTCTCCTCACAATATGAATCCTCCACAAAACTGGGCACCCATTCCAGTGAAAGAATGTCTTGATCAACAAAATTGGATACCCATTGCAATGAAATAATGTCTCTGTACTGTAATAATAAAAACAAGGCATTGATTAAAATCACATTTTTATTAAAGGGACAAAACTTAGGTTCACATTTTTAAGCAGTGCTTTTACTAGTTAGTTCTATGATGCATAGTACCATTAATATGATCTATGAGTGATATAAGTTTACATCATGCATAATTTTAGTTTTTATCATTTGGTCAAAAAATCGGTGCTGTTTAGGGTGGGAGACCACATTAGGTCTCCTACCGTGAGAGACTCTTTTTTTTTTTTTTATGACAATTTAAATGACTTTTTTTATAGGTGAATACATTCTTTTACCTAGTATAGGAGGTAAAAAAAAATGTATAAATAATTCTTATAATAATTTCATATACGTTTTGCTTATAATAATTTCACTCTTCTTTTATTTGAGCTAATAATTTTTTTCAAAAATTATTTTGCTTATAATAATTTCACTCTTCCTTTTATTTGAGCTAATAATTTTTTTCAAAAATTATTTAATTGTGTTTTTTTCATTATGCGTATATCATCCTAATGTAATAACAAACTACACATACCCTTTAAAAAAAACTACACTTATACGCTCTAAAAAAATTACAATTTTTTTTATAAAAAAAAACATACAGTTATTTTTAAATTCTATAAAAAAAATTATCTTATTTTTTAACTCTACACATTTAATTCTATTAAGAAAACCACACATCTATAAAAAAATTCACATAACTTAATTGAATAAATTTATTTTATTTTTTTGCAAAATCATTTAGTTTTGTCTTTTGTTTATTACTTACATTTGCTTACGCTTTAACAATTTATTATCCATCCAAATTTCTCCAACATATAATTATTAATTAATAATACCAAGCTAATGGGTTACATGACCTGCAAATCAAAGCCATTCAAAAGATTCCAAATACATTCAATGGTTCACATCTATTTTGCAAACAAACAAACAAAAAAAGTTCAAGTCTCCTACGGTAGGAGACCTAAAGAGGTCTCCCACCGTAGCCTTTGCCCAAAAAATCATATCATCGAATTAAATGAGATTTAGTGGACCTTATAGATCTAATTGTGAAAACAAGATTTATCTAATATGCACAAAACTATTTTAGTTGTGCATATCATACAAATCTTGTTTCTACAACCTCTATTATAATTCAACAAATTATATAACTAATGTTCACTACAATGGGATGATTCAGCTCACCAATGAGATGATTTTATTCTCTCACTAGTTTACTTGATTTGAGGAGATAAGAATTTTGTATGTGTTGGATCTGATCTTCAAATCTCTTTACCTTTGAGCTTTTTTATTTTTTTTCTTCCTGTGATTGGTTATTATTTCTCCAGGCGTGATTGATCTGACTAAACACTTCCATCTCTTTAATTTTGGCCGGAAAGAAAGTGATGTTGACTAGGATGAAAAAGGGGAAGGAATTTTTTTTTTGTGGGTTATCTCTCATTAGTAGAAAATTTTCAGGGTTTTTTTGTATGAATATGCATGAAGGTAAAGAAGAGGACATATGGTAGAAAATTTGGTTTGGGTTTTGAATCTAAGAAAGTGATTTTTGGGTTGTTGTTTTTAGATTTTTGTTCTTCTGGGTTTTTGTGAAGGTTAGATGAAGACCGTGTTAAAGATGATGAAGAAATAGAAGGAGGAAGATGAAGAAAATGAAAGAAAAATTACGTGTTGGTGGTTTACTATTAGATTCAATGGTCTTGAATGATCCAAGGGTCTATATTTTAAAATGATCAAAGGGTTAAAATTAAATAAATTAATAAAGTCTATGGTGGATCATCTACAATGTTGGTCCACCATAGACATTTTGGGTGTTAAAATTAACAGAGCGGGACCAAATTGGGTTACAAAGATGAAATTAAGGAACCAGAGCATAACGTTAATAAGTTATGAGACCAAAATAAAAACAACAAATAAGTTAAGGGACCAAATATGCAATTTAGCTATTTTTAAAAAAATCATTTATTGAAAGAAAAAGATGTTACACCAAAACACTTTTTTTAAATAAGGTAAAATAAGGTTCATTTGTAGTGTCCAACCTATTGTTGTGTATTGTGTCTCCTATGTTGTGAATTGTTTATGTATTAATGGGATATAACTAATTTTTTAATTGGTAATTTAAATAATATAATAAAAATGATAAATAGTTTAAATGAAAGGTAAAAAGCAAAGAAATTTTTCTTTTATATTTTGTTATATCAACCAATGATGAGTGGTTTAGGGACAATTTTTAAACCCAAATCACTTATCCAATCGTTTTTCTCCTTCACTTTTATTTAAAGGGAAATGTTAACGAGTGCCCCGGGACACTTGTTAAGGGTCTTAAATAGTAATTTTTATAAAAAATATGTGTATTCAATACATTGAAAATTGAACTATTCTTTCCTAATTTTGAATGCTTAAAGAGTGCCCCATGGGCACTCGTTACACAAGACCCTTTTTTTCGTGGTTTCGTTGTGTTAATGTGTCGTTGTTTTGTTCATAGTCTTTATGCGGCGTTGTTTGTCTTTCCCGTCTTGTTCGGGTGTTTGGTTGGTTCAGATTGTGAGATCAAATTTGATCTAGGGCAAATTTAATCAATGACTTTGAAGTCGAGAACATTGCAGAGCTAGAGACATGAGTATTATAATGAATATAGTCATATTTGTAGACTTTTGTGTTTTGCCGTTTTATGTTATTAACATGAATGTTGTGATCTTTTTCTTTAAAACATCAAATGTTGTGATCTTGTTTGTAGATTTTTGTCTTTAGAGAATTATATTGTATCGATTTACTTTATTAATATGAAGGAATATCATTTATTTTTAGTCAAAAAAAATAAAGATAAATCTCCCCTCAAACAAAAAGAAAGGTAAAATTCTTATAAAAAATAATAAATATAATTTGTTAAAGTTTTATTTTTGACGGAATTTGATAGAGTAATATTTTTGTTGTTTTGTTTCTTCAATTTGCAGTGTGAAATAAGGCACATGTAGAGTTCATAATTTTCATGAAATGATCTTTTTTATTTCTTCAATTTGCAGTATATGAAATAAAGCAAATGTTATAGTTCATAATTTTCATGAAATGAACATAAATTAAAACATTGAACATGCACACTCCACCCATAACCCATTATTACATCATTCACATGCTACACTACCCAATAATTCCCAAGTAACGTTGTTAATGTTGGACGACGGAATTCCAAAGTTCAAAGGTTTGCATGTAACCTTCAAGTGATATTCACTCGGATGAAACAACCCATCCATCTTAATCAAAGTATTCACCACCACCCCAAATTGCACAAATCCACGAACTCTTCCATCAGTAATACCAATAGTAACCCTATTATCCACAAAATCATCTAGAACTTCGATTTGTACTCGTAACATGGTCTTGCTATGTGTTGGTTGGTGAAAAGGTGCGAGACGAGTGTTTCCTAGAACACCATATTCATATTCATCACCACCGTAAAAGACACCGGCAGCAACAGCGTCGTATGTGATGTCGAGTTTTTTGTTAGGGTTTGAGACAATGAGTGTGATGTCCCATTTTGCATTGAGACCGGAGCCGTTGAAATTGAATGAGGTAAGTGAAGCTGAATTGACATTGAACTCAGGGATACGGGGTTTGAGAACGAAATAGCCGATCAAGGAGATTAAGCCAAAGAGAGCTACAATGGCGGTTATGACAGAGATGAAGCCGCAGAGGAAGGATCTTACAACAGCCGGGGGTTCTTGGTATGTGAAGATGGTTGCTGGTGCTTGATAGAATGTGGTGGGGTATGAAGAGGGTGGTGGAGGAGGAGATGAATAGGGGTATGAAGCACCACCGGAGTAACCGCCAGGGGGTGGATTCTGTGGAGGTGGGTAGGAGGTGTTGTTCTTTTTGTCGTTGTTGGATGTTGCCATTGGGTTAAAGACAAAGCGTTTAAGAGAGTGTTAGGGTATGACTTATGAGAAAGTTTATTAAGGTTTAAGAGATAGGGAAAGAGAAACAAATGAATAGATAAGAGAAATTGGTAAAGACGTACCACAGATATTGTGTTCTTTTAATTGATTAGTATACCAAGAGGGGAAAGTTTAGAACGCGTATTAGCGTATATACACACTTTAATCAAGAAAAGAAAAAAGAAAGTAAAGGATTAAAGGAGAAAAAGGAAAATAAAATAGTGTCATACGTTATTATCTACTTAAAATAATAAATCCAAAAAAGGGTGTTACTTGAAAGTTTTCAATTTGACCCCTGATCAAGTCCACATTCCCTTTGGATCTTGTTTGAAGCCTGAGAACTAAAGATAGATGTCTCCATGGAAAGACCAAGAAGGTGAATATTGTTTATAAATTAGGTATTGTTTGCTTTGAGTTATATGAGTCTTTACCATTTTACTTTAGTAGAAGACTAATTGGTGGATAAGGGGTCAATAAATGAGTATCACTTTTCCTTAAAAAAATGAGTGTAAGTTTTGTTTATAAAACTATTTTTAATAAGTTCTAAGAGTTGTAAGTTTTTTTTTACCAAAACATCTCTCAAATTATTAGTATTTTAAAATTATGTCGATGAAAATCAAACAGTTAATAAATTTCATTTATTACTCCGTCCAAAGAAATTTATTTAGTTTTGTCAAAAAAAAATTCCTTTAGTAAAATTATTCCTTTTTCTTCATTTATTTATGATTCTCTTCAATTTGTAAAAAAAAATTATTATATAATTTTTATTAAATGAAGTAAGATTTTTTAATAAAGGAAAATTAATTTATCTAGAAAAACTCATATTTCTCAAAATAAAACATATATATCTTTTTCAAAATAAAATTTTAAATGGAATTATTTTGAAACCAGTGACCGTTCTTTTTTAAGACTTTCTTTCTTAACAATTTCTTATTCCGGTTCCTTGCTAAAATGTTTCAAACGGAGGAAAATATAAAAGGTACACTACATATAGAAACAATTGTACAAATATAGCAGTTTAATTTCTTTTTAAGTGTGAAAGGATTAATTATAAAGAAATTTATATGGAACATTGCTGGTTATTAATTTCGATTGCTTAAGGACAAAGGTTTAAAAAAACTCTTACCAATATTATATGGATCATAGTTTTAAAAACTAGATCTATCATCAACTCGGTAAGGGTGTTGGGTTTTTCTCTGGGTCAATAGTCGACTCAGTGGGTCACTGGTCGAATCATAAGAAAAAATCAGATTAAATCGGTTGACTCGGTTGTATCACTCGATCTCTATAAACAAATCTCGTATTAAATTGGATGCTTTTTTCTCTAAAAAATTAACATTATAGATTAGCCTTTCAAAAGAGTAATATTAATGGGTCCGTGTGAAGTTAGGGCCGGATCTTATAATCAAGGTTCTAATGATAAACCGAGTAATTGGATTGAAGTGATTAATAAATTTTATTAAGAACAATTTTTTAAGAAAATATGAGTTTAATTTTTGGATGAAACAATTTGTTATCAGATTTTACTTATATTTTGACCGAACCACGTATTATTTGAGTCTTTTTTTTTCTTCGAGAGAACTGAATATTAACACCCAAAATAAATTCCGATGTCAAATTTTGTAGATTGGAAAATGTTAATTTGATGGAAGTACACTATAAAAAGTTATTTGTCATTTAAGTTCTCCAACCGGAAAACTCTCATTCTTGATTTTATCACTACCTACTTTATTTATCGATTAGTGAATTATTATCAAATCTCGTGGGTTTTTTTAGAGACAAGCTAAAGTAACAACCCATAAGCCATAACTTAGCTAGGGCAATTATACTATGGTTAATTCTCAAATTTTAGAGTTGATGTTATATTACATTGTTGATGCTATCGTTAATTTTTTTTTTTTATGTTCGGGATTCAAACCTCAAACTTTGCATATATTATGCATTATCCATTTATCTTTACCAACTGAGTTAAGTTCACGGGATCTATTGTTAATGATATGAGATATTTAAGTTTGCTTTTGTCGAAAGAAAAAAAAACTCATTCTTAATGTTTATTACATTAACAAAATAAAATTCAATATAAAGTGTATTTATTTAAACTTTAATCGTTTAACCAATTATGTACTGTTTTTTTTATGTCTTAATTGCACTTTTAGTCTTCGTAATTTTCTACACCGTTGAATTTTTTTGAGAAAACAATATTTTTAGTGTTTTTCATTTTTTATTAAGGTTTTATTTATTTTTGTAAAATGCTAATGATATGTTTTTAAGAAGATTTTTTTTAATGATATGAAAAATAATACACCCTCTGGTCACTATTATAAGCAAAAATTAACATTTTACATTCATTTATTAAATGATGTATGTGGTCTATATTAAAAACTATATATATCATTAATTGAATGAATCTAAATTGTAAATTTTTTCTTATAATAGTGACCGGAGGAAACAAGATTTAATCGACATATGCATTGTCACACCATCTTGCGACTTGTTAGTTAATTATTCGATAATTTCTAGAATTCAGTTGTGAAGAACACTTTCATTTTTTTAATATAACAGTAGAAAATCACATACTTGATTTTTTTTTTTTTTAAGGAAAACCAAAGACAAACTAAAATAACATTAACTACTTACTAAACTCACCTGGGTTGGTTTGATGGTATTGATTCAAGAACTTAAAGTGTACTCCTCAAAGTCTCAAATTTGATTCTCTTTGTTGTTAATTTAGTTGAGCTAGTTTGACTTCTTAAAAAAACATATGTAGTCTAGTCTTGAAAATGCTTTTAACTTCTTTTTTTAAAAACGTGTAGTCTAGTCTTGAAAACACTTTTAACTTTTTTTTTAAATTTATTATGAGTATTGTAATTAAATACATAGAAATTAGGTGGAAATTATAAAAATTGATTAATTTTTTTATTTAACACCTTAAATATTTCATTTAGCATATGGAACATGATTAAGAAAAATATTTTTTTATATATTTTGTTTGTTTTAATGAAATAATTCAACCCCAAACAAATATTTAAAAGTTATTTCAAGAGTTACAAAAAGAATATTTAGACTTCTTTTAGTCTTTTTTTTTATATGGATATACTTAATTATATATAACTTTATTTTCTTATTGTTTGATAATTTTTATCATTATTTAGGTAAAATAATAATAATTTTTTCCCCTAAAAATTTAGTTTACTATATTAATTATACTAAATAAGACTTTTTTACTTTTTATACGGCAAGGGGCATAAAAATCCAATTCTCGTTGGAGGTGGGGATGATAATACAAATTCCAGCTCAAATGAAAAACAAGTACAATTTTTTTCCAGATATTCGATGTCCCGAGTGGTGAGCTAAAACTCACCTCACCCGCCACATTGCCATACCTAATCATACCAAATTGATAAATAAGAGAAAATAGAGTGATCAAGACAAAATTTGATGTTTTTTGTTTTCTTTCAATACTCATAATATGAGACATTTTAACAAGAAGCAAATTTCAACAGTTCTTCATCGCTAAATATAAGACTCATACCCAAATATATTAATTAATTTTATTAAATCACCATAGTTTAAAGACAGTGAATAAATCAACAAGCACCCTCCCCCCAATACATAACATCATATCTCACATTTTACAGGATGCTGTAAAACCCAAGTAGGAGTGTTGGACGGGATAAAGTTCAGAGGGGAGCACGTAACCTGCAAAGCCCTATCCTTCGGCTGAAACAAACCCTTGCGCTTGATAACAGCATTAAACACAACTCCAAATTTCACCGATCCACGAAACCGTTCGTCGGTAATGCCTTTGACGATTGCGTTACCGACGAGCTTATCGACAACCTCAACATGGACTCCAAATATAGTTCTACTCTTTTTTGGTTGGTAGAAAGGTTGAATATGAGGCTTGGCTAGAAGACCGAATTGATCTTTTTTTTCGCCGTAAAAGACACCAACAGAAACGGCGTCGTAGGTGATATCGAGTTTTTTGTTAGGGTTTGAGGCAATGAATGTGATGTCCCATTTTGCAGTGAGGTACTGCTGGTTGCTGGTGACACTGAGGGAGGTGAGTTGAGCTGTGTCGACTAGGATTTCGGGGTAGCGGGGTTTGAAAATGAAATACATGATCAAGATGATCACGCCAAGGGATACTACAATGGCGGTCATGATGGAGAGGATGAGGCATAGACAGGAGTTCACGGCGGAGCGCTGCTGCTGTGGTTGGTACATGTTGGCGTAACTGGATATTGAGGGTGAGTGATGTTGTTTGCTTTGATATAGTTAGATTTATGAGAGGGAGAAGTAGGAGGTAGAGCACTATGATGCAATGCTGTAAATGAAGAGAAAGGGAGTGTATAAATAATAGAAATTGAGGAGAGTTGGGACATTTTGATTTTGTTTTTAAGCTAAAAAATTTATTAAATATATAATATAAAAATTGCTTGTTTAAAAAGATAATATAAAAATTAGGGGATGTAAATCTAATATAGAAAAAGAAAAATTAAAAGACTCCTCAAGTATCCCCGTGAGCTTAACTCAGTTGGTAGGGATTTTGCATATTATATGCGGGGGCCAGGGTTCGAACCCTGGACACTCCACTTCTTCACAATTTAATTGTGTGAGCTCTAGCCACTAGACTACTTGACCAAAAAAAAAAAAGACTCATCATGTTTCCGAGGTTTTTTCTAACATTTTCTCTATAATACTTGTTATCTTTTAAAATCAATGTGAGTCTACACTTTTAAAAGACCTATGGTATAACTCATATTAGTTTCATCCAATAAAGGTGTGATTGTTAAAGTGGATTTTGAAAAAAGAATGTTAACACTTCTCGATAATTATCATCTTCAACATGTTACGAAATTACACTCGTATCATATGATTATTAAAAAAAAAAACCAAAAACCAAACAGATACAATTTGAAGGGGAAAAAATAAAAATTGTTTTCATTTTTTTCTCAGAATTCTAACGAGTGTCCTTAGGAGATCCTAAAAGCAGTAAATTTGTATAAAAATGATATAATTATTGTATTTACAAAAATACCAACTTATATTTTCTAGACAAAATTTTTTTAATAAATTTCTTAATTAATGTCTTTAGGATACTCACTAGCGAAACAATTTTTCTTGAAGTTAAGGAATTAAGCTCTTGAATATTGTGGAAAAACTCTTGTTGGATGAGGGAACTACCGGTGAAAACTTTGGGTTAATATCTTGTAACCCAAAAATAAAGTGTCCAAATAGAGTAGTGTGAAACAATTAATTGCATTATAAATTTGTGTATCACGTATGCCATGGTAATTCTAATCTCGATTCCTTAAGAGCTAAGATGCAAACTCTTGACAAGGATGAAATATCCTGCTTCTTTATTGAAATGTCAATGGGAGCAGAAAATAAAATGGTGTAACTTAAGGTAATGTTACTTTTTCTTTTTGAATGGTTAATTCATTCTTACTTACTTTTTGTCCTCCAACGCTATATATGTAAAATTATGTCTTTTAGGAAAAGCATATTCAAATGAGATTTTCTACTAGTGTCTTTTTGGAAAAGCATATTCAAATGAGATTTTCTATATTTGAATAAAGCAATTAGGAATTTCATAAAAAAAAATAAAAATAGATAACGTGATTAAAATAAATCTACCTGAACATCTTTATTTTCCTCTTTTGAGGGAATTAAGGAATCTCAATAAATTAAACTGATAAAGAAGTTGAGAGTTTTGTTTGCGTTAGCATGATATTGGTACAAAGTTTTCACCGTCATTTAATAGTGACTAATCTTTGTTGGAGACTTCTGAGACACATAAGTTGAATTTTCCCAACCAAATTTTTTCTATATGATTGAACGATAAATCAAATCTCTGACCATATACTTAAGGGGCTCAAGTCTCTTACCACTTGGACCAATCTATTTTTTGCGAGAAGTTGAGAGTTCTACAAGATATGATATAGGATATTCTTTAAGGTTTTGACTTAATTTCTTGCGTGATAAAATTATTAACTTTTTATTCAATTTTTTATTTTTTAAATTTATAATTTTTAAAAAATATATATATGTAATTGTTTTACAAATGGAACCTTGGCATTTAAATATGCTATACATATTTAAGCTATCATGTTTGTTATTCGGTGCGATTAAAGTACATGATATAATATTGTTTATCATGCTTGTATCCTATCATTATTGTAATACTCATACTAAACGTATCTAGAAAGTTTAGCATGTGCATTATCTTTAGTACTAGATACATTAAAATTTACAACATAAATTCTACGAATGAATATTTTATACAACAACACGCGTT
>Ga0315915_1008015_pt1 | contig 12451 bp, 6 predicted proteins | sample MpolbnodulesMG_FD_207738 | JGI IMG/M metagenome (GOLD analysis project Ga0315915, IMG submission 207738) | Medicago polymorpha root nodule microbial communities from Los Angeles, California, United States - branched nodules | ecosystem: Host-associated > Plants > Roots > Nodule | place: USA... | reverse complement strand
AAATCCAGAGTGACCTTTTTCTAGAACTTTTTCATTTTTAAGCTTTGAGATTCGTAAATAAATGCAAAAAAAACATATGAAACAGAAATAAAAAGACAAAAAGATATAAACAACTCATTTCACTGATATTTGAATAATACATTACAATAATGTTGAAGCTTTTTAAGCTTTTTACATAAGAACCTAAAACTATTCCTAATCTTATTACATAAGAACTTAAAACTATTTCTAAGGAAGAGTAAGCTATATCAGTGGCTCCGGCTGAGAGGACATACCAGTAGCTTCATTGTTTGTGGGGAGACAGAGGGGGCACATGGGCCTCTAGGGAGCAAGAGACATGATGAGGGTGGTCGGTGTTGAATATCGTTGTCCATTGTCCGATTCAGTCTGATAAAACTCACGAACGACGACGACGTGAGAACCATGTTCTTTGTTTTTGGTCAGCACAATACTAGAGGACTGATCGAGTTGGATGCTTTGTTGGTTAGATCTGCTGAACAAATTCTAAAATGTTTGATCTAGCCCAGGAACTACGAAGCGATCAGGGCACTCCTAGAACCACCAGACGAAGAAATTAGTTTAGATGATCTGTGATAATGTGCAATGTTTTAATTAATCGCGTGTTTTATGTTGTTTTAATTGCGTGTTGGTTATGTGTTGTAGAATTAAGTTGTTGCATTATGTTTTGAATAATATATATATTATTTAAACTTTTACGTCAAAGATGTTCGTCATTTATGTTATTATGGTTTGTTTTTTTACTTTTTATTTGTCTTATGTTGCTTCTTTTTATGTTATGTACCTTTGTTCTATTTTTTTTCAAGCCATTCGCCGAAAAAACGCTCCAAACAAAAGGGCCTGATGAAGTTCGGACTTTAAAATCCGGAAAAACTTCATGCTATCCGAAATATAAAATCCAGAACACCTCAGTAACATTTTTAATGGTGACGTTTCACCAAAGGTTTGGCTGGTTAGTGGAGTTTTAATGCGTTTTTTGGACGATTTTGAATGACACGTTTTCCTTGACTTCCAAATGACCTTGAACTTGTTTTAGGCTATAAAAATGCTTGGATCTTCCATATTTTCCTTGATTCTTCTTCACCTCCTTTCTTACATTTTCTTCATTTTTTTTAGTTTTTTAGGTAGCTTTTAGGAGTGTTTGTGGTGTCATGGTCATTGTTGACCGCTCATACGACCCTACAATTGCATTGCAGCTTATACGGGGGTCGTATAACGGTCAACAGAGACCCTTGACATCAAAGAAAAACACAAAATTTCATAGCGTATGCATCTGAATTTTATTATCCGGAAACACTAATAATCTGGTACGGAAAACGTAATCCAAACCAAGGGTATTTTTGAAATTTTTGTAGGACGCGTGAGAAGGCAGTAGGGTTGGGAAAAGTAAAACTCTTTTGGTTATTTATAAGGTTTTACTTAACTCTCTGCTTAACTTCAAATTAAAGACTCGGGGTTACTCCCAACAACTTTATAATTAAGGAGGAAGAGAGTATTTAACAAAACTTGCATGAGAAGTAAGGGGAATGCCATTGCCGATGATATCCTTCTCCAATTTGGTGTTTCGTAATCTCAATCCTTACCTTACCACATTCACACGTCAAAAACACTCTCTTCCCATTCCCTTCACCACCTTTCTCCATCACCTCAAATCTCCACTCAATCTTCTCCAAACCAAAAAACTCCACGCTCTTCTTCTCATCCATGGTTTCTTCCACCCATCTTCACCACACACTCCTCTTTCCTCACACCTCGTCAATGCTTACGTTTACTTCGGTTCCCACGATTACGCTTTTCTCTCCTTCAATCAACTTCCCCACAAATCCAACCTTGCTTGGAACGCAATTCTCAGAGCTCTTATTGCTTCTAACAACTTCACTCTTTCAATTCAGTTTTATCACTCCATGCTTAGACATGGTTTTACCCCAGATAACTACACATACCCACTTGTGTTAAAAGCTTGTTCTTCGTTGCATGCTATTGAAATTGGAAGATGGGTTTATTGTAGTATTGGCTGTAATGTGGAAAAGGCTAATCTTTTTGTTCAGTGTGCTTTGATTGATATGTTCGTGAAATGTGGAAGTTTGGAAGATGCGCGTAAGGTGTTTGATGAAATGAATGTTAAAGATTTGGCAACATGGACTGCGTTGATTTGTGGGAATGTGTGGAATGGTGAGTGGTTTGAAGCAGTGTCGTTGTTTAGGAAGATGAGATTGGAAGGTTTGAAGGCTGATTCGGTTATTGTGGCGTCTGTGTTACCGGTGTGTGGGAGATTAATGGAGGGTTTGAAATTGGGGATGGCCATGCAAGGTTGTGCGTTGAGGAGTGGTTTTGATAGTGATTTGTATGTTTCAAATGCTATCATTGATATGTATTGTAAATGTGGTTATCCAGATGATGCTCGTCGTGTATTTAGTTATATGATTTGTAGGGATATTGTTTCTTGGAGTAGTTTGATTGCTGGCTACTCACAAAATAGCATGTATAAAGAGAGCTTTGAACTGTATGTTAGAATGGTGAATACGGGTTTAACTACAAATGAGATGGTTGTTACTAGTGTTCTTCCTGCTTTGGGAAAACTCAAGTTGTTGAAACAAGGGAAGGAGATGCATAACTTCGTTCTCAAACAAGGACTTTTATCAGATGTAGTTGTAGGATGCGCATTGATCGATATGTATGCTAATTGTGGATCAATCAGGGAAGTGGAGTCAATATTTAGGAACATGTTAGATAAGGATATCATGGTATGGAATTCACTAATTGTTGGGTATAATCTAGTCAGTGATTTTCAGTCAGCATTTTTTACCTTTAGAGAAATTTCGGTAGCTGAATATAGGCCAAATCATATAACTTTAGTGAGTGTTCTTCCTACATGCACCCAAATAGGAGCTCTTAGACAAGGAAAGGAAATTCATTGTTATGCTAGCAAAAGTGGTCTGGGATTAAATGTTTCTGTTGGCAATTCTCTAATAGATATGTACAGCAAATGTGGATTTCTAGAACTTGGAGTGAAGGTCTTTAATCAGATGATGGTAAAGAATACCATAACATATAATACTATGATATCTGCTTGTGGAGCTCATGGCCTTGGAGAAAAGGGTTTGGAATTTTACAAGCAAATGAAGGAAGCAGGAATGAAACCAAATAAAGTCACTTTTATTTCGCTGTTATCCGCGTGTAGTCATGCAGGTCTTGTTGACAGAGGTTGGCTGCTGTATAATTCGATGATTAATGATTATGGTATTAAGCCAGATATGGAGCACTACTCGTGTATGGTGGATCTCATTGGAAGAACAGGAGATCTTGATGGTGCATGCAAGTTCATCACAAGCATGCCTGTGACACCAGATGCCAATGTTTTGGGAAGCTTACTTGGTGCGTGCCGACTTCACAACAAAGTGGAACTAGCTGATCAGCTCATTGCAGAGCATATTTTCCAATTAAATACTGAGGATCCAGGCCACTATGTTCTTCTATCAAACTTATATGCCTCTGGGAAACGATGGGAAGACATGTCAAAAGTGAGAAGCTTGATAAAGGATAAAGTGTTGGATAAAAAACCAGGAAGTAGCTGGATTCAGGTGGGCCACCGCATTTTTGGCTTCCATGCTACGAGTACCTTTCATCCAGAACTGGCTAAGATTGAAGAAACTTTGGATAGCTTATTCTCTGTGATGAAAAGTGAAGATCTGGGGATTTGTTCCCATGTTAATGACCCAATTTTAATTTAAAATGAAATCCTTGAATATTACCATTGATATATATAATATAAACTTCAGTGAGTAAAGCTGCCAAAAGGCCAATACAATGTTGAAGTGCTCCCTTCAGGGTTCGGTGATCATCAAAATGTTGAAGAAGAAAAAATATAAGCTGATCATATTCACCAAAAATTATGTATTAGATCATTATGATTTAAGCATATACATCCACTTATTTACTTGGCCAAGCCGGTCAAAAGTTAAAATGGAACTGTGATAAGAAGCTGCTATGAATGTTTACTAAAGTTTCTGCTCAACATATCACTACAATGTCGTTACCCCACATACCTATATCACTACCATACCTTTTCCTACTGATCTTTGGGAACAAACCAATATTCATTAAGACTGGAAAAATGGCAGTTCAGAATGTTTGAGTAATGAGTAAGCATGACTACTGATGTGTGATCCTATTTAGAATCATGTCCCCATGTTCATCCTCCAATGTCTGTCTAATCAATCCATCCACCAAACTCAAAGTTGGGAAGTTTTTTAGTTTGTTCCCTGCAAAACATAATCATTTGAATAAGGCACGTAAAGCACAAGGGATATAGCATTATCATTATCCATGAAAGAATATGTGAACTGTCTGGCCCATATGAGTTTAATGACAAAATTTAGGGGTTGTTTTAAAGGTGTGTTATTTATGTTTTTCACGGTTATGATATGATATGTAGATTAAATTTTTCAGTTAAGTTTGAATTTTAGAGTAGAGAACTGTAAAAACAATAAATTAGAAAATGCACCTAAATACAACAATTGTACCCAAAAAAAAGGGGGGTGCACCTAAACTTTGTCCGTTTTAATCATCACTCCACATTACCTTAAAATAAGACAGTTTTTTCCTCTTCATTTGTCGTCCTGTCGTCCTTTTGTGGCATGCAAGACTTGCCAAGCAAGAAAGTAACCAAGTGAAGGAACCACCTCCAAATTGAATGAAAAGAGCTTTGAAAGGTTGAATGAGAATAAGACTCGTAGAGAATCATTTTGATAAAAGGTAGTAAATTAATACAAGTAATGCTCTTATATAAGAGCTAGAAGGGGGGATTAACAAACTAACTTTCTAATAATAAACTCTAACTAATTTTGTATTTCACACTTAACCAATAATCGAACTAATTACTTAAACTACCAACTATCATTATTCTTAATAGCTTCCTCAAACTCAAGGTATGATTGTGAAACGATAATGTTAATATGAATATGAATAATATTTTTTATTGAGTATATGAATATGAAAAATAATATCTCTCGCAGTGTACAAAAGAATATGAGCATGCTCTTACAAGAATTACAATGAACTTAATTACAAAGAATTAAGTACAATAATTGAGGCAATGAAGAAATAGCTATAGCACAACATAAATGATCAAAGACCAGATGTAAATGGCACAGTAGTGCTAGCCAACCATGTTGGTCCAGCAAGGAGTCCAGCAACCGTAAACTTTGATGCTTCATTTGGGTTTGTTATCACATGATAACCAGGCCATTTTACTCTATTTGCTGTTGATGAACCAGGTCCATAATTCTCATACTCTCCATAATACAATGTGTCTTGAGCAAAATCAGTGTCACCCCATGGAGACCAACCTAGGGGGCTCACTAAAGTGTCCATAAAAGTTTTCATCACCATGACTCTTGAGTATTGTTGCCATGGCCTGCCCAAGAAGGTTTTATACTTATCAACAACAGGCTTTAGATCTGATGCAGCCCTAATTTGACAATTGTGGAATGAAATTCCAGTGTTTTGGAATGGGTCACCACGACCTTGGGCAGTGATCATGTTAGCTTGGCCATCCAAAGGCTTTCTTGCAAAAATGTTACAATTTTGGAATACCACTGCAGCGTTGCCAAAGATGAAGTCTACGGTGCCATAGATGAAGCATTGTCGGTAGAATTGACGTTGTGCATGAGCCATCAGAGTGTCTTGATAGCCCGATATAGCACACCGGTAGAAGACAGAGAGATCTGAAGCTGATCGGAGCGCCACAGCTTGACCTTTGTGAGGACCAGCAGTATTTTGGAAGGTTATGTCACGTGCAATGAAATGAAGTCCATCAATGCCTGGATTTAAAAGATTCAAGAGAAATATATAACTATTAGAAACTATAAATCACAATCGTTAGACGACTATATAAGTTGCAAGAAAGCCATTAGACGACTATGAATATCAAATATACCTCTGATATAAAGAGCACCATTTCCGTGGCAACTAATTTTAAACACTGATTTAATTAGGGCTTTAAAATTAAGTTTCAAAAGCTCATTAAATGATTGTAGATTTTCACTCAATTTTTTTTTCGCACATCTTTTATGTTCAATAGTAGGTGCATGAAATTTACTTGTACACAAAGACACCTAGAAAAAACTAAATCAGTGAAGAAAATTTGGAGATCGAAAAAACATTAAATTCATCACTATTCCATCTCCGCCTACTAGAGTCGCCAACTTTCGTTGTTAGTTCAACTTTTTCTAGTAGTGACTCTTATAACAAGAACATAAAACAGGAAATGAAATATAATTCACCTGCTGTTGCAGAGCTATAAGTGGTATAACCACCTTGAACACTTCTAGAACTTGTTATTATGGTATTTTGCATTCCGTCACCAATCAGCATAATGTTGTCATTGTGAACAGCAACCTCAATGTTCTCTTTATAAACACCTTTCTTAACATGTATCACAAACCTTGTCTTATATTTTCTCTTAGCAGCAGCGTTTAAAGCAGCTTGCACAGTCTTGTACTGTCCAGAACCATCTTTTGCCACCACAAGATTGAACTTTACTGAAGACTTAGACTGCAAAAGCTTCCTTTCATGCATTGAAAACCAATTTGGAAATGACCCTTCTTCTGTTTCTGCAAGTGACAGAACCAGAAGCTTATATTAGCATGACCATATAAGTACAATAAGCAATAAGTATGATGACATCAATATTATCATTAACTAATAATTTGGAGAATACAAAATTTTATCATTATATACCTAAAAAATTGAAGATATATACTTCAACATCTACAAAGTATATATAATTGCTCCCGTGTCTTCCAATTTTACAACTTTTTTTTTTCCTCTTCATGTTCAATCCTATTAACATTCGATAATTTATTTTTATGTATGTGACCAAATAAACATTCGATAATTTATCTTTCACACCCGCATTTCATTCCTTATAAATAAAGTTATTCAATAATTTTTAGCGGAGACAATACTTAATATTTTAAAGAGAAAAATATAAAAGAATTGTTATTACCTTTGTTATGTTTCAAGAAATGCATATTGATGGCTAAGATGTTCCTTACCATCTCAATAACATTGGTTTGCATAATGAAATTGAAATCTTGAGCATTGAGTTCTAAAGCTCCACTTTTACATGTTTCAATATTTGTGAGAGAAGTTGTGAGCCATGTTTGTACATCATTTGGTGAAAAATTTTTGCTTGCATTATTTAAGCCTTCAAGTGTACGGTTAAGATGAAAAATTGTGATTTCAAATAGCTTCAAACAATCACCATGAACTGTTTTATGCACGGATGAGTTTTGTTGTTGTTGAGAATTTTCTTGTTCTTCTTTTTGCATGGTAAGAGCTTCTTTTAAGGCTAATTGAACAAGCATTTCCCTGAATTCAACTCTATGTTTGATTTTGAAATGATTGTTCATTTGTGTTGTGTATTGTTTGCATGGCTTAGGATGTGGTGTTAAATTGCACCACCAATCTATGTTGCTTGAGGAAGGTCCTTTTCTTGATGAGGCTATTGAGAAAATTGAAGATAAGAAAAAGAGCATGAACAATGTTTTTCCAATGATTGCCATATTTCAATTGTAGAATAATTGAAGAGTTTGAAAATAATGAGAGTTTATGTTGCATGTAACAAATGTGTGTATAGATGATGCTTTTGTTGACTTGTTTTTGATTTTGACTTATGAGAATTAAGCTATATGTGCATATATATACATAATTTTTTGTAGGTAGAATGTAATGGTAGAAACGTGTGGAATGAATTGAAAGTGATAATGAAGAATGACACAGATACAAACTATGGATTCAATTACAAGTGATAATTAATTAAATAGGAATAAAATCTTATCTAGTAGGAAAAATGGTTTTACTTAATAATTCAGAAAGTTGGAGCCTAATTACTTGTTATTGCAAGAAAAACAAGTGTCCTAATGTAGCTTCACATAGAAACATTCTTAAGCTTACTTTTTAATGCATTAAGTGGGGCTATGACTATATATAAATAAATTAATGTTTTGATGAGAATGCCGAGTTTGCTTTAGTTTTGTGCTTGATTCACATGCATGCATAATGTGGCTTGGTTATGTCATACTTTGTACACAGTACACATTGTGTAGCTGTTTATAAGTTATTAAACAAATGTTGATAATTAAGGGTACTTGGTAATTCTTATTTTTAATACATGGTTACAGAATTGACTTTTTCCTAAATTTTAATATATTTCAACCATGTACTTCAACTTTGCATCATCTGAAAAAGGTTTTGCCCATTCCATTGGTATGATTCATTTTTTGTATTTTAATTCCTGTTCTTAGTCTCCTGTGTATGGTGTTGAAACTTTATTTTCTGCCGAACTTGTTACTTTTTCCTTTTTGCCTACAATGAAAATTACAGTAAGGAACCAACCATGGTTCATGTGGTAAAGAATTGGGACTCCTTAAGCATATGGTTAGAGGTTTGATCCATGGCTCCTCCCTATGAAAAATATATATAGTTGGAAGAAAAGAACTCACCTTGTGTGCTTCAGAGATTCCCCAACAAAGATTAATAACCGTTAAACACGAAGGTGGAAACTTCGTACCAATAACATGATAATTTTATAAAAAGAAAACTACAATTAGGAACTTCGCGTGTTTATCAATAACCGCATTCTCCACGTGAACTATGCATATTGAATTGGAAATTCTCTTTGTCTATGCTAAGGTTATTTCCAAATCTGTTAGTTTGTGTAGATGGGAGAATTCAAAATTCAAGGGAATTTGAAATTCCACGAATTCTCTAATTTTAAAAATGTTTAATAGCAGTTTTGGTCCCCTAAGTATCATGAACTTAAGATTTTGGTCTCTTAAAAGAAACAATAACAAACCAGCCTTCTAAGTCTTGCCCTTTTTGCAATTTTGGCCCCCCAAACCAATTTTGACTGGGTCAATGCATACATGGCACCTATTGGACGACAAATGAAGAGCAAAAAACTGTTATTGACCCAATTTTTTTCTATTGTATATTCAGATAGTCATTGTGATATATTCGATCGAGAAATGATATTTGTGCAATTATTTTATAACAATTTTCTCTCTCATACTCACATTATATTTATATTTTCTTTCTCTATTACTTTGGTTTTCGTGCCAATACATATATTTCTTTGTAAAAATATGAGTGTCCATTAGGTTGTCAAATAAATAGATGTTCAAATAACAGAAGTCTATTTGATCCGTGGAGTGAGAGTTTGGATTACTCAACTGGGCATAAGCTTGTAATGTATAGAAGGATGTCCAAACTATAAAAATGAAAGGTGCATGAAAAATAGGCATGTGACTGAGACTTTGTTACTTGTTAGGGAAATCAAACATATCATTGATACCATGCAAAGGAGAAGCAAAATAACTGAGTGCTAAATCAAAAATAGATTGGGAAGCAAAAAACAGATGTCTCCCGTAGTGTTTAAAGCAATTGATATCCAAGTAATAATTAAAGTAACATTAATGACCATTTTATGAGATTATAATGTTAAACTATTACCATGAAACTAGCTCGTGAAGTGTAATTGACATGCAAGTATGAGAGAGGATAGAAATTAGAAGTAGAAGAGGCCACTTTTACTTGAGCCAAAATATGATGTGATGAGGGAAGGGGTGATCACTAAAAGCTGAGTTTTTTGGGAAATTAATATTATCCCATGTGACTCTCCTCACTGCTCAGATACATGGTAATAATGGACGAGGTTTGTGATAGTTGCATGATCCTTCGGTTATGTGCTCTTTGAAATGTGGTTCAATTTGGGTGTTGAGGTCTGGGAGTTTTATTGTGAGGTTGTTCTTTGTGGGTGAGTAGTGACGGTGGGCGGTGGTGGATACGGTGTTTATAGTGCTTGTTTTTTATTAGAGTCTGTTTTAGGTGGTGATGTGTTTTGGTGGGTTTATCTCCATGGGTGTTTTTAGGAGGTTATAGTGTACCGTCTATATGCGGCATCATTTGTATCTTGTTTCGTCCATACCTTACGTCTTGCGGGGATGACGTTTAATAATATTTGTCAATTAAAAGAAAATGGAATGTAAAACTCAGGTTTTGTCGCAGTGTCCGCAAAATTCTTGTGATCCTAGTTGTCACTTATATATGATGGAAGTTAGATGCCAACATATGAGGTGGACCAGTGTCAAATGGAAGAGAACATTCATTCCACAAATATTTCCTGACTTGGTTGCTCTCCTGAAAAACTTTTTCTGTTTTTTTTTTTTCGTTTTTTACTTCATTTGGGAAAACAGAGTTATTAATTATTACGTCAAGAATATGGGGTTACAGAAGAAGGCTACAATGCTCAAAATAAAGAAGAAAAACATCTGTCGAAAGATGGATTTCGATAGTTGTGTAGAAAAAAACCTACCAGAATGGTTCTGATGGGTGAAGGGGGCCTCGTAGAACCACGCCCCTACTTTTTGTACTGATTTTAGGCTTTTAAGCCACTCCCTTTTTGTATTTTTATTTAAACCATTTTTCACTTTTAATTTCGGTAGTTTAGCATAAACGCAAGATCATGTCCTTGTATTCAACCATATGCAATCCTAAATTGTATAGTTGCATGGGCTGTTTGTGAATACGTTGCTCAGCACACAAACTTAATTATTTTTCTAGAAAATGAATCTGCTGCAAAAAATAACTGAATTTAGCTAACATTTGAATTTAAATTAATATTTTCATTAACATCGTTCGTGGTTAGATAGATTTATAGTTTAAAGACCACTACCTTATTTATCAAAAATAAAAACTAAATGAGGACTACAAGTCTACAATATTTTAAACTCCCAGCTCACATTCAACTGCTCTGCCTAAAGAGAGAAAACTCACATTTACTGCCACTGCTTCACTTCTAATCACCTTACTGTCAACCAATTCCAACAAAAAATAATAAAAATTAGTTTAAAACATTACCTAGAGAGAAGATTAAAAGTGGGATTGAGTTTGACAAACGCCAAAGCAAAACATACTAACAATGGGTCTGTGCATCTCTAACATAATAGCAGTAAACAATTCCATAGGACGTTCTTAATATGACATCCGTTTAAAAAAATTGGCAATTTCCCTTCTAACAAATGAGATGTTTCTAATCTTTCCCCTGCAAATAACGAATAATAAATCCAGGATTGGAGACTGGAACTCGGCCAAATCAATACAAAAGTGCCTTTGTAAGTAGCATTACTTAAAAAGGGGTTGGGGGATAATATTAAGTACGTGGAAAACTCTAATGGTACCAGTGCCAAGAATATGGAGAAAATCAATGGGCGCTTACTTATAAGCAAAGTTTGTAACTTGTAAGGAATCATCAGAAATCACGTCCATTTAGATACCCTCTTTCAAACACATTGTTATAACTTGCTTCAGTTGTAGTAGTTTTCCCCTTGCCATCTGCAGTCAATGAGGATAAAATCAGTTCTACGCGATGCACAATGATATGTGTCTTCATTTATAGTGATAGTTAACAATATCGAAAAAAAGGGCACTGAAATGGGAAACACATAAGGAACAACTAATGTCGGCTGGACCAGTAATATCAAATTCAAAGTTCAATAAATGATGCAAAGGAATCACATGAAGAGGCAGCTAACAGAAAGGCTAGATTTGACTTTTCTAAAAGGGTGTCTCACTTTAAAAGGAATAGTAAAGAATCTCAGGTATTGATGGGGATAAAGTCAACCCTATAAGTACATAATAAATAGCAACATTTTCTTCTTAAAATGAATTGTTTACTCAATAAATGTCAAATCTAGAAAGCATGACACAAATTTTATGATGTAGCGTAACAAGTTCAGTCTAAATAACTGGATTAGCATTTTTTTTCTGGCTTCTGTCACTGAAGTCGACCTTCAGTGGTCTTGCAGTCAATGAATCAAGTATAATTTAACACAATAGTGTGGTATAATACGGCAATATATCAGCACACTAGTAATCCTAGAATTGAGCCATTGGTTGATGACTAACCATTAATTCATTCAGATAAAATCATAAAAAAAAAAAAGACATTGAAAACCCAGTGCTGGTGTATATAGTTACTACATCTAACAAATACTTGCCTGCTGTGTGGATGTAATTTTCTTTTGAGCATCATTGAGTTGGACATCCACTGATTCTTCAACTTGTGATATAAGCTTTTTATGTGCTACTCCTACAATACATAGGATATATTCAAAACTAGATCACAACCTAGATAATACTTGCCAATAATGCAAATGGTAATTTTGCTGCCCTTAACCAGAGATTAGATGCATGAAATCTACCAAGTACTAATCCCTTATTGAGTTAAAGCTGAAGTGGTTGCTGATCAAAATATTACAACGAAAACTGATAATTAACAGAAGTGATACAGAAGATGACATAAATGAATGTAAACTGTGTCATGGACTCTAGAGATTAGAGTATAAATCTTTATTTACACATAAAAACG
>Ga0315915_1008012_pt1 | contig 12453 bp, 12 predicted proteins | sample MpolbnodulesMG_FD_207738 | JGI IMG/M metagenome (GOLD analysis project Ga0315915, IMG submission 207738) | Medicago polymorpha root nodule microbial communities from Los Angeles, California, United States - branched nodules | ecosystem: Host-associated > Plants > Roots > Nodule | place: USA... | reverse complement strand
TCATGTTAACATTATGAAAATAATATCTAATGATTCTTGGTATTGATTATTAAGATATAAACTAAAATATTAAATTTATTCAAAACATTTTAAATGAGTAGTAAGTAGTATTACGGAACATGTATTTGGTGAATTCTATGTTTATATTGTAAATTGTATCATAAAATGTTACATGTTGTGTAGATCACTTGTGCTTGTGCTATTGAAAAGCTTAAAATGCAAAGATTTCAATAAAATGAGTTGTCATGATATTGTTGTTGCTTTTAAAAAAATGATATCGTTATTAAATCCATTAAAATATTGTTATGGCAGTTAAAACAAATTTAAAAACTTCAAAGTTAAGTTACATTAATGATGGACAAAATCTCATTACTTGTTTGGTTTGAGTCTTTGAGAGTTTCCTTATAATAAGTTTTATTTTAGTGTGGAATTAGTTACCATTAAATAAATTAATAAAATTAACCAAACTAAAACCAATACAAACTAATTTCACACCAATAATAAAACTAAGTTTATACGGATAAACTCCAACTCTCAAACCAAACTCTATAAAAAAAGTTATTTACTTTTTAATCTTCCATAGTCCCATCTCTCTTTCAAGATACTTTTTAGCCGTACCTCAAAACGAAAAATGGTCATATAATAATTCGGAGCTAGACGATAACCTATGTAAAAGTGTAAAACCTTGCCAAAATATCATTACAATCAAGATTTGATATATAGCAACCAGAAGTCTTTAACAAGAGTCACCTATGTTGGTCCATTCAACATTTCAAAATAAGGAAACATCTCCTGGACTGCTATCAAAGATTCCAAATTCATCCCGTTCCTCTTCAGGGATGCAAAGTCCACAGGAGATTCACTCTGAACTTCGAATGAATCAAGTGGGATGACCATTGTCTTAGGCTTTATCTGAGTATTGGAACAGCTTGAACCAAAAGTTTGTTTAGAGCTTGAGGAAGCCATTGATGAACTTTGAAGGTTTTGGGGGTTCTAGGTTTATCTTAGGCTTATCTGGTTTTTAATTTTTTTTTCAACCCTTTAAGATTTTGTGACGCAAACGACAACGAATTGGCAAGAACAAACAAACAACATAGGTTATAAATCTGGGATAATACATACATAATATATTGCCTATCTTGAAAGGAACCACAAAAAGATATATAGCAACGACAACGAGAACCAACTAGATAGTACTAAAATTATAATAATATCACCAATATGCATAGTCATAAACATAGACTAACAGAGGATTTGTGAAATGGTCGTGTTTTCATGTTATAAAGAAGTATTTAAATTTCTTTTTGGTACAGAAATAAGTATTTATTTATTAAAGGTATATATTTACATACTAAAATGTTCATTTGATATTATAAAATGTACATATCCCCAATTTGGAGATTAAATTGATCATATGTGGGCTCCAAGCCTCCAATATCTATTTTTCTTTCCGTTTTTTGTTTCCACATTCATCAAACTGAGAAAAGTCTTTTAGAAAACGAGTTTCCATCGTCGATTTTCCATTTTCACTGTGCTTAGTGCCTTCAAAATGATACATTAAAATTCAAAACGATAAACTCATGCAATACATATATATAGCGCCGACTCTTTTTCCGCTCATAGGTTTCTATACTTTCCACAAAATTTTTTTTGACATATTTGAGTTACATTATGTTAAATGTGGATATCTCTCACAATCGTAATTTAAAGATTTATCCTTTACATTATGATAGTATAGTGCTTATGTTAGACCGAACTTCCGTGGTCGTATTTGACTTCTTTAAACCGTTGTTGCCATTAAAAAAAATATCTTAACCATAATCTGTATTTATCTCTCTCAAAAAATAACATGTTCATCCTTAATTTAGATTTTATATGTGTGTGTGAGGTGAATATAGTACAAAACCTTTATGATAGAAGCTTTGATTATTGATGTAAGTTGCACATCAACACACTAGCATCCAAAACTTATTTTAAGGGTATATACTATATACACTGCCAGCTAAAGCTCATGGTTTTTTTTTCTAACATGATTGCATCATAAGCTTAACTTATCTCAACCCCATTTAATTTTTTTAATATAGCTATTATTGCTTAGGGTTAGTTCCTACTCAACTCACCCCACTTGGCGTTCCAAAACACCATCAACACTATATAAACCCCCATTACCTCTAAATCATATTCACAACCACTCTTCTTCTCTTAATTAAGCTCTAATAGCAACTTAGCTAGTACAAGAGTAATTTAATTAAGATGGCTTCCAAAACTTGTTCCTCCCTTGCTATTTTCCTCACAATCAACCTTCTCTTTTTTTCACTTGTTTCAGCATGTGGTTCCTATTCATGCAACCCTACTCCAAACCCTACCCCAAAACCAAAGCCAAGGCCAAACCCAAACCCTAACCCAACCCCTTCAAGTGGCACATGCCCACGTGATGCTCTCAAACTTGGTGTATGTGCCAATGTCCTAAGTGGGTTGTTGAATTTAACTTTGGGTAAACCACCAGTGACCCCTTGTTGCTCACTCCTAAACGGTCTTGTTGATCTTGAGGCTGCAGCATGCCTTTGCACTGCCCTTAAAGCTAACATTTTGGGCATTAATCTCAACCTTCCAATTTCACTAAGCTTGCTTCTCAATGTTTGCTCAAGGAAAGTCCCACATGATTTCCAATGTGCCTAAATGTGCATATGACGTACACACAAAAAATAATATCATATCAATGTATGGTTGTGCTATTTGTCGTTTTTTGTTGGTTTTTCGAATTCCTTTGATGAGTGTTTGATTCTTGTACGTGCATGGATGATTATTAACGGCTCGTTATATAATCTTTCCATCCACAATTTATTTTGTATTGTCAGAATATTTCAAAAAATAAAATCTCCTATGCTTGCTTATATATGTAAAGAAATATAATATTGTGAAGTGGTGTAGTTTATTTGATTGACAAATTAATTAATTATAACACATTTGTGTGTTATATATCTTATTGAAAAATGTCAATAATTGTTTTTAATTCTTTTTTTTCTATGGTTGTGCGAGATTAGCAGTTGGATTACTTGTTTTTTTTCTTCAAGAAATTAAGAGGAAAGAGGAAAATGGAAATCAAGAAATTAAAGAAAAGAGGATAATTTGTACCTTAAAAAAAAAAGAGGAAAACAAAATCAGGCGGGTGCATGAAACAGTATTACAGTAAATAAGGTCTTTGACTTAATTACATCATGCAAGTTTTTTTTTTTTTTTTACTCAATTAGTCGTTCAAGTTTTTTTAAGTGATGTCCTTCAAGTTAGATAATATGTCATTGAACTGTTAATTATTTTCTTGGGTACAATTGTATCAATCATTTTACACAATAAAAAGAGACAATATCATTTTGCGTAAGCTATCAAGTAATATCTATTTGTCATCCCTCTTTAACAAAATTAACATTGGAATCAAATTCCTAATATTAGTCCTCTCAAGGTATACTAAGACGAAACTTCAAAATAAAAGTTACCAATTTTGTTTTTTGGATAAGCCGAATTAAAATATATTCAATAAAATTATTCGCAGCATAAAATGCGTAAAATAAATTTTTAAGAAAAATCGTACATAGGAAAGAAGAAGAAAAAATCAAATCAATGTCCCAAGCCAAAACATAATAATGGACCAAGGGAAATGCTTATTGGTCGTGTTGACATGGAAACCTTGGAAATAGAGAGTCATGTTTGTGAGAACACTTTTACTCTCATGGTCCAAATTGTGCATTACTGTTCCATAAAACCTAATTTCAATCTCCTCGTGAGAATAAGTGATCGATCTCAAACAATGAAACATAATGCCGATATTCACAAAAGCTGGTTTGGGAAGTTCAAGCTAGGTTGTCTTTTTTTTTTTTTATGTTATACAATTCTACAGGATAGAATACGGTGAAAACTCGGGGGTCACATGATAGAAATTGAATGAAGTGAAGGTTAACAGCAACCCAGCTAGTGTGCTATCAATTCATGGTTGATGTCTTAGTTTCATAGTTTCGTTTGGTTTGATAAAAACCAATTTTTCTATATGTTTTCTCTTTTGTCCTTGTCTGCATAATTATGTAACTGATGAGGAAACCAACTTTTCTGGACCGGTCAAAAGGATCTTAACCCCATTTACTTAGGCCCAATACAATCCGAAGGGGTGGACAGAGCATGCAAGACCGGTTTAAACGAACCACAACGTCTCTTTGCACGTTTCCGCAATAAACTCTCTGGCGGTTACACTTCCCACGATTTCGTAACCGCCAAAGCCAGGTGTGCCACTACAACGGCTTTGCAACCATCCACCTCTATATATAGGGGACTTTCTGATCTCTACTAACTTGAGCGTCGGAGCGCCTGCAGGTACACACCCCCCGCCATTCCAAGAAGCACTCTTGAAGCATTTAACCACCACTCAAACCACCGCATTCAAAGCACCGACCAGTCATCTTTTGATTAGGTACGATCACCAACCATTGAAACGAGATCATGAGACGTCAAGAACGTGTATTACAGAGTTTCACATCATCCATTCGAGAATAAGTATAGACAAACATTTTTATGAAAACAAAAGAATCTTTCCATGTTTAACCAAGAAACAAACAAATCATTCTATAATGCAAAAGACAAGGAGGTATTGAGATGATATTCTAGTATTAATATTTTGGATTAAATATGTTTTTAGTCATTTATATCCTTCGAAATTTACGTCTACATAAAAATGGAACTGACATGAGACATTGAAGAGAAGCACATTTTCATGCCCCAAGACAATACTACCGTCTACAGGGTTAACCCAAGTGGATTTTGTTATAAAATTATAAACATCTATATAAAAATTGATTAAAAAATGTGAAGTATATACACACATAATTTGATTTAAAAACAAGGACCATAAGCAGCAGCAGAAAATTTTTGAGGGATAAAAAATTGATGAAAATTTTTATAAGGACAAAAAATTATTTAATCCTTTTTTTTTTTAATCCGGCATGTTGAATAGATATTCATTTTGGATTAAGGTCTTGTTTATTCTCCCCTTTGTTATAGAGATCATATTCTAGTATTATTTATTTATCGGACATATTGAATAGATCTTGGTTTTGGATTTATTCCCCCTTTAGCCAGGGCCGTCTTAAATAAGTCCATGTTCTAATCATACAAATTGAGCTCCTGATAGCATCTAGGTAGAGACAGTCATTTCTTATATTTAAATAGGTTTCATATGAAGATTTTTTTTAAGGAAGGTTTCATCGGTACCAAGCTGATTCGGAAGTATCGGACACATGTGGAGGATTTGAATTGGGCAATATGTGGTTTCATCGGTACGGTTATCGATGGGGCGTCGATTCCGCTTATTCAAAATAAGGTGGAAGACGCGGGCTTTAAGGACATTGATATAATACCCATTGGGGCTGACAAGGTTTTTGTGCACTCCCTTTCGGGTGCGGATGTTTCCGTTGTTGTGGTTAAAGCAAGACAATTCTTTGATTTAATTTTCTCTAATTTGGTGCCTTGGAAAGAAGAGGTATTACCATTTCAAAGGGGTGCATGGATTCGACTATATGGAATACCGATACATGCTTGGAATGAAAGTTTTTTTAAATTATGTGTCCTAGATTGTGGAAGATTTTTAAGAACAGACAACTGCTCTTTGAACAGAGAAAGGTTTGATTACGCTAGGGTGTTGATTTCTACGACTTCATTGGATGTGGTAAATACTTCGGACCGAATTCTTGTCGACGGTGAGATGGTCGAGATAAAAATCATCGAAGAATGGGGTTTTAATTTAGGTGACGATGTTTGTCTGTATGATGAGGAGGATCAAGTTGTGTCTGAATCTCAAGAAAAGGTGGACACACACGACGATTTTGAAAATATCGAAAATGTTGATGTACTAGCTAAGAAAATTGTGCAAGATTTAGAAGCAGCAAACGACATGGAAGGTGCTGAGTTGAACGACTCGGATAAGGTAATGCCGGAGACTACAGACCCCATTATGGTGCATGCTAATTTCCACACCAATGGTAATTTGGTCAATTCATCTGCAGCTAAACAGACAACTGAAATTCCTTCACAATCCGAGCCATCTGTTTGTAAGGAAGGTACTTGTATGGAGAACGAAAAACAAGCCTCTAAGGGGATCGATTTTAATGAGGAAATGACGTCATGTGTGGGGGGTTCAGTCTCAATTCCAGCAGACCAAACAACAAAGGCGGAAGTAGGGTCGAAACGAAAAACAACGAAAACTTTCACATCTTGTTCCTTGGGTACCTCGGGACCATGGAGGGTAGATTGGCTTCAAAACTTTCAACAAGGAGACAAAGGTCTTATTTCTTCTAAAAACAAACGGTTGAAAAAAGTGGTAAATGCAAACGAAGGTAACAGGGGGAGACTATCGAATTACAACGACAAAAAGAAAGCAGGTGGAGTTTTTAGACATCCGGTTCTTACCTTAAAAAAAGTGGCAAGACTCCCAATCAGTGACAGAGAAGAGGTTATGAAGGTGTTGCGGAAGTCGAAAATCATGAATGTATTGAAACAAAAAATTCAGAATCGACGTCGGCAAAGGGAGAGGGTCACAAGGTCTTTAGAGGCGGTAAATGTAAATTCTCTAAATGAATCTTCATCTTTGGTTTCAGTGAATAATGATTGGTCGAACTGGGCAGCTTTAAATGGAAGTGAAGTGTCGAAGGCAGCAGATGCGCAGTGTATTGGTAAAACTCTAGGCGTTTCTTTTAAAGGAAATTGCCACAATAAATTTAGTGTGTTATCCTGGTATAAGAATGTCGAACTAGGGCCTGTGCTAACGTCTATGGCTGATGAGAGAGATGACGCTGAGGTGGGAGTGTAGGAGACCGATGTGGAGTGTGGGAGTGCGTAGTAGGTGTTTGTCATGAAGCTTGTTTCGTGGAATGTGCGGGGGTTGGCAGGTTTAGAAAAAAGGAGGGAAGTCAGGAGGTTGGTGGGAGAGAAAAGTCCTTTCATTTTATGTTTACAAGAGACAAAACTTTCAGTATGTGACGATTTCTTATGTAATTCGCTGTGGGGAGTTTCAAATCATGCTTTTTCTTATCAACCATCGGTGGGGGCTTCGGGAGGATTGTTAATAGCGTGGGATACAAAGGAAGTGGAGGTTTGGACTTCTGGTAGTCAGGAACATGCTCTTTTTATTCATGGTAGATTTATAAGCACAAATGAGGAGTTCTATTTGTTTAATATTTATGCTCCTTGTGAACCTCGTGCAAAACAGGCGTTATGGGGATCTTTGTCAGCAAGATTACAGTTGTTAAGTGGTGCGAATGTGTGTTTACGTGGGGATTTTAACGCGGTCCGAAATGTGGAGGAAAGATGGTCCAAAAGGGGAAATAGCGCCGCTTATGATGTTAATTACTTCAGTCATTTTATTGATGATAATGGGTTGATAGATTTACCGTTGTGTGGTCGTCGGTACACTTGGTACAAAGGAGATGGTTCAGCTAGGAGCAGGTTAGATCGTTTCTTATTATCTGAAGAATGGTGTCTTCAGTGGCCTAATTGTCGTCAGGTAGCCCTTTTGCGGGGTCTATCCGATCATTGTCCGCTTCTATTGTCCGTGGATGAGGAAAATTGGGGACCCCGACCGGTGCGAATGTTGAAATGTTGGCAAGAGTTGACAGGTTATAAGCAGTTCGTAAAAGAGAAATGGCAGTCCCTGGAAGTTGAAGGGTGGGGCGTTTATGTCCTCCGGGAAAAATTAAAAATGATCAAAATGGCGCTGAAGGATTGGCACTCAATCCATGCTAAGAATGTACCAGGTAAAATTGAGGTTTTAAAAAATAGGCTTTTTGTGTTAGATGATCAAGTGGATGATGGTGGGTTACGCTGGAAGAGCTGGAGGAGATGAGGAAAGTAACGCATGACATTCACTCTTTGTCACGTGATAGCGCTAGTATTAATTGGCAACAGGCTCGTTCTCGCTGGTTGAAAGATGGGGATGCAAACTCAAAGTTTTTCCATTCGATGCTTTCTAGTCGACATCGCAGAAATTCCATTGTAACATTGAAGGTAAACGGCAATCTAGTCGAGGGCGTCCAGCCCATCCGAAATGCAGTTTTTTCTCACTTTAAAGAATATTTTGCGGCTCAAAATATATCAAGACCAGGGGCTGAAAATTTATTGTTCAAGCAATTGAATTTTGCAGAAGGAAGGAGTTTAATTTTACCTTTTACAGAAATTGAAGTAAAAAATGCGGTGTGGGACTGTGATAGTTTTAAAAGTCTAGGTCCAGATGGCGTTAATCTTGGTTTCATCAAGGATTTTTGGGAGGATATCAAAGGTGACGTTATGCGATTTATTTCCGAATTTCATAGGAACGGAAAGCTATCAAGAGGTATAAATTCTACTTTTATAGCTCTTATTCCAAAAGTTGACAGTCCTCAGCAACTAAATGATTTTCGACCTATAGCATTGGTTGGGTGCCTTTATAAAATATTGTCAAAGGTGTTGGCTAATAGGTTGAGAATGATTATTGGTCGGGTCGTATCAGATACTCAAACAGCTTTCGTGAAAGAGAGACAAATTCTAGACGGCATTTTAATTGCAAATGAGGTGGTGGATGAGGCTCAAAAATCAAACAGGGAGCTGATGCTTTTTAAGGTTGATTTTGAAAAAGCTTATGATTCGGTAGATTGGAGTTACTTGGATACGGTTATGAATAAAATGGCGTTTCCTCTGTTATGGAGAAAATGGATAAAAAAAGTGTGTCAGTACAGCCACTGCCTCAATTTTAGTGAATGGAAGTCCCACATATGAGTTCCCCTTGCAACGGGGTCTGCGACAAGGGGATCCTCTTTCTCCTTTCTTATTTTTATTGGTGGCTGAGGGGTTGAATGTATTAATGAACTCTGTGGTGGAAAATAATTTGTATAAGGGATACGGGGTTGGCTCGACAAATTTGGCGGTGGTGTCTCATTTACAATTCGCGGATGATACTCTCTTGATAGGTGAAAAAAGTTGGGCTAATGTGCGAGCTCTACGGGCCGTGTTGACATTGTTTGCAGACATGTCTGGCCTTAAAGTGAATTTTAATAAGAGTTTATTGGTTGGCATCAATATAGGGGAATCCTGGTTGGTAGAGGCGGCATCCTTATTGAACTGTAAAGTGGGCAAAATTCTGTTCCTTTGTCTTGGTTTATCGATTGGAGGAGACCCTCGAAAGCTAGTTTTCTAGGAACCTGTGATAAATACTATTAAATCTAGATTGGCGGGGTGGCAAAGTCGATTCTTATCTTATGGGGGTCATTTAATTCTTCTAAAATTTGTCCTGACTTCGCTTCGGTCTATGCTCTTTCCTTTTTCAAAGCTCCATCATGTATCATTTCTCTTATTGAATCTATTTTTAACAAATTTTTTTGAGGAGGGAGTGAGGATAACAGGAAAATTTCCTGGATTGCTTGGAGCTCTATTTGTTTACAGAAGGAGGAAGGAGGGTTGCGGGTGAGGCAGTTGAAAGAATTCAATACCGCTTTGTTAGGCAAGTGGTGTTGGAGGATGTTGGTGGAGAGAGGCGGACTGTGGTATAGGGTTCTGGTGGCGAGATATGGTGAGGAGGCAGGGAGGTTGGGGGCCGGAGAGCTTCACCGTGGTGCAGAGAGATAGCAAAGATTAGGGATGGAGTGGGTGAGAATGATGGGGGTTGGTTTGCAAAGAGGGTATCGAAAGTCCTAGGGGATGGGAAAAATACTTATTTTTGGTTGGATAGGTGGGTAGGCGAGGTTCCCTTGTGTAGGAGGTTTGCTCGCTTATTTGATCTCACAACAAATAAGCTAAGCACTATGGCGGATATTTTTGATCGTGGTGGCGGATATTTTTGACTAATGTTGCATTGCAGTCAAATGTTCCTGATAGGTGGCAATGGGAGCTGGACAAAGATGATGGATACAAGGTTCGAGACGTGTATCAAGCGCTGACACACACGGCAGCCCCCACTCTTGATACGACAGCGAATCTTGTCTGGCATAAGCAGGTACCTCAAAAAGTCCCCATTGTTGCGTGGCGGCTTCTGAAAGATAGGTTACCAACTAAAATCAATCTTCAACGGCGCGGTATCGCTCAAGTCACAGATACTATGTGCGTGTCGGGGTGTGGGAAAGAGGAGTCTGCAGCACATTTGTTCCTTCATTGTCATGTTTTTGGCACTATCTGGCAGCATATTCGATCTTGGATAGGCGTAAGTGGGGTTGATACATACAATGTCAACGATCATCTTCTGCAATTTATCCATTACTCAGGTTTTTCAAAGGCTCGTCGTTCTTTCCTTCAATTATTATGGCTTCTGTGCGTTTGGCTGGTGTGGAATGAAAGAAACAACAGATTGTTCACAAACACTGAAACATCCATTGAACAGTTATTAGATAAAGCAAAATATCACTCGTTGTGGTGGCTTAAGGCCAATAATACCACTTTTGTGTACGGTACTCAAAGCTGGTGGTCGAACCCTTTTTACTGTCTGGGTATCAGTTAACCTTTTTGTATTTATACTCTTTGGTACTTTGTTTGCCAGGTTGGCGTCTCTAGTACACCTTGTACTGAGGATTGGCCTTCTCCGTTGTTAATATATATTTCATTTTGATTTCTTAAAAAAAAAAAATTATTTAGAATTTTTTGATAGTAATATTTAACGAGTCTGACCAAAAAAAATATTTAATGATTCAACATCTCACACAAATTTTTTAAATGAGATTTACTATTTAAGTATCAATAACTTTAAATTATTACATATCATTCTTTTAATATTAAAAAAAGACGGGTCCCATTTAAGAATAGAGGTCTTAAGTAAGACCAAACGTCTTATAGGATCCTCAATTTATTTATTTTCCAAGGAAGTACCTAATAGATACCGCGTCTTAAAAGATTAAGACTTCTTGAGTATGGATTCAATCAGATGCATCGGCCAACACAGTAATATTTAGGCCAGTCTGGCTATGTTAAAACTGAAATGGTAGTTTACAAAAGCTTGTAAGTGATTGACTATTTTAATTTTAATAGAAAAAGACATTGATAAGAGGAGATATGCAATACACTAGTTAGAGAGCGTAACTCAATTGGTAAAGATATTATATAATACTATAAATAAAGATGAGAGTTTGAACCCCGAACACCTCACGTATTCATCTTAAAAAAAGATGAATTGAATTTCTTATTAAGTTACTTGGAAAAAAGAGAGCATCCTTATTTATTAATTTTATTAGGTCTGCAACAACTAAACCTAATATTTTCCCTCCTAATACTAACCCTAACAATTTTTTCCTTTATTTTGGCTAATACTAATCCAAAACCCTAACAATTTTGTACTCATCTTCTCTGTCAACAATCTCAACAAAATACCCTAATATTTCTCCTTCACACGCTCCTGTATGCTGCTTCCATCACACGCTACTTTTTCTTTTTCTGTCTATTCAGTTTCTCCTTCTTCTTTTCCCTTCATTTTCTATATCTCAATCATTTCTCCCTCATCCAATCCATATCTTTCTCTCACGAGAACAAGTAGCATACCTCATAACATCAATCTCAAGTGACAGTGTCTTCTAACTTCAAGTAAGTTCTTTTTTTTATTTGTCTTCGATTTGTTCATTTTTCACTTCTATGTCTTCTCCTCTATTTCACAATATAGTCATCGGTATCAGAATCTTAATTTGTTCATCGTTTTTTTTAATGTTGATCTTTGACAGATTGCTTTTTTATTTATGAAATTTTTGTCGTGGATTGTTGAATTTACCTCTTCAATTTGAAATCCGAATGTTATTATTTCTTTATAGTGTTCTTAAGGTATCGTAGCCGTCAATGGAGGTTGGAGTAGTACCAGACAGGAACGTGACATCGGAGATATCATAAGTTGGTTACGGAACTACAGCGACAGAGGTCGTGCCAGTGACGGCAGTGGAAAGAAAAGGTAGGGTTTTAAGGCACAGAGGGAATAGAAAGAATCAAAGGTTCAAGAAGACGATTTGTTATGCTTCGAGAAAACGTTTGCAGAAACTAGGAAGGTTGTGAATTGTTCCATTCTCTATTTCATTTTTTCGGTTGCTTGTGAGTTTTCTATGTTGTCTGTTTATAATTCACTTTTCCAGTGATGTGCAAAACCAATTGTGACCCTTTGAAATTAAAGGTTTTTTATTTACCTCAGGTTTGACATTCCACCTTTTACTGGCGCAAATGGTGCATTATATCGGTGAAACCCTACTTCCTCAATTGCCTACTCTTCTTTATGTTTTTCTTCGTTGTCTTAGTGCCGCTATTTCTTTTTGTGGAAAATATTCTTTTGCTTTTAAATTTATTAAGTCTTTTTTCCCCCTGTTCTTTAGAAAATATTTCGAGGACTCTCTATTGGTTCTGCTTTTGTTTATACAGCTATCATTGAGGAGTTAATAGTTTTAACAATAGTGTTCTTCCAAATATTACATATACCTTTTTTTG
>Ga0315915_1008011_pt1 | contig 12454 bp, 8 predicted proteins | sample MpolbnodulesMG_FD_207738 | JGI IMG/M metagenome (GOLD analysis project Ga0315915, IMG submission 207738) | Medicago polymorpha root nodule microbial communities from Los Angeles, California, United States - branched nodules | ecosystem: Host-associated > Plants > Roots > Nodule | place: USA... | reverse complement strand
GACAAGTTTTGGTCGTAGTACAATTTTTTTTCCCTTTTTTTAAATTTTAGTCCCCTCTAAATTTGAGGCCCCTGTGGTAAGTGCCTTGTTGCACTTGCAAAGGGCCGACCCTGATTCATATTTACGGACTTTATACTTAAGGGTTGTGGACCGACATATTCTATGTGTCAACCTTTACAATAAACATTTCGCCCTTACAAAGCCTCATGCTTGAAGGGTTGTGGACCAACATATTCTTTATGCATTTACTTGACCCTTACGTAACCATGGTATCCAAGCTCAATATCGAGATACACAAGCCCATTCAAGAAATGATAACCCAATACCAACTCGTTCTCATTTCCAAGGAAAGACTAAGTTGCAACAGCACATAAACGTGCATTATTTACTTGTTCTCATAAAATATTGAAAACTCAAGATTATTTTCAATATATAAACATCAATCGTCAATGTAGTATTTCTATTAAATAAATTTTTATTTTATATGCAAACGATCATTCAATGTTTGCTGAACGATTATAAAATTAAGGAGATCACGAGTTTTAATAAGGAAAATTATTAAATTTTGCTGGACTGTGATTTTTATATATTGTTAGTAGATTAGTTGATCGATATGACCATTATCCGTAATTAATTTTTTAAAAAACAAATAAATTAAATTTTGCAAAATGACCATTATGCACATAAAATTAAGGAGATAATGAGTTTTAATAAGGACGGTTATGAAATTTTGTTGGACTTCGATTTTCATATATCCTTATTTATTAATTTTATTAAGTCTGCAACAACTTAACCTAATATTTTCCCTCTAAGGCCCCGTTTGGTTTGAGCTTATTTTGAGCTTATGAAAAATAGCTTATGTAAATAAATAAGCTTTTATTTTAATTTATAAACTCCCACTAACGAAAATTGTATCTTCATAAACGAGTTTTTCATAAACTACCTTAAAAACTTATAAATAGTACATAAAAACTTATTTATTTGCATAAGCTGTTTTATATAAGCTCTAAAATAAGCTAATCCAAACGGGCCCTAATTTGTTGTATTAGATTAGCAGTAATTTAACATGATTTAACCTAACAAATTCCATCTAAAAAAATGTATCTCACCAATTTCATTCATATCCTCTTGCTTCTTTTTTTTGTCAATATTTTGTACCCTTATGCTTCTTTTTTTTGACAATATTTTGTACACTTATTTAATACTAAAAAAATGCATCGCTATCATGTTGCCTTTTTTTTTGACAATATTTTGTACACTTGTGCCTTTTTCTTTTTTCTTTTTTCTTTTTTAACAATATTTTGTACACTTATGCCTTCTTTTTTTTACAATATTTTGTACACTTATTTAATACTAAAAAAATGCATCGCACCAATTTCATTCCTATCTTGTTGCCTTTTTTTTCTTTGACAATATGTTGTACACTTATTTAATACATTTACAGACAGAATATCTTAATTTCCATGCAAACTCGGCTACCCTAATTTCCATGTAAACTTGGCTATATCCTTATCCTTATCCTTATTTATTAATTTTATTAGGTCTGTAGCAACTTAACCTAATAATTTCCCTCTAAAATGCTGCATTAGGTTAGCAGTAATTTAACCTAACAAATTCCATCTAAAAAAATGCATCGCACCAATTTCATTCCTATCCTCTTGCCTTTTTTTTGACAATATTTTGTACACTTATTTAATACTAAAAAAATGCATCGCTATCATGTTACCTTTTTTTTTGACAATATTTTGTACACTTATGTCTTTTTTTCCCTTTATTTTTACAATATTTTGTACACTTATGCCTTTTTTTTGACAATATTTTGTACACTTATTTAATACTAAAAAAATGCATCGCACCAATGTCATTCCTATCATGTTGCCTTTTTTTCTTTGACAATATTTTGTACACTTATTTAATACGTTTACAAACAAAATACCTTAATTTCCATGCAAACTCGGCTACCCTAATTTCCATGTAAACTTGGCTATATCCTTATACTTATCCTTATTTATTAATTTTATTAGGTCTGCAGCAACTTAACCTAATAATTTCCCTCTAAAATGCTGCATTAGATTAGCAACAATTTAACCTAACAAATTTCATCTAAAATGCAGCGCACCAATTTAACCCAACAAATTCCCTCTAAAATGTAGCAATCCCTAATCTTTCTTCTCACTGATGAGTTTTTCATTCTTATCTTGTTGTGTCATCGTTTGTATATATCTATTGCTTCTGTAGACTTTTTTTTTGCAAGTTGTTGTACACTTATTTAATACATTTACAAATAGAATACCCTAATTTCCATGCAAACTCGGCTATATATAGTAAACCTTAAACCGTGTTTCTCTAAAAAAAAAAAATTAAACCGTGGTAAATTACACAAACAACAGAAGAATCATATATTTTGATTTTTGCAAATGGAAGGACATGACCTTACAGCCTTCCTCTCATACCACTGCTTTACTAGTATTCTAATTTAACATGCATTTTATTGATATGCATATTTTTTTAAGAAATGAAATATCTTTTTTGTGTTTTTTGTTTTTAATTTGAGATGTTTACACCAATTTTGGCAATCTTTCTTTTACAGCAAAGTACCAATGCCCACTATTTAAGAGACTCGAGATCAAAATTGGAATGAAGGTAGTCAATGGATTCTATATTATGTATCTTTTTTGTTAATCGTATTCTACTGTTCTTTTTTTTTTGTTGAAAAATTTAATCGCATTCTAATTGATAACTAAATAAAACTAATCCCCTTAAATGCTAACTCTTGGAGCAGAAAGGATGAGCAGGAAAGAAACAATAAGTGCAATGAAGTAGTAATTTATGTTAATTTTTCTTTTAGATTTTTCTATTCTATTTTATTTTTGAACCATGTATTTGCTTTTTGTTTTGCTAATTTTTTTCTTTGTTTAATTAATTTTCTTGCATTCTTTTTGTAGACAGTGCACTTTTGAAAGATGCTCACATTGGATAACATCCATGACTAGGGAAATATGCAAGGTTAAACTTTATATTGGACTGGAAAGACATAATTTACTTATATAAGAGATATCAACAAAGACATGATGTTTGTGTAGGGATGTTATCAAAGAACCCAAAAGATAGTCAATTTGATACTTATATATGACACTCTAAAAATACAGTCAATTTAATACTTATATATGACACTTTAAAAAAAAACCGTGCATCGCACGGGGCGAATTCTAGTTGTTAGTAAACAATAACTAGCTAGTCTCAAATATTTCTACGACTTAGGTTTTTTAATCTGTTATAAGAATAAACGACCACTGTGGTAGAGATGTTCACATTACTTAAGTTTTATATATGAATAAATGCTCAAATATTTACCCGTGGAGATAGATCTAGTGGAAGAGGCTAAAATCTAACAATGTGGCAAATTAATGCTCGAATAGTATACCGTGCACATGAAATCGAAAAGAAAATGCACAAATATTTTAAAGTAGTGACATAAATAGAGACATATGCCATGCATTTATATCCTAAAATTTTAGTAATAGATGATAACAAGAAATTATATTCGATTTTTATCATCATTTAGTGCCATTTTAGAGTAAAACTAGATAGTTGATCATCATTTTAATCGGGTTTGGTAAAGAAACCGTTCAAAAGTCATGAAAGGATAAAAGAAGGGGGAAAAACCATGAAACGTGTCAAAATCACCTAAACCAAATAACTATGTGACGGTAATATTCTTATTAAAATATTTACCATGTTAGTTCTTAGGGTATAGACGTTTTGATGAAGAGAAGTGGGAGAAAAGAGCAAAAAACACAAGTAAGGCGTGTTGATTTGTTTACATGATCTCTGTGAGGTATTTTAATTGTATTTGGAGTTTTAGGTATCAAAATGGAGTGAGATCAATGGATTTGAAAATCTAACATCAATATCTACAACTTTCATGAAGATACCAAAATCTAATTCCCGCAAGAAAATGGTAAAAGAAGTGCAACTTACACGAGTTTAGATAGAAACTAGGATCAGGTTTGCACTGGCTCGTGTCGCGAGCTTCTAAAGGAAAAGCAACATAATTGGCATCTCAAGGCTCGCCTCATGAGGTTTATACTCGCGTCGCAGGCTGATTTTCCCTATAAATACCAGGTCTCGTAGGTTAGTAGAGAAAACATCTTTTGACGAGTAGAAAATGGCAAAAGCATGATATAGGGTGTTTCTTAAGTGATATGGAGCATGGAATCATCTTTGGTGATTCTTTTCTTATGTGTTTAGACAACATGAGTAGGTAAACTCTCTAGGCTAGGTCATGAAATATGACCTTCTAATTGTTTGAATCATGTAACTTGAATGATCATATGGATTTTAGTTGATTGCTTAGTATTCTATTCAATATTTTTATTTGATGATATTTATGTTTATATGATTATTCATGAATTGATGCAAAACCAAGGTTTACTAACTCTAATCTTAAATAATAATAAAAGCTTAAATTGTTCGATTTTTGCCTAGAATAAAACATATTCTAGGAATAATTATATATTAAATTGGTGTAACCATTTTGATCAAATATCATAAAATCAAGCAGTCAGTCAATATTATATCCATAGTTTGCAGTTACTCAAGCAATTTATGGAAGTAACGCTGATATGACCTAGTTGCCTCTCTCTTTCAAGAAAAAAATATCCCAATCATATTACGAAGTGCAAACCACCAATTAGTTACACTAATCATAATCTTCATTCTAGTGGTTTAGTTGAAATAACACAATTCATATGGATACGAACTTTATGAATTTTACTATTTGACGACACCATAATATACATTTGCTATTTTGTCCATAAGTAGATATCTCCTTTATTTTTTGTGATAAAAGAGGATAAATATCTCCATTTTTTAAGAAATAGAGATGATGTGCATCCCTTTTCGAAAGGAAGATTTTCTTTTTTGACTTGTACTAAAAAAAAATCTTTATGACATAAAAAGTAAAATATATTTAAAGGAGAACTTTCTAAAAGAAAAAACTTATTGAGTAATTTTTTTAAAATATCAACTTGTATTTGAAATAATTTTTCTGACCGAAAATACAAAATAAATTAAAACCAATAAATTTGATGAATTTGACTCTATCATAGGTCAACGTTTTGTTTAAAGTGTTATATCCTTTTGTAAATTTTTCCTTCAAAACAATAATGTATATATAGTATGATAATAAGAAAATAAAAAATCATCCTCTCAAAGAAACAATATAAATATTCATAGACAATAACTATTACTATGTTGATCTTGGTATGCAAAGAAAACAATCATCATACAAAATTGATTAGTTTTTTTTTCTTTCTACAATTCATATTGTTGTTAGAAATATTAATTAATAATGTAAAAATAATCGATAATGGTTTCAGTCCATCCTATATAACCTCGATTTGGCGAAAGAGAAAGAACGTCGGATTTAAGATAAATCATAGATGGAGATTTTTTTAAACGCCAAAGAAGTCTAGCATAAGTTGTGTTAAAGAAGATTTAACCAAAATTTATAAAGTCACATGACAACGAAAGTAAAGAATAACAAACAAAGAGAAAGAGAGAAACAAGCTTAAGTAACAATCGGAAAAGCAATGATGAGGATTAAGCCTGTAAAAGTGATAATAAAAAATCAAATGTAATGTATTTCGATTTGAGCCACCAAAAATATTTAACTTAATTTTGTCTCTTAAATTTTTCAATTGCTCCTCCTATGTTGAAAAATTCTCACATTTCTTTCTTTCTAAATTGTTGAAACTGACGAAATTCAAATAATACTGAAAACCAAACGAATATGCTTTGAAAAGCTTTCGCCTTCTAACTCACCTAAATGCACTAGGTGGTCAAAAAGATAACCGTGAGACATTGTTTCAAAGCCTAACCAATTAGCAACCATTGACAATAATTTTCCAAAAAAAAATCACATTTGAAAAATAAATTATCCATGTCTTCATTCATATTGCATAACTAACAACCCCCTCCTATGCAAGCTATCTTTGGTAGGGAGACGATTCAGAAGCAATTATCAAACAAAAATAGAAACTTTGAGAGGAAATAGAATTGTTGATTTCCATCACTGCCAAGTAATTATAAGCACTACTCAACGAATAACCTTTTGCCTGGTCTAACCTTCAAACCCAACTATCCTCCACATCAACCTGCAAAACAATAGATGATAAACACAATACATTCACATACCTTATCTTTCTCCCAAGCATGCAGCCTCCTCCGCCACTTCCATGCCTCACCCTTCAGCCCTAACTTATTCTCAGATAACTCAAACAAACGACTAAACCTGACACTAAACTGAACTCACTCCACCCATGAATCCTTCCAAAAAAAAAGTATTAGACCTATCACCCACCTTGCGCCTAATATTATCAACCAACCAACTCCCGACTCATTCTCCAACACCCTCACGAATCCTGTTGAAATTCTGCCACCAAACAAAACTTGTACCTCCACCATAACATATGTGACCCCTGTCCTCCCCATAACAAGCAAATACAACTCTATACCATAAACTCCCCCTTTCCTCCAACACCATTTACCAAGAAAAACTATATTAAACTTCTGAAGCAGCATAACCCTCTATTCATCTTATTCAAATAAATAATATCTCATTTTATCTGCAATTCTTCTTGGGTAAATAAAAAACCTTGATGATATTAAGGATTAAACTAACACGTAAAATGATGTTTAACAATAGTGATTGTGACAGATGTTAAACAACAAAATGAAGTAGCAGCATACACACGCTAACTAACTATAGTAGAAAAAAATCTACAAAAATAAAAGAAATAAACAACAACACCCTCTTCAAAAAGAAAAATTAAACAATTCACTTTATTTCTCAAACGAAGATGAAAGCTCTGTGGTATAACATGATTCCATCACAATTATATCGAACTCATGTGATTCAGTGAAAACTATGTTAATTTCAAACAATCAAATATATTGTGTTAGAGATTATGTTTCTAGCACTCTTCATGATCAATATATTAGCCATGTGTAAAATGCGAGTAAAATAACTTCATTAATTTTTTTGAATTGAAAATGTTAGTATTTTATCTCTTGTCATGATTTGAACTTCGAACATTTAACTTCTTAACTTCTTTCATCCCTTAGCTCAACCAAGTGAGTTACCCATCCCCAAGTTGTACAAGTAGTATTTATGGACAAGTACTCAAAGACTATACTCCTATTTACCAATGACGGTTGTAAATCCAAGTTTCCTTGCTTTCTCTCGAACCCACTCCAACAAATCGTTTCGTGCAGCAAACCTTTGGTTGGTGGTAAAACGTTCTCGATGATTAATACAAACAACAACATCTGGATGTACAACATGAGGAATATGAGGAGGAGCATCCTCTACTTTTGCATCACCTAAGGAAATATCAAGTTTCGGTGGTGGTGGAGGGGGGATCCTCGACTTTGGCATTTCTGGGATCATCTACGACTTGAAGTGAAAGAACTGACAACATAGTCTGAGGTTCAATATCAGGTGGAAATTCAATGGACGCATCAACAAGAACATCCATTACTGAAACATTGCGAAAGTAGGGTCAGAAAATGCAAATAGTTTATGCACTGGTGCTGTTCAGATTACACAATCCGAACTACATTGTTAGAATTCGGATTTTATAATCCAAAAAGCTCAAGTACAGATTTGTTGACGTGATTAAACAAAAAGCGCCTAGAAATTGATTGAGGGAGGGTTTATATACACATTACCTTTGTATTCAGACGAAAATGATGATGTTAACGCATCTTGCTGACCAGATTGCTACTCCAAATCACATTTTCGCCCAAAATAGAGGTGTAGGGAGTGATTGGTTACAAAGGTGGTGAACTACATCTAGGTTCTTGGTTCCCTATATATAACCAAAGTTTTCGGATTATATAATCTGAAAACATCCACAATTTTCCCCCTCATTTTGAATTGCAGGTTTTTCGGAATATATATTCTGAAATACGTAAAAATATTTCGGATTATATATTTCGAACCATCATACGCCCTCCTTTTGACATTGATGCAAAGCTGGTCTGGTAGCATTTAGTTTTTGGAAGTTTTCAAATTGTATAATCCAAAACAAGTTCGGAATATAAAATCCGAACCAGGGGCAAAATTATAAAAAAACGCAGGGCACATGAGAATGACATAGGGTGAGAAAAGTAATACTAGTAATTAATGCCAACATACTTCGATCACGTTAAAAACACATAGGCCTTTGACTAAGTTTGCACATGAAACATTCGAGCCTTTGACTCGATTCGGAGAGGTGGCGCAGTGGGACACCTCATCCTTACTAACTTGCCCACTACTCTCCACACCAACTACCCATTCCTTCATCCACTTCCTCATATGACCACACTATAAATAAGAGGCTTCATACCTCTCTCATTCAATAACTTCTTCATCCCCAATTTACAACGCCCAAAGAGAACTATATAAGCTCTAATTCCTAAAAAGGATACGTAGGACCATAGGTCCTCCCTGTTGAACTATCATCAAAATTTCCAACCTTACCACTCGTTGCCGGCTAGATACTCCTCCTCTCGTCGCCATGGGAGAGGAGGTCGGTACTTTTGTACTTAAAACGAGTACAACTAATGATAAAACTTAGAATATTTTAGGCTTATACAACCATAGAAACTATAGGCTATAAACTAACAATCCAACAAAAAGTACAGTGAGTGAAATTTATAACTAGGTGGAAATATTGTTGGGTTGGATGGCGCTAGAAGTACATACGAAAAGGTGTTTTCAAAAACAAGTTTGAAAATAATATACCTCTAAAAAAAAGTCTGAACATAATATAGTACTTCTTTAATCATGAAGCGATAAAATAAATAAATTGGTCCAAATAAAATATTTGTTAGATGATTTAATGTAATCATGGGATTCCTCATTATTTAACTCATCCAATTCCATGTAGCGATATCTACCTTCCATCCTCATTGATAAATTGAGCTCAACTGCAAAGTGTGGCAAATTAATCATAACCGGTATGTACTTACGAGCCTGTAAAATTTATCCTTTTGTCATGTCCAAAAATATAGCAACATTGGTGTATGACCTGCGACCATTCAAAATCGATGTAAATACTAAATAAATATTCATAGAAAGCATGGTCATCATTAAGACAAAGTAAGGTTATCATGAAGCTCACGAAAGGCTGCCTCCAACACATGACACTTTTATGGGCAAACAACACCCTTTAGATTTAGGGCATTAATTTGTACACATTTTGAGTTCAAGTTAACAATTAGCTCCATGTTTGAATAATACGTTCTTTATTAATAAAAAGGTATCATGTTCATAAACTTGTCTGCATAAAGGTACTTCAACCTAATCATCAGCTGTTGTTTGTATACAACATAAATAAACGGTAGATGCCTAATTAACTTTTCGACTTTACCTACCTTGTGCTTTAATTCAGTCTTCTTGGAGATAAAGCAATCCCAAATTGAATTTGAATCCCATCGCCAACCTATAAACCTTTTGAAATTAGTTATTACGCTTTTTGCACATGTAGTAGCTTGTAGTAGTATATACAAACATCAACGAATTAATCAGAAGTTTATTTTGGCAGAGTAAAAAAGAGTTTAGTGCAAGGTCGGTCCTAAGATTTTTCGTATCTTAAACAAATTAATAAAGTTGTGTTCTTTTATTCAGAAGTCCTAATTCAACTGGCAAAATGCCGAAATTGTTAGGCTGGATGTCATGACCAGGGTTCGAACCCTGATACCTCCACTTGTGTGTGTGAGTTTATAATGGCTTTGCCATTTCATCTATCTACCCAAAAAAAAGTTGTATTCTTTTAATTATTCAAATATTTTTCTTCTTGCATTTTTCGTTACAAAAGATTCACTCATAATCAAGATTCTTTAAAAATATATTTTCAACAAAAATAATCAAAACAAGTTAAAAAGAAATATATCTATATAGTTCTAACTATTAAATAAAAATAATAATTTTTGTGTCCTTAAAAATAGTGTCTTGGGAGGGTGTCCCTCTCGCGCCATGCTCACAGCCAATCCTGGTGGTTTAGTCATTAAAGTTTTGTTTTTCTTCAAAAAAAACATTAAAGCTATTTTTAAAAGTAATAGTCAATTTTATGTTTCATTAGTTGTTAGTGTAAAACTAGTTTACCATGATATTGCATATCCCCTAAAAAAAAAATTATGATATTGTCATAATAAAAACAAAATGCTAGATCAACTTTTGCAAAATACATCATCTCATGACTAAAAACACTTGAGTAACATTCTTATAAGTTTTTATTTACAAATTTTACTTTGTTTATAGTTGAAATGACATTTAATATTAATTTTTCTTTTTAATTAGAGATAATGTATTTTTAAAAGCACGGAATATAGGGGATGTCTAATATAGTATCGGTCCTTACTATTTTTAATAAAATATTATATTTACTCTCGTTTTGTCACTAAATACGGTAAAAGTCCACCTTTAGATTATTTTTGAGAGGTTTATAATAGACGACATCCTGAAAACAATGATTTTACATTTTTCAAACTTTTTAGAAATATTCAATTTAACCTTAAACTATTTTCAAAACATCCATAATTCATTATATCATGTTTATTTCATTAATCAAAATGAAAACCAGAAACATCTTGTTGGCCTATGAGGGGGAGATTGAATGGGTTGGATCGACACACAACTACCTAAGTCCTCCACAAACCCAAGATATTAGAAATGCAGCAGTGAATACAACTCAAATTAACTCTCAATATTTATAATAACTCTCTGCCTTTTTCCTTCTCTCTATCTGATGTGGGACTTGGATGAATACTATCTGATGTGAGCCTCTTTCCTTCTCACTATCCGATGTGGGACTTTGGCACAACATATCATCTATTCATCCAAAGTCTCACATTACTTCAACTTGTCATTATCTTCAACTTGAAAAAGTGAAAGACATTCTCTTGACTAACCACATTTGTGAAATGAATATTCTTCAACTTTTCTATCTTCTTTTTCATGCTTTGTAAATACTCCATGATTTTTGGACTTATGCATTGTCATAAGGAGAAGTTCATCCACCCATCAAAGAAATATCCAACTTCAAAGTAGTCATAACACTATTTAAGAGAAAACACAAATAATATGATAACTAACCTCTCTTGAATTGAATGACGCATCATAGCTTCTATTATCCCTTGATCAGAATCTTTGCTTTGATGTCAGTTGTTGAGCCATGAGGTGGGAGCCTCATTAGGTTGGATCAACACACAACTACCCAAACTAACTATCAATTTTAATAATAAACCTATACCTCTTTTTTTCTTCTCACCACCTGAAGTGGGACTTGGATGCATGGTTGTCAAAATTGCGATCAAAATCGCAAAATCCTATGTTTTTTTGATTTTACTCACCCTTTTTGGTCTAAATCGATTGCAGAATCGAAGAATGTTCAAAACCATGGTAGGATCACTTCAGAATCGCACAAGTACATAAAACCATTGGACTTTGGTCGATTTCATATGATTATGGGTATTATTTCTTTGGTCAATTTTTACATGTTTTTGCGACCCGATTTGCTAAAGAACAAAGGAAACCATATTCTTTATTCATTCCATACACAACAGCCTCTAAAACACTACAATATGATGGGAATTACCTCCATTCAATCCCAACCCTAAGCTTCACCATTAAAGCTTCATCGCTCATCGATCACTCTATTCAACATTCAAGCTTCATCGTTCCACCTCCATCCCATCTTCGTTCATCGTAAGATATGTTTTCCTTTTCTGTTTTCTTACTTCAGTTTTCTAGTTTTCGTCAGGCATCTAGGGTTTACCTTGAAACTTTAAGTTATTTATGATCAAATAATCTGTCACACATCTAGCTAGTGTTGCCTTTTTGTATTTTATCTAGGTTGTTTAACATTATTATGACTACTAAAGAATATTTGACATATATACTTTGAGTCATTTATGTATATGTATTTCGTGGACTTGAAACATTGAGTCATTTATGAATATATGCACTTTATAATATTTATGTTTAGCATTATTTTTCTTTTGGTATAATCCTTCGATCTTGATTGCGTTTTTACAATTTTCAATTTTTCTGTCCCATATATATCCTATAAAAGTAGTTGAGTAATATCCTTCAATTTTGATTGCGTTTTTACAATTTTCGATTTGGCTATCCCCTTTCAATCTGAAGCAAAATCTTGATTTTGACAAACTTGCTTGGATGAGTACCCACTTTAACAAAACACATTTAAAAACGAATTTAGATCGTTGAATACTCCCTCCGTCTAAAAATAAATGACATAGTTTGACTTTATGCCCTATTCACATAATATACTTTGACCATATTTTTTTTTTTTACTGTTATATGAAGATAAATGGTAGCAATATAAGATGTTGGATTTCTCTCGACGAATCTATTTAAATTTTTTTTTTTTTTTTTATAGTT
>Ga0315915_1008009_pt1 | contig 12457 bp, 8 predicted proteins | sample MpolbnodulesMG_FD_207738 | JGI IMG/M metagenome (GOLD analysis project Ga0315915, IMG submission 207738) | Medicago polymorpha root nodule microbial communities from Los Angeles, California, United States - branched nodules | ecosystem: Host-associated > Plants > Roots > Nodule | place: USA... | reverse complement strand
ATTCTGTTGGCAAAGGAGGATCATCCCACAGGTTTGTTTTATTCTCATTGTTAACTTGTCCTTTTGCTAGTTTATCCATGCTTTGGCTTCATCATAGGCTCAAGTTCACATAGGCATTTTTTTTTTCTCCAAGCTTTCCTAGTTTGGTAAAACTTGGTTAATGTTTAGGTGTAACAAATATAAGTTTATTTTTAAAATATACTGTACTCTATAGCCTATACAAAATAAAGGGGAGACGGGTGAGTGTCAACCAGAGGATTCTTGCAGAAGCATATAAATATGAAATGAAATGGAGGAATAGTTCAGCTGTAATTTTATGATAAAAAGTGTCACTCTAGTTTAAAGGAAATTTTTTGTACGTCGCTTAAGATATACTGTATGAAATTGAATGTTTGGCTGCAAAAAGTCTATAAAAAGTGGGTGTCCCTAATATGGATTTGGTCCACCTACAGAACAGACCCATTGGTTAGAAGAGACCAACTACAGCAGGTCTTGAAGTTTTTGTTTTGCAAGATCTAGGAAATGTGGAAGAAAATGTGTATAAAAATTACCCATACATATGATGCGAGTGCAAACCCAATTATTTAATCACCTAATCATATCCATCTTATAGTGAAGAAAATGTCATTGTTTGCTACAATTTGACTGGAGCAGTGAGCAAAAGCTAGTGGATCTCAAAATTTAGATGACTTGGGAAAAGACCAGGGGAATTTCCTTGACCTTGCAGGTTTAAGGAGTACACAGAATACATATAGCAAATTTGAAGTGTTTGCGAAAAACTGGCCTTGTTATATCTAATAAAAATTCAGGTTCTACTGTTGGACCACTTTCGAGATGGTCCATATTAGAGGGCCCCTTAGAAAATAAGAGCAATGGCCAGATTATGTTTTTATTTGGGTGATTGAAGAACAATCAGTGAAGAAAAAAGGCAATAGTACTGTGGTATGAATGTTAAGATATACTGTCTACAATAGACAAATAACAGAATCAAATCTGGGCAAGAAATAGGGAAAGATTACTTAGCTGGACTTGTAAATTTGACTTGTTCTAATTCTTTAGGGCTTTGTGCTCACATTGATCTTGCTCCCTTCATGTTGTTAACTGTTGGAGTTTTTTTTCCCTTTGTTTTTTATTAAATAAATTTTGTTTTTAAAGTTATACTGATTTGTGCTATTGAATTTTTTTAATTCGTTACCTTTTATCCACTCTGCCATATTTATTTCAGAAGGAATGACTGGATTGAGTTTTAAGACTCTGAAAGACAATTGGAGTTCAGATTATCAAAAGACTAACGATGCTGGAATTCCAGAACCTGATGGTTCTGTAACCTGGAATTTCAAGTAAGACTTTGTAGATTTTTCTCTTTAACTAATGTAGTACCCATATCCTTCTTTTATGCTTTATATGATTATGTCTTACAATGTATTTGCAAGAAGCCTAATTATTGATGTGCTTTGGATTTCACTTTCTGTCGGTGAGTCATTTGTGGCAAAAGTCCTTCAACTTTTTTCAATTGATCTAAGTGCTATATGGTGAATCTTAGCAAACGTTATAACAATGAGTTTTATTTGACTAAATTTGTCCTACTTCTGCTCCTTTTATATGTTCTCTTTGTCATTTCCACATATTAAGAAAAATAGACAGTGTATTTAATATGTTTATTTTGTTTATAGATATTTCTAAAATACTCTTTTATATACGGATATATTTAATTATTACTTTTTATATTTCAAGACACGCAGTAGTATTAATTAGGGACATATTTGAAAAAATATATTAAATGCCTTAGAAATTGTGGTTGGGCCTAACACAACCCCACAAAAAACCGGCTTGTGACACTTATATAAACACGTATTCAGACTATCTTTTATCCGATGCGGGACTCTTTGACACCCCCCACGCCCACCACTGTTGTGCTTGGTGCATGGATATAAATAATGGGTGGCCCAATAGCGGAAACCTGATAGCAGGTGGCCTGACAGATCTTGGAGGAGGCTTTTACCATCTTTTATCCAACGTGGGACTCTTTGACACACCCACTCACGCCCACCACTATTGAGCTTGGTGCGTGGATATAAATTGTGTGACCCAATAGCAGAAAGCTGATAGCAGGTGGCCCAACAGATCTTGGAGGAGGCTCTGATACCATCTTAGAAATCGTGGTTGGGCCTAACACAATCCCACAAAACCGGTTTGTGAGGTGGGCCATCTTTTATCCAATGTGAGACTCCTTAACAAAATGTATCTAGTAATTTGAGTTGAGGCTTATATTTAGATGTATCTAGTAATTTGAGTCGTGGCTTATATTCAGGGACAAATGTTTTTCTCAAAAGGGGCATATAGGGGCAGAGATAGTTTGTGTGTGTATTATGGCTGATGTAACAAAAAGACCATTTGCAGTTTTTAAACATATACTGTTGTTACTAACATAGCCATTCATTAGTCTCCAATCACCATTGTTGACTTTTAGTACCATTCTATTCAACTTAATTTGATTTTCACAAGGGATAATGCTTTCAAAGGAAAAAGTAGAATTTTGAAATGGACTTGTAATGGGTATTTGTTAGTTCCAATGGAGTGTTGTATTCAGTACATGTTGCTATGAAACTTTTCCATAGGGTTTGGCACCAGCTGGTAGTGGCAAACATTTATGTACGTAAATCATTTTTGTCACTCTAATTATCGTGCACAGAGAGAGCATGATTGTCAAACTCTTGAGTTAACTCCTCTATTTTACAATCTCAGAACACAAAGATGAGTTATATAAATAAATGAACTCTACTTTTAGGGGATGCACATTACTTCAAGTAAACTGAAATCAGTAAATTATCAATTCTACTAGTGAGTTTGAATCTGGATTTATACTTTTTAACCTAAAGTTTTTACAGTTTTGGTTGATGCTGTTGGGTGCTTTGACCGGTTTGCCTTTATTATATATACTAGCGAAAAGATGGGCACTCACGTGCCCGTCTTTCCGCTCTTTTTATTGCGCTAACGCGTGTAGATTATCAACGATATTTTATAGAAATTTGCGTGTAAATTACAAACATTATATATATATATATATATATATATATATATAGATAGATAGATAGATATATGTGACTTTCAAATGTAACAAACTCAATAAACCATATTTATCGTTTTCAATGACACCAATAATATAACACATATAATAAAAATTCTCATCTTTTTTAAAAACACCAACAATATAGCATTATTATATGAAAATTTGTTTAAGGGTATAATTGAAATAACAAAAAAGCCAACCCAAAATCTTTTCCAAAAGGGGATATTTTCTTTATATATGGAGTAGTATATATAGTATGTCTCTCTCTCTGTCTGTCTATATATATATATATATATAATATTTAATTCATGGAGTTACTTTATTTTGACATGATTATTTATGTTCTGTTTTGCTAAATAATACTACTAGACTATGTAATTGCAGGCTAAGTATAAATATAAGAAATGGATCAAGTATTGAATTATGCTTATATTTGAGTTTAGAGTTAGAAGTAGAATATCAATTATACTAGATCATATTTTGCTACTGAATGTTTTAAAACAATGTATTTGAATTATGTAATCACTTAAGAGTTTATGGATCAGATCTATGATTTTGGTTTTACTAGGGCTCCACAAATTTTCCCATACTCTCGAGTTTGATAACCTTGGGATAAAAAATTGGGGAATGAGTTTCATAACTATACAATATATTAGCATTTATATAATTTAAAACCATCTCATATTTAATGCTTGTCCTTGGGGATTATTTTTTCAGTAAAGGCTAGTTTGTGATATTGAAATGCTTTTTCAATTTTTTAATGGTAATATTTTTCCCCACCAGTTCTTTGGTGGGCCTCTTTTTCCCAGCAGTGACAGGAATAATGGCAGGTTCTAACCGATCATCTTCTCTGAGAGATACTCAACGATCTATTCCTGTTGGAACTTTATCTGCAACTCTTTCAACTTCTTTTATGTATCTTATTTCTGTCATACTGTTTGGCGCCGTTGCCACCAGAGATAAGCTTTTAACTGACAGGTACTTCTTTAGTCCAAAAGTTGTTTATGTAGCCTTTTCTTATAATATAAGCATCAGCTCAGAATATCTACTCCCTCTGAATGTGCACCAAAGAAACTGCTTATGTTTCACCAAATGCACAAACTCCTTTTATCACTTTAGTTTTCCCTTCAGCGGTTAGTTTGGCATTAACTGTATCACGAAGTTCCTTGTTTTCTATTCAAACAAACGGATAATTGATCTTGGTATTAAGCCACAGATTTAGCGTTTCTTTTTTGTTTTTCTTTTTTGTGGGGAATATACTTATAATCTTGGATATTGATGTGATTTCTATTAACTGGTTTTATTTTGATTTGGAGTTTTATGCAGGTTGCTTACAGCTACAATTGCGTGGCCTTTTCCTTCATTAATTAAAATTGGGATTATTCTTTCAACCATGGGTGCTGCTCTTCAGAGCCTGACCGGCGCCCCACGTCTGCTTGCAGCTATAGCCAATGATGATATTTTACCTATTCTCAACTACTTTAAAGTTGCAGATGGCAGCGAGCCACATATTGCTACCCTTTTCACTGCTTTGCTATGTATTGGGTGTGTCGTCATTGGGAATCTGGATCTTATCACTCCAACCGTGACCATGTTTTTCCTTCTGTGTTATTCTGGTGTCAACTTATCCTGCTTCCTTCTTGATCTATTAGATGCTCCTAGTTGGCGTCCTCGCTGGAAATTTCATCATTGGAGTTTGTCGCTTCTAGGAGCATTACTTTGCATAGGTATGCTTCCTTCCTGGGCATTTTTTCCGTAGATTCAATCCACTTGTTTCTTTATTTCCCTGTTTTATATCCGATCTAGTGAAATGTGGAAGACAACAAGGATAGAAGAAAATCCTTTTCTGTATATGTTAATGATTAAAATAAAACTAAATATGAGAGATAATAGTGCTCTCAAGACACCATTGGTCAAACACCATGCCACTGTCAATTTTATTTATAGGCAAAACGGGTGTAGTGAGAATCCCTTTGTTCAGTTTATGGTATTCAACTTTATGTCTTCCTTTTGTTTATAAAAGGGGAAAGAGTTGTGTACAGCTGATATTGCAACTGTACAAATCAAATACAGTTGTGTAATAGCTACAACTAGAAACGCATATAACTCGGTGGATGCTTATTTCCGCTTCTGTCTCATTTTGAAGCTTGATTTTGTGGTGATCATTATCTTGTTTGCAATGCAGTGATCATGTTCTTAATCTCTTGGTCATTCACTGTGGTTTCTTTGGCCCTAGCAAGTTTAATATATAAGTATGTGAGCATCAAAGGAAAGGCTGGAGACTGGGGAGACGGTTTCAAAAGTGCTTACTTCCAACTTGCACTTCGCAGCCTTCGGTCACTAGGAGGTATATCTCTTATAAATTCAGTCATCTATGCGCCTCAAGTAGATGATATGGCACTAAATATGGTAATTTTGTTGATTTTGAAATGATATATGATTTGATGGCTAGTATAGATTAGGTTGAACAACTTTTGATGATCTCTTCCCTGGAGTGACAAACCAAAATTAGTACACGTGACACTTAACTCTGGTCTGCTTGTGTTCGTTTCTCAGCTAGCTTAGAAGAGGTTTCATTGGAGTTGGTTAAGGTGATTTCACCACCATTGATCGGTCCATTGACATTGATAGACCCAATAAGAGGAAAGGAGGTGATGTAGTTATAAAGGAACTGAAAGTAGCGCGAAAGGCATGCATGAATTTTGTTGAGTGGTTTAGGTTTGGTTAGTTTGAGCAAGGAAACAGTTTCCTTCTCAGCAAGGGTTAATCATTTTTTTTCTTAATTACCATTACTGCTTGCTTGTTAGGAGCTTGGCTTCATTCCATTCACAATTTTCTTTTTTAGCAGTCTGGTATCAATTCATTAAGAGAGGATTTATCATCTTGTTGAAGGAGTTGTACCTTTTAATTCAATACAAGTTTCTTTTTCTGTTGTGTTACCTATTAACCTTGCACTCAGGGTTGAAGAAATGGGTGAATTACCGTTATGGTCCTCAAAACTGTAGGGATCATTCAATTTGGTTCCTCAAATTTACAAAATGGCAAATTAGTCTTTGAAATTGAAGATCATCACCATTCAATTCGGTCCCTCCATCATTTAACAGAATCAGAAATGTTGAGTTGACACGCTAAAAGCATGCTCAGTTAAAAGCATGTTTTGAGAAATTTGTTTAGGGCTTCTCTTGATCTCTATTTAGTGATTCAGATTTATCCGAATTAATTGACAGATGGACTTAATTGGTTGAGGGTCCTCAATTTCAGGGTCTAATTTGTCATTTAGTAATTTTTTTAGATCAAATTTCCCGACCTCCAAATTTCAAGAAATGATGATTCACACTTGGATTTAAAGAAAAAAACAATGAGAGAAACTTGTTTTCTCTGAGCTTGTTTCCCTTAGTAAAAAAGTGAAAGGAAAGAAAATGATATTTTAGTATAAAGACAATTTGTCTCTGTAAAATATTTGGCAAAAGTTGACAAATTGCATAGTTGGCACTTGAGAAGAATCCAACTGGTTGGTTTATCCCATCTCGTGGGATGCAGAAGTTTTCAATTCGTTCTCCTCTGTTTTCTGATGCATCCAAGCAATAGACGTGTGGCTTTTCTGCACCACTTTTCTTACTTCAACTTTTATCGTGCGTAGCTCGGCAGAAACAATGTGTAACTCCTGCACAACTCCAACCTTGAATTGTAGTAGTACTTGAGATTTTTGAATTTAAATGGCTGTTGCTTTTCTTATATTGCATGATTATCTCTTTTATTTTGTCATCTATAGTTCGTAGAATATCATACCATCTAGAATAAGAATATGAGGAGTTAGAGGATAAAATTGTCCTGTGGTCAACTTTTAAAAGTATCAACATATGAATGGGATGTTTTCAATCACGCATAGCTGGAATTTTACCGCATCAGACTACCCTTTTTTTTAACCAGTGCATACTTCTGAATGTATTTCGCTCTAGTAACTTGTTTCGTTTTATGTTTGTAGCAAATCAAGTGCACCCAAAGAATTGGTATCCAATTCCGCTAGTATTTTGTCGACCCTGGGGCAAACTGCCAGAAAATGTTCCCTGTCATCCGAAACTTGCGGACTTTGCCAACTGTATGAAGAAGAAAGGTCGAGGACTGACCATATTTGTCTCTATACTAGATGGGGATTACCATGAATGTGCTGAAGATGCCAAGACTGCTTGTAAGCAACTTAGTACGTACATCGAGTACAAGAATTGTGAAGGTGTGGCCGAGATTGTTGTAGCTCCTAACATGTCTGAAGGTTTCCGTGGCATCGTTCAGACAATGGGCCTTGGCAACCTCAAGCCGAACATTGTGGTCATGCGTTATCCAGAAATCTGGCGACGGGAGAACTTAACAGATATCCCCGCCACCTTTGTTGGTATAATTAATGACTGCATTGTTGCAAACAAGGCAGTAGTTATAGTGAAGGGTCTTGATGAATGGCCAAATGTGTACCAGAAGCAATACGGTACAATTGACTTGTATTGGATTGTAAGAGATGGTGGTCTCATGCTGCTTCTCTCTCAATTGCTTCTCACCAAGGAGAGCTTTGAGAGTTGTAAGATTCAGGTTTTCTGTATTGCAGAAGAGGATGCAGATGCAGAGGGGCTAAAAGCTGATGTTAAAAAGTTCCTTTACGATCTTCGTATGCAAGCAGAAGTCTTTGTCATAACAATGAAATGGGATGTTCAAGTGGATAGCGGGTCTCCACAAGACGAGTCATTAGACGCATTTACCAGTGCTAATCAAAGAATTGTTGATTATTTAACCCAAATGAAGGCAACATCAGAGAGAGAAGGTACCCCTCTAATGGCAGATGGTAAGCCGGTGATTGTGAACGAGAAGCAAGTTGAGAAGTTTTTATACACAACGCTTAAGCTCAATTCCATAATTTTGAGATACTCAAGAATGGCTGCTGTTGTGTTAGTAAGTCTTCCTCCCCCTCCATTGAGCCACCCGGCATATTTCTATATGGAGTATATGGATCTGTTACTGGAGAATGTACCAAGGATTTTGATTGTAAGAGGATATCGTAGAGATGTTGTAACTCTATTCACATAGCTTGAAATGGATTCTAGGACAGTAATCAAATTTGTCTCACACTGTTTATATTTTTGTAGTTTACATGCAAGGCTCATTCTTTGTACCAATTTTCTTGATGAAGAGGATCTTTTGTATCCGTCAGATTTTATAGAAAGATATGAAATTATAAATTCATTTTCTGGACTTTGTTGTAACTATTTCCTATCAGATGAGAACTAATGTTCCAATATGGTCGTTTTTAACTTATACGATACCATATACGACTCTTTAACTTATACGCCATACATGGATTTTGAAATACATTAAAAAAGAATAATAAGACACTGTATTTGGTGTCTAGTTTTGATGTTGAAAAATCATTACTCTATTATCTATGCACTGCAAAATGTTAATGTATTTTTTGGGTACAATGAGGGACCTAAGCTCAAACAAAGAAACAAACTAAAAAGGAACTAAGCTGGTGAAGAAAACATCCCTCAAATCATCTCGAAGAGCATGTACCACCTCTTGAGAGGTTGATTATAGACCAGCATTGTTATTATTATACTAGTAAAACATGCCATATTTGCTAGCATGTTAACACATCTATTCTCTGATCATTGTCCTGTTTGATTCCACCCTTTAACCATCTTTATAACGCAGAGAAAACCATCCATAAGATGCAGCATGCCAATACATATTAGCTATCATCCTACTCTCCTTGCTTCCAGCATCTCTAATTGAAGAGTATGTTCCAGAACATCCCAACACAAATTCTAATGTTGTCCAAGATGTTGCTGTACAAAATGTTCAAAAATATTCACCGCTATAAAACAATCTTGAGGCACCAGAAGCGTTGTTTCTTCCCACTGGCCACAACGAGTACACTTTGAATCTTTCAAATTCCATCGAGCTATTTTCAAATTCGTTAATATTTTTTTTTAATGGTGCTCATTAAAGATATATTTAATTTTATTACTAAAGAAAGAGATAATATTTTATTTGAACAATTAATAAAAACATATATATGTAAAATAAAAATGAATCTAATATTATGTGATTGTGTAGAAAATTTGTTTCTTAAATAAAAATTATAGTTTCTGACTATAAATAATATACTTGAGAGATTGTTCATGGCATAAGGTGAAAGAAAGAAACCTAGAAAACGTTGCAAGGTACACCTTTTTCTCAAATTTTTCTTCGATTGATTTGCTGCCCTTTTGTCTTTCTACTTGTATTTTTTTTTTTTTGTGCTTGTCTGCATAAGCTTATATATCGATTTTTTTATTTATTTAATTGTTAATTTTGTTAGTTTGATTAAGGTGAAATTGAACTCGAAACCTTAATAAAAAAAGAAGAACTTGAGACCACCTTGTCACTACATTCTCTCACTCTAATCACAAAGTCAACATTGTATTTTTTTATTGTAAAAAATTCCATATGAATTATACTAAATATTATTATATTTAATAACATAAAAATGGACACATTACATGTATTAAAGTGACCTTCTGTTGTCCTCGTGAACTTAGCTCAATTGGTATGGACAATGCATAATATATGCAAGGTCCAAAGTTTAAATCTCAGCCACCACAAAAAAAAAGTAACCTTGTTTGGTTTTTTTTATTATGTTTAATTGTATATCTATATTAGCGCATCTTATTATAAATTTTTATCATATACCACACTTAAATAATTTTTGTAAATAAATAAATAAAAGTTTTTTTTTTATTGTTACTCTTTTTTAGCAAGATATTATTCCAATGTCAGTTTTTTTTACTATGTTAACGCGTAGATAATATAAATGTTGAGAGTTTTTTTTATAAAATTTTGATTAAAATTATATGTATAGATGTTTGACTTTTAAATAGTATAAACCATTCTTATCTTTTACTAACAATATAGTAATAAATATAATAAAAATTCTTATCTTTTTCAATAACACCACAATATAAAAAATTGTTTAAGGGTAAAACTGGTATAATGAAAAAAATCCAGCAAAAAAAAAATCATACATTTCCTTTATAATTTGTTAAAGATTTTTTTTTAGCATATATTTTGTTATTATAGAATAAGACTAAAAACTAACTTTTTTTTGAGCAAAAGACTAAAAACTAACTTAACCAATAAGTAATTAGTATAATTTTTAATTATAGATGGATAACAGATTCATGGGCGCACACACAATACACGATTGTTAATTTGATTGAAACAGATTTTACAATTCAAAGGGCAATTTTTTTCGGAGAATTTAGTTTATTATTTGGGAAGCAATTCTATTCGGAGAATGAAATAGTTATTTGATCAAAGCAATTTAGTTTCCAACAGAAGTCAACAAGTTCTAATCCCTCAAATTCAAATTTCACTGTGGTATTATTTGTTTTGACAACCCCACTCTTATTTTACACTAACTCTTTCTTTCTCCTCTTAGTCACTATTCTTCTTAATTCTTTCACGGTCCACCCAAGAAAATGATGAACAACACTCTAACACCATCCCAAGGCATCTATGAGACATCAAATCCTTCTAGACCTCAAGATATGGCTGCTAACCATACTCCTGTTCCTCCTCGCCGGCGAAGTGCACCACGTAGCGGACCAATTCCTATCCCTTTCATATGGGCAACCGATCGCCGAGCAAAAATCCACAACCTCAATCATCTCTTACAAAACAAAATCTTTAGCATCATTGGCGACGTTCAATGCAAGAGTTGCCAAACAAAGTTCCAAATGTCGTTTGCATTTTTTAGGTACTACCTCAAGAGCGCTGCTAGGGTAATTTCTCTAGGTTTGATAGGTTAACATTAGTTAAGCACTGTCCAGTTGATTCCATCCTTTAATCTTCTTTATAACGCTTTTAACCCTAACCACCACATCAGAGTCAAGCTGAACCTCTAAATTCATCACTCCACATCCTCTTGCCATACTACTCCTTCATATAAGTCTCAAAGCTCCGATAATAACTTCTCTTGGTCAATCAAATGTTTCAATTTATTTTCTACTTAAAATAATTTGCTTAAAATAAATTGAATTATAACTCAATGAATATAGTGGTGAACCCCAACTTGAAATATATATATTTTATCATGAAAACATAAGTTAATGGATCTAAGAAATTACCCTTATCAAGCATAAAAGTAGAGTAATTATATTTGTCTTTTAAACTTATATATAAAAATGTTCGTTTATTTAAAAGGATTTTGTTAACGAATGCCATAAAGCACTCTTTAAGCATTTCAAATAAGCAATTATTATTTAAAAAAATCAAATATATCGATTTCCAAAACATTGATTACGCGCATTTTCATAAATACTTATTACTTATAATTTTTAAAGAGTGCACGACATCACTCGTAAACATGTACATTTCCTTAAAATAAAAAGAGAGATGCAAAGGGCCGCAGGGACGTAGGGTCTGTTTGTTATTGATTAAAATAAAAGTGAATAATTTAGGGATTATATTTTAGAGACTTTATGAAAAATCAGAATCTATTTTGCGTTTGTTTACCGTAATAAAAATCATTTTTTTAAACAAACAATTTAGTTTGTTTAGATACAACTATATAAAATAGATTTTTTGTTACAGTTCGATTTTTTAAACCATATTTTCTCTCTCCTCTAAAAAGATTCTATTTTTTGAGAAACTGCTTTTAACAACTTTTCATTTAAAGCTGTTTCTAAAGTTTTTTTAGATTATGATTTTACAAAGTTGTAACAAATGGATGCAACACTCGTGATTATTTTTTTAAAAAAATTAATTTTTTTCTTAAAAAAACTTTCACAAACGGGCTCATAGTCTTGAGTCAATAAAATCACACAAAAGTGTTACAATCATCACTAAAGGGTACCGAAAACAAGGCCAAACTATACTGGAAGTGTTATAAAACCAACCGCAAAGGGTATTGAAAACAGTAAATCAATTTCAAATACGTTAAAGTTACTGACATATCTAACGGTCCATCAGCAAGGACAAGGCTAGAAGGAGGACAAACAAAGGTCACAATTACCCCGAACTTTTTATTTTTATTTTTTATACTAGTATGCAATTATATTTTTTTGCTCTCTCTATGTGTGTGTGAAATTTATATGATATTGTATGGTCCATTTTTTTTCACTCAATATATTGGGTCTTCGCCATTGTTTGGTTTGGCGTTTAAACTAACATTCTCGCGTTCCAATATCTTTTTTACCATGATTTTGAAGGTGAGAAAAAACCACAAGAAGGGAGGTTGAATTCTGTTTTTGGAAACTTCTTATTTTACGTTCTAGATAACTGTCCTCAGGTTCAGAGTCTGAGTGAGTTCAGAGTCTATGTGCAGCGGATAATGTAAAGAACAGAAGAAGAAAGAACACA
>Ga0315915_1008008_pt1 | contig 12460 bp, 6 predicted proteins | sample MpolbnodulesMG_FD_207738 | JGI IMG/M metagenome (GOLD analysis project Ga0315915, IMG submission 207738) | Medicago polymorpha root nodule microbial communities from Los Angeles, California, United States - branched nodules | ecosystem: Host-associated > Plants > Roots > Nodule | place: USA... | reverse complement strand
ATGATTTCTTCGTGAATTACTTCAAAACCCCCCTAAAATTGCTATGTTTCGGGAAAACTAGAATTACATACTCAAATATAGAAAACATTACAAAAGTCCCGAAATCATAGGAAATCGTTCTAATACTCCTTCTTTTTACTGCTAAAATCTACTAAAAATGACAGAAAAACATGCTAAGAATAACGTAAGACGACCTGTCATCAAGTCACAATCTTCCTGGAAGGAATTGGCTTTTGGTATAAAAAAAACCGGCTTTTTATCTTTACTTTGTACAAGAAAAATAGTCTAACTTTACATATTCTATACATAACATTTACCATAACATGTTATCAATCCAATTTTTCTCTATCTTAATTACTTATTCATCATTTTATCCTACATACCGTCATACATTCATCTTAATGCTTAGTTACCCTATAACTGAAAAACATCCATGTTCTTTAAATTATCAATCTCATATTAACAATTATTTCATCAAACATCTTTTGTACATGCAATTCTATCAAACTAGTCCCAAAATTTAGTTTTTCTACCATCAAACCTCAACTTCAACTATTTAAGTAAAAAATATTCTAGAAATATTAGAATGCCTAGATTACATAAATTATTTTTGTTATCAGGTTTAAGTATCCAACTGGTTCAATTTTCCATCAAATCATGTATAGGTACATCCTTTAAATAACTCTTAATTTGCTTAATGAAATTCAACATTTCTAGTGTCTATTATGTATGTAATTTTGTCTACTTTCCAATGATTCAAGTTTAATTTCAAAATGATTTCTACTTTACAACTCATGAATCTCATCGTATTTGTTTTCTAAATGTTTCATCATTTATTAATATAAGTAAAACCCGAAACTATTATATTGTATTTGTTTCTTTAAATTTTGTATAGATCACCATATTCAATCAAGATCGACGATTTGCGGTTCAAATCCTTTTAGAGTTTATATTATTCTAGGAAGCAATATAATGATGCATTCATCATATTCATTCAACTATCTAACACCTAATTTTTTTTTTAAAACACCTATGAGAACAAAATATTATTAAAAAAAATTAAAAAGTGCATATTAAACCATGTGAATTTATTACTACATCTGATGATTGAGAACAAACACAATAACAATAGGGAAATAAATAGAACACAAACAAAGAAACAAAAAAATACATTTATGGTTATCGAAATCTCTAAGTACTTTCACTAGTGTCAAGTTGATTCATCTTTGAAGTAATTTCCTTCAGTTTCACATTAATTTCACATGCTAGATCAATCAAAACATTTGTGTTCAAAGTGTTGATAATTTTTTCTTGATCAAGACATTGAAACAAGATCAATGACTTCTCCATCTCCCAATTGGCCTTCTCCACTTTCACCAATTTCTCTTTTGACTTCACAATCCTTTGCATCAAACAGCTTTCTTGGTTCAACTTCTTCCTTCTTTGCTCGATTTCTGAATAATTTTTGAACTTTGTGATAATCCTTTGAACCTCCAATGGGGAAGGCCAGACCTCTGGCTCTGAATGAAATTCGCTATAAATTATAGCGCATACATCAATCCCACATAGGGTAGTGAGTTCTTCAACCATCTTTTTCAGACTTTTTTTTTCTTTTGTTGTAAGTTATTTTCCTTGCAGATTCATTGACCATGAATGCAAGTTTCACCTTCGTTCTCATTCTCAATGTAGAAAAAATTTAGAAAATGATTTTTTTTGTGTGTGTGGTTTTCTTCCTCAAAACATGAAGTTATTTATATAGCCTAAATTGAGGTTCTCGTATAATTAGATGACTCGTATAATGACATCATCAGAACTACTTTTAAATATACTTTAAAATGTGAGATATCTGATTGTTATCAATATTTTCCTATGAGGTAATAAAGTGATATGAATACATAATTTCCATATAAAATTAAAATGATTTATTTTATTTTCTTACAAACAAGTTTATTCTTGGAAAGCTATAAGAAGCTATAGCATACCCCAATCTTTGTGGTTCATCTTTTTATTCTATTACTTGGACAATGCATACTTACACTTAGTTGAACCACCTGAAGATACGTAGTGTTTTACAAACCAATTATGTAGATATATATTGTTAACTTCACTATATAGATAGTCATTTGATATTTTTTATATATATTTTTTTGTTTTATTTTTAAAATACCATTTTTATAAAATTCAAACTATTTATTTGTTTCTAAAATTTCTTCACTAAATATAATTCATCATATGTTTTGTCAAATTTAATATAATTTTTTTTGTAGATGATATATTAATAGGAAACATTTAGTATTTTTTGAATGAATATTTATTCGTCTTCCTCTTTCTTCATGTTGCCTTTTCCCGTCGTATGCTTTTTACGACTCGAAACCCCCATTTTATTACATTAATTTCAAAATAAAGTTAATTAATATTTTTATAAAACATAAGCCACATAATAGTATTCAACAATTTTTTTCTTTCTATTTTTATATCAATTTCTGCATTTCCATTCTTGTCAATTAGAATCAAATACTTGTAAATTGAATTTCACGTCATTATATTTCACTTAAAATGTCAACCCCAAATGAGGAAGATTTTGAGTGCTAACATCGAGCAGTTGAAATTTTGGGGCCAAAATTATTGAACAATTGTGAAGATTGGGTGCTAAAATGGAAGAATTGACTAATTGAAAAGAAAACTAAGAGAAAAATGAGTTGTTCAAGTTTGAGATCCATCTAAGACTCTAGAATAGAGAGAGTTTCAAATTCAAGAATAAAACTAAAATCATACTAGAGTTTAGGGAGAACAAGATAAATAAACAAATTGAAAAATAATACAGCAAAGTTACAAATCTGGTCAAATGACGAATTTAATTTAGAAAAATGGTAACATATGTCTTTAGATCATAACTTAGCAAATTAATGATGAAAATTTTGTATTGAAATTTGTTCATTACATTTTTTTAAAGAGTTCAAGACATAATTTCTATTTCTGACGGCAAGCGCTTCACATTTACCTCAGAAGATTGGTAATGTTGCTTCCAACTCAGGTGCAATGAGTGTCGTTGTTCCTCATAACGCATAGAGTCACATGGTTACCTTGTAATACCGCAAACCCTTAAAACAATAAATCATGTAAATAATACTAATCATACAAAGGATTTAGATGTTACTTCTTCTGTATCTTCAAAACATGCATAAATAATTTTTTTTCTCAAAACATCGCAGCAGAATAATATCATACAATATATAATAAAATCTCCAAAATAGCCAAGTCACATAATCATAATCCATCACCAAAATAAAACTCCAATCTCAACATACTGAGTGATAAATATCATAAAGTCATAAAATAATAATAAACAGACACCCTAATCAAAGCCCGACACACTAAGACTCCGAAAGCAAAAGACGAGGTAGCTCCAAAGTTAGTCTCCAACATACTCACCAAGCAAAGCAACAACTAATAATGCATGTCGTCTACCCATTTATACAATTAGGCAGACAGTTAACCAAACGATCACTAGGGGTTAGATAACAATCAATAATTAAAGTAGAATCAAACATAAGCATTCAAGAATTTCATGCATAGCACATATACATACTCAACATTCCTAGAATACTAACTCCACATGAATATTATCTTCCCCCTATCATATCAACATATCATATCTAGCGAAAAACGGGTTGTTGCATACCTCAGGTACCCTCATGTACTCAAACCTATTTAAATGTAGTCGTATGAGGTAAAAATCTCATGTACGGTTCTGTAATAGAGATGGAATTGAGAAATAACCATCAACTACAACCCCAAAAGAACCAGATTCTGTAAACAACATCGAGGAAGAATGAAAGGAAAAGCCTATCGAGGTAATAAAATTTCCTTCGGAAAATATGCTCTTCAGGCACTTGAGCCCGCTTGGATCACATCTAGACAAATATAAGCATGGCGACGGGCAATGTCATGAAATGTTCGCCGAGGTGGGCAAATATGGGTACACATATTTCCAGACAAACCTGTTACAGTAAAACCTACCGAAACACGTATGGGTTCAGGAAAAGGATCTCCCGAAGATCTTTGTTTGAAAAATCCACAACATGGTATATTTAATTGTAATGTCGATGCCTCTTTTTTGGAACAATTTAATAGAACATGAATATATGTTTGCATTCGTGATGACGAAGGTACTTTTGTGCTTTCCAAAACGGTCCTGATTACCCTATGTGTTTTGTCCTGGTGGGGCAAGCCTTGGGCCTTTTCTATGCTCTGGAATCATTGAGTGATGTGGGTTTCGATAATGTAGTTTTCGCCTTGGATTCCAAGATAACTACATACGCCTTCAATAATCACTGTGTTGATGTCACATAGATTGGTCATGTTCTCTGCTTGCAGAGGTCTTTTTACCACAAAGTTTACCAACTTTAAGGTCAAGTTCAATCGACAACAAGCAAATGAGGCAGCTCACAATCTGGGGGATTGTCGCATTATTGGCTAGTCCCACTATTTACACTAATGTACCTTGTTGTATTGAACAAATCATTATTAATGAAATGCTATAATCATCTTTCTTTCAAAAAATGAATGTTGACATAATTAGGAAGAAGTTTATTTAGCTGTAAGATCGTGTGTTCAACTCATGTTGTCAATGTAAGGATCTCTTTGATGTTTGATGAGTGATTGATTAAGTTGTAAAAATTAAACTCTTGAATGATTATGTAATTTTTTTTTTAAAGATTTTTTTTTGAAAGAAATGATTATGTAATTATTTATTTTTTATTTTTTGATGATTATTTTTTTTTTCATTGGGTATAAATTCTTCACTAAAAAAATGGAATAAAAGATGAAAAATACATATTTACCCTTCACATGCTCAACTTTCAACTTCGTCATACACCTTGAAACACTTTCGTTTTCACTCTCCCAAACACAGAAAACGCAGAATCTTCACAAAACAGAAAATTAGGGTTTCGAATCGCTGTGATGGCACTGTACGGACGAGTCAAATCAGGGATCTCTCTCTGCAACAAATTGGGGCTTCTTTCTTCTCAGAGATCCACTCTTCAACGCTCTCTCATTGCTCCTTCCATTTCTCAGGTCAATAATCCCTTTTCAATTTCAATCTCTTATTCAACGCTATCGATTATCCTTTGATTTTTTGATTCAATTCGTTAAATCAATGTTTGATATACTCGTGGATCGTTTAAGCTTCGAAATTTGCAATTTTTTGACCTTTTGATCAAATGGGTCAGATTTAGATTTTGATTTTGATTTTTATGAGTGGTTGTTTGAGAAATGACCTAATGTATTAAATTGGTGATCCATTACTTGACATTATATATTTTGGTTTTCAAAATTTACATTTTTTATTAACTTATTGATCAAATGGGTTAGATTTACAACTTGATATTTTCTGGAAAATAAAATTTCTTATTACTGATTTTTATGTGTGGTTGTTTGAGAAATGACCCCTTTTATGCATAGGAAGGATTAAATTGGTGATCTATTTTTGTTGGAAAATGTTTTCTCTTCGATATATATATATTTTTTTACATCCATTTTTATGAGTGGTTGTGTGTGAAATGGCCCTTTTTAACTTGGTCATTTGTTTACGTTAAAAAGATGTTTTCTACCGTTTTTAGTGTTTTGTTATTGTTGCTGTTGTTATTGCTCTTGGGCATGTGATTGAAGTGTATGAATTTGCATTGTCATTATGTGTCGATTGTTTTGATGTTTCAAGAGTGATTCTTGTGCACTGTATTTAGTTGTCTGCGTCATATTTCAGTTTTTTATGTTGTTGGATGCAATTGTTCATTTTCATCTTATGCTTGTGCAGGCCACTAGAAATTATGCTGATGTGCCGGGGGCTAGGGAAGCCAAGATTAAGGTAATCAAATATATTGGTCTTGAATTGTGCATTCTTTTCTATGAACAATTCTATTTTTTCCTCATGGTTCAGTAGCTGTTTATTGATTTTTTAATTTATGTTTGTTAATTTTGTTTTACCATGTAGTTCTTTTTATTGGATTGATTTTTATTTGTCTTGTTGATTTTTCATTGTTGTTTTAGGTCCCTATCGCTATGTTTGGAGGTTCAGGAAACTATGCTTCTGCTTTGTATATTGCAGCAGTGAAAGCTAATGCAGTTGAGAAGGTTGATTCCGAGCTTCTTCAGTTCGTCGAAATGGTAAAGGGTAGTAAGATAACTTCACAGTTCATTAAGGACATATCTGTAAAAAAGGATGTCAGATTAAAAACCATCGAGGATATTGCAAGCAAAGCTAAGTTTTCTGAAACTACAAAGAACTTCCTTGGTAAGATAGGTTTTTACTTATGATATTATTGTTTTAATTAGATTATTGTTTCATTTATGTTGCCAAAGTAAGTTAAAACTTGAAATGTTTTAATTTTTATGACTTTATTATATGCTTGGGTTAGAGAAATTGTTACATTTTAGTTTTCTTTAATGCAAAAAGAAATTGCACGTCAATGATGTAAGCATCTACATTCACTTTCTGATGCAATGCAGAGATCTAATGTTAGTTACAAACTTATTACATTGGGTTTTATTTTCCCTAGACAAAATATGAGGTACAAGTGTATATTATGGAATGGGGTGGGATGAGTTGAGTGTTTTCAAAGATTGATTAGATGGCTTTATTGCATTTTGAGCCTCTTTGGTTTATTGTTTCTTGCACAACAAAATGATCCTTCAAACAAGTTTCACGAAATTTATGTTCTAATTGGTGCCCTTCAGGAATGCCAATAATCTGAAAAATTGAGTTAGTTATTAACTTATTCTCACTTGGATGGTATAACTGGAATAATAGCCCATCAGGAATGCCAATAATCTGTAAAAAATTGAGTTTGTTATCAACTTATTCTCACTTGGATGGTATAACTGGAATAATAGCCTTTTCTGGGTTGATTTCTAGTCACAAATGTCACACAAACCTCAGTCTAAAGTGGCAAGTTACCAGTTTTGATATATAATCCACTGGAATGATACATGTGAATTTCCTGCTGTCTCATCAACCCTGAAATGGATGTGAATGATTTTTTTCCTCATAGCCTCTATCACATAGCATTGTGCTACATTTCTCTGTATCTATTTTTTTAATTTTCTACATGAAGTTTTCCTTGCTTTCATTTATACGTCTTTATTTGGTCATGTTATGTGAGTACAACCAAATTATTGAAAGCCAATTCTGCTTGTGAAGAGCTCACATATTTCACTGAGTTATCTGTATTTCTTCAATTTACTGTCCTTATCACCCATTTACCTCAAATGTTTTGATAAAATTATTTCCAATTTTAATATCAAGTAAACAAGTAAATTAAGGATATAAAATGCCGAAAAATATTCACTTTCAACAAATTTTCTCCTGTTCATAAATGTTAATTTGTTTTTCTTTCAGTCGTCTAGCACCTGCTATAGATATACCGTTACTTGAAGTTGGAGCTCTTATTAAATTGATTTTACTATCTAGTCTAGTACCGTTAACTAATTCAATCCATTGATGCATTACATAAAAATGAAAAGTAGCTCTTTTTTAAATAGTTTACCTTCTAGTTTAGTAGCATTAAATAATTCAACCCATTGAGGCATTACATAAAAATGGAAAGCGCTCCTGTTATAGTGCTAAAAGATGTGCTGTTGCATATTGTAATCCTATAATACTGTTTGCAGTCATTGGACTCAACTCTGTGTATCAACGGGCTTCATATATTTTGCTGGATTATGTATTCCTTAATCCGCAGATTAATAGTTTGTGTTAGAACCTGCTGCATACAAGAATTCATATATGTGGTGGTTCAGACTTTTCTTTTCTTTTCTTTTGTACCCACCCACTTAGAAAGTACACTTGGTCATTCAATAATAATATAATGTTAGTCTACAATATGTAATGTCATTGTATTTGGGTGTTTTATACTAAGTTGTCTTGGAAGACTATTAGTCTTCTAGTTACACAATTATCCTTTCAGCAGGACTTAACTATTTCCTTGGTACAATTAAGTATTTTGTTGTGTTATAGTTATAGGATATGAAAATATCTTTTAACATCTTGATATATTATATTAATTATCTCATACACGTTCAGTTTAATCTTGGGGTATCTTTGACTATCTCCACAAATTACTTTTAGTATTTATTGTTTTTATCATGATTTGTTTCCCTATTTAATTGGATTTGGAGTCTTGGATTAGTGTAAGGGTTAGTGTTAATTTTTTTGTATGAAATCATAATCATCAATAATGATATACCATATTCATAGTTCAAAGACTTCATTCTCTCTTTTCCCTTGTGACGTAGAATCCTATAACTTCTACATGGTATCACATCGTCCCATCCTTCGTGACTTATCCTGTTACTATTTTATTGGTAGTTCACCTAAGTCTGAAACCCCACTAAAACTTGAAACTCTATTTTCTTGTCAGCTGTTCACACACTTGGCTTTCTCTTTCTTTGAGTTTGAACAAGTTTACTGTGTTCTGAAGCTCTCCACAGTGGTGTCACCCATCTGCCTTGTTTTGAAGCTTTCCTCCCCTGTGTCATCACATGTTCAAATTCTCTCCTCTGCCTTGTCATCTTTTCTGTTGTGTTCATATTTTTTTCTCACTTGTCATTTTTCTGGTGTGTTCAAACTCTCTCCTCCATTGTATTTTCTTTTTGGCTGTTCAGAATATCTAAGACTCGGTTTGTCATTGGTTTTGTTTCACTTGTGGTTTTGCACCAGTTTTGTTTCAGTTGCTGTTTGATACTGGTATCGTCTCATTTGGGGTTTGACACCGGTTTTGTCTTGGTTGTGGCTTGGCTGCAGTTTTGTCTTGGTAGCTGTTTGGCACCATTGTCTCTGTTGCAGTTTTTTGTCAGTTTTTTCACTGGTTTTGTTTCAATTGCAGTTTGGCACTTTTCTTTTTTCAATTTGGTCTTGACTGTTGTTCCAAATGTTCCTGGCCCTGACAATCTTAAGCATCAAACTATATTATTCGGTTACTTTTCTCTTTCAAAGGGTGCTCCCTAAGAGCTTAGTTAGCTTTAGTTTAAGGTAATGTGTTAGAAGATATTAAAATATCTTGATATATCTTAGAGTACCTTGAAGTATCTCATATGATTAGTTCTTATCTTAGACTATCTTGGACTATCTCTTAAGACTCGTTTCCATATTTCTGTTATTATTATGGTTTGTTATTTAATGAGGACTTTTTGTTTTGTATTAAGCATAAACAGGGTTTAGTGTTAAGTATTTTTTTTTGGAATATTTATCCATTTACACACATGAAATTATAGTATTGTATTAACCCAGTGTCTTTATTCTTTTTTTCCCTCTTTATTTAAAACCTATAACATCAATGTGCTGATTAGTTCATTTGTTTTAAAGCTCTCCTTGCTGTGAATGGGAGGCTTAAACACGTAGAGCTCATTGCAAAGAGGTTTGCGGAGTTGGCAATGGCATACAAGGGAGAAGTGAAAGCAATTGTGACCACTGTTTTTGTAAGTTTTACTTTGATGGCTAGCTTATTTATGAAATTAGTGCATCATATCACATGTTTATACTCTATTAAATGCAGAAATTTGTTTAAAAAATTAATTTTTTGTAAAAGGATGATTACATTTTATATTATGACGTGAATCACTGTGGTCGACATAAACCTTATCTTCAATTCTTTTATTATTAATAAAGACTTGGTGAGTCACTATTTCATATGTATAATTTGTCAGAAATATTTCAATAAGTCCTTGTCTCAATCAATTATTCATTCAAAATAATTAATAGAAATTAAATTCAACTGTATCTCTTTTCTACTATACCATACATGGTTTATCCTCTACCCTATTCTCATTATTTATCACATCCTTCAGTTTCCTAAACTATCAACTATGTATACATGCCGAGATTTACTCCTCTTACTCTTAACATATGCTCTATCACTATATATAATGTGTGTTATTGCTGTAAAACTTGTTTGCTGCACGTCATTCATTTCAATGCTTTCATTATTTATTTAAGCATTGTCTTTTCATTAAACAGCAGAGTGAGTAATTTTTTTCTTTCATACCAGCCACTTCCCGCTGAGGAAGAGAACGCATTGAAGCAAACTGTTCAGGAAATGCTAGGTTCTGGGGCAAAAGTTAAGCTTGAACAGAAGGTATATTAACATGACATTTATATATGTAAACATGCCTAACTATCATTACAGTAAAAAACATATTCATACATGCCTAACTATCATCATAAATAGTCAATTTTTTTATTTCTTAACGCAAATCTAATCAAGATTATCTCCTCTTATCCCATTATCACATTATATGCCGTATATTCACGTGCCTCTTCTAAGTTAAAGCTTTACACTTTGGTTTTGTATTTTAGATTGATCCAAGCATACTTGGTGGTATAGTGCTGGAATTCAGCCAAAAAGTCTTTGACATGTCTATAAGGACTAGGGCCCAACAGATGGAAAGGATGCTCCGAGAACCGATAAACATTTCTGTCTAGAAGACAACAATTTTCTCCTGACAATCTGTGTCCCCATCTTTTGATGAAAGAAATGTTACATTATTGTTTATTATAAATTGTTTGAATATGGATTTGTATGGGATGGTAATATGCCATCATCTTGCAAATAAAAAGCTACTTTTTCCAACTTTTTGTTATACTTGGTTGTTTCATGTGTCTGGATATATTTTTATTTGGCCTGTTGAGGTCTGAATTGACTCATGTTTTCAATTAATTAATATTGAGTGGCTAATCCTAAGGATTGCGAAATTTCAACGCAGTTCGATATTTGTGATTACTTTTGGTGGAGTTATCAACAGTTTGACATCATGTTATCTGATGGAACATGTAGTCAGATTTCAAAATTGCCGTCAATAAATATGCCGAATTTCTTGGATGACTTGTACTTTGTTATTACACGATTCATCATAGACGGCTGTAACCCCATGGATTTGTTCAGCATCAAACTATTTGTTGCCAGAAAGGTTCATCATGGGTGCCTTTTGTAACCAAGTAGGTAGCTATGACTTGTGGTTTTTGGGGAGACCATTATGCTTAGACCAAATATCATTTCTCATTCTCTATTTTCACCATTTCTAAAGTTTAGATTATGTAGATGCGCTTTTGTTACATTAGAAGTTTTGGGTATAAACGTGTGATTTAATGATAAAAAAGTGATTTAGGGTGAGTTTGTTTAAAAAAAAAATAGTTTGACGGAAGACCTTGTGTGGGTGAGTGCGGTTTGATGGAAGACCTTGATCACTTATTCTCGTCTTGTGATTATTTTGGGAAAATATAGGATGACACTTTGCATTGGTTTGCTTTCATAATGGTTCAATCAACACAAGTAGTTGATCATTTTTACCAATTTGAAACTTTAGGCGGCTTTTCTAAAAGTGTCCATCTGGTTTTTAATCTCATTTGGCTCTTTTGTGTGTGGGGGAAATTTGGAATGAAAGAAATGCTCAGGTTTTTCGTCAAAAAGAGTCTTCGTTACAACAACCGCTTGACAAAATTAAGGTACAAACTTTCTGGTGGCTGAAAGCAAACCGCAACTTTGCTTTTAACTATCACCTATGATATCTTAATCCTCTTAATTGTCTGAGGATCTTTTTGCAATGAGCCTCCTTTTGCTTTTGTTCCTTTTATTAGATTGTTGATGTGATTGTTTTGACTTTCTTGTTTTCAGATACTCCCCGTGTTTGAATTGTTAGGTTTTGTGAATAATAAAATTCCTTTTTAGTTACTTTAAAAAACATTAAAAAAATACTGTGTTAGAAAAATATAGAGATTTATGTTTGTATACTAGCCTTGAAAGTCAACAAATGATTTTTTTTTTAACTTGCTGATATGTTACCTCTTATTTTTGTAAAGAAAAAAAATAAGATTTTGGGAAAAACTACTCTTAATAGCTTTTAATTTTAGAGTAAAAGATGTATATTTTTTTAAATCCTAAACAAACACTATTTTTTTTTTGTGGTGGCCGAAGTTCGAACCCCAGACCTTACATATATTATGCATTGTTCATACCAACTGAGCTTAACTCACGAGGACAAACAAACACTTATAATTTTTTTTCTCTTTCTAAAAAACCCAAAACAAACGCGAGGTCTAAATATTGTCTATAAATTTAATATCACCAATAAATTTAGATGGAGAGAATAAATAAAGAAAGAAAATGAAAAGGATCGATTTCCATTTTTGGGCATAAAATGAGTCCTACACAGGTTTAGCACAGTATAGAGAACATGCTGCCATATCAAAATTATGGGTCTACTGCTACATGGTTGAAGTTCATGTAAAAAATATGCGCTTCTTAAAACAAATAATATTTTTTAATTTTTCTTGTCAAGTAATATAATGGTTAGAATTTTATCCTTAAATGAATAAATAAAAAATCTGAAGTTCAAATCTCGGCTCCTCTATCTTCCAATACAATGTCCCTGAATGTAAACTTTTGTTTGGGAATTATCTTTTTAC
>Ga0315915_1008004_pt1 | contig 12466 bp, 7 predicted proteins | sample MpolbnodulesMG_FD_207738 | JGI IMG/M metagenome (GOLD analysis project Ga0315915, IMG submission 207738) | Medicago polymorpha root nodule microbial communities from Los Angeles, California, United States - branched nodules | ecosystem: Host-associated > Plants > Roots > Nodule | place: USA... | reverse complement strand
AATGCTTTTAAACAAAGTTAAATTACATTTTTGACCCCTCAAGTTGATATTGACCCCTCTAAGTTTTTTTTAGATGTTTTGACCCCTATGTTTACCCTCTTTCTGATTGCAAAGTCCCTTACTCATGTGTGGTGTGATTTATTTGAGGTATATGTAGTAACATAGCAATGAATCACTGGTTACTATTCATTCATTCAATTTTAGGTTCAAGGCGGGTTTTACTATAGAGCAATGTAAAAATTTCCCCATCTTAGAACAATTTTGTCTTATCTATTATTTACTTGCAGTACCTGTTTTGCTATATTCCAATTGAGTAGTGATATTTTAACAACCATTTGATACAACTTTTGCGACAACTTCTTTTCTCTCTCTTTTCATTGGACAAAAACAATGGAGAGAGAAGAATGAAGAGAGAAAATAAGAGAATAATGTGAGTATGAGAGAGAAAGTTGTCAAAAATTGTCACAAAATGGTTGTACAAATATCATTTCTCATTCCAATTCATGTCCTGAGTCAAAAACATGACCCATATTGTTTTCCTTATCCCTTTGTGGGTGATTTTTTTATATTTTTTTACCCTCCCGTGTTTTCCTTAATGCCATTACAATAAAATTTTAATACTCTTGTCAAAAAAAATAATTAATGCCACTAATCAAAGTTGGACTACAATTTTTTTTAACGTAAATGTATTTATTTTTTTATAGATAAAAGAAATGACAATAAAAGAGTCGGGGTTCGAACTCTTTACAACATTCGATCTAACAATTTTTAAAAAACTTATCTGTTGAACTAAAACTTATGAATAACGTAAATATATAATCATAATCTGTCGCAATAAGTCACAAACAGTTATATGTATGATTTTAATCAAAATCTAAATTTCTTAAAAATTATTTATACACGTGTTAGCACAATAAAAAAACATATAGATGAGTACGGAGTGTCCGTCAACCGGAAATATATATATATGATAAAAAAAAGTCGAGTTTATTTTTTTTGTGAAAGTAAAAAATAATATTAAAATCTGGTTTCGGAAAACAAATAACATAGTTTTTTTTTTTTAGAAATATAAATTATAACACAGTTTTTTATTCGTTCCAAATATATAAATATATTTCTTCAAAAAAAATATATAAATATATAAAAGTTAGGTGACTTTGTACAGTTTAAAAAAAAATTATATATCAATATTTTATTATTAAAATTCATTCAAGTTTCCGGTAAAGTTTTAGAACAATCCTATCCATTAATATTTGTTAATATTAAATCAAAGATTCATGTTAAATTGATCTAAGATGGGGAAATATCACAATTTCCCTATGCTAAACATCGACTTAGGTTCAAACTATCACGCGTGCCTCCTCTATTGTAAAACCTTGGACTCCCACTTTTTTCATGTTTTGTTCTTTTTAAAATTTTTTTTTGTTTTCTTCCCCATCTTCCAACGAGAAAATTGTTTCTTGTTTCTTGTTTTTTTTTGTTTCCTATAGCATAAATTACAAACCTGATATCTTCCCAATCGATTTTCGTGGTTTTTTTTTCCCAATCTATATCTTCCCAAACCTGATAGTATTACACTCTTGTTTTTTGTTCTTCCCAATCAATTTTCTTTATGTTAATTTACGTTTCCTGTTTCTAGCTCCTAATTGATTGAGAAAAATGATTTCAATTTTTTGATCCTAATTCAACCGGATGAAATTAAAGGATATGAATCTAATCTAATTATGTGTGTAAAATTAAAGTTGTATATAGAAAAATTGGTTGTAGTACATGAATTAGGGATTTGACTGTTTCATTGTGAACTATTTTGACGTGGGCAACACAAGACGATTGCACATGAATTGAGCATGAATTTGGTTTGATGGAATGTCAAAGGGGACGGATGGTGGAGATGGATATGTGCTATCTAATTTTTTTTATTTATCATGTCAATAACAAGTGTGTACCAAACACATGATATGATAAAATAATACAATCATCTTTCTTATCATGTGTGCACCAAACAATAAATGTTTATCTTGTCACTATCATATCTTATCTTTATCTATTTTCTAATCCTATCATGTCTTTGTCATATAATGCGCATGAAACGGACCCTTAATGGAACACAATCCAATGTCTCAAATTAACACTACTAAATTAAACTAAAGGGAAACCGCAAAGAGATAGTACTTAACAAACCCACTCCTCTTTAAGCACCAATTTTGATTTTCCCCTAAGTGTATTATGATTTATGTAGATAAGTTTCCAACAAAAATTTATTAGAAGACTAAAGTTACAAGTTACATCCCACAAATCATACGGGCTACATTTTTCGGGTAGGATATGGTTTGTCTCTTACCATTTTTCAGTCCTTGGTAAATATTTTGGATGTATAATCAAACTAAAAATGGTGACTTAAATTCTTTTTGCTAGGTCTAAATTTGAGCTTTGACAATAGAACCAACATAATTAACGAGTACTCCTTTCGTCCCAAATTATAAGGAAAAAAAATCACACTTATTAAAAAAACTAAAACATAAGAATTTGGAGTATAGTTTTTTGTGTTTTCTTTGGAAAAAAGTTTTATAGGAAGATGTAAAAACCATTTTCATTGGCTATTGATTATGGAAAAAAATGAAAGAGAAAGAAAATTGAACGTAATTTGCATTTAATTTTATGAGAATAAACAAAAGTTTTTCTTAGAAAAGAGATTTTTAACAAAACAAGATTAAATAGGATAAAAGTTTGTCTTTTTTGCTTATATTTTGGGACAATAAAAATTAGTTTTTTTTGCTTATATTATGGGACGGTGGGAGTAAGTCTCAATAGCAATCAGTTTAATTCTTCGACAAAAACGAATGAATATTTCACATGAACAATGATGACTATTTTGAAATGATTTATTTGAGCATGAAATATTGATAATGTATATAATATTGTATATATTTATCTCTATTTTCCTCATATATGCAACATTTTCTTTTATGATTGCTTAACGTGTTAACGTTCACCCTTTATTTTTTAGAACTTACACATATAAAAAAAAAAAATACACAAATGCCAAATGACACCTTATTTGATATTAAAATTTTGATGTCAAAATATCATTACCTTTTTTTCCTTTATTTTCCGAAACTTACACACACTTATTACAAACTACACACAAATAACAAATGATACCCTATTTGACATTACAATTTTGATTTCAAAAGTCCATCACTCTTTTTCTACATAGAATTAAGCCGTTTCCTAAATTGTTTTTGTTTGCCAAAGCCTTGTTACCAACTCTTTGTTAGGATTTAAGAAAATAAGGATAACCCAACTTAAAAGATTAGCTCATTAAGTAGAAGGTTATCATAGTTTAAGTACCACGTTCAACAAGCCTCAAAGGTGTAGCTTAATGAAAAAGGATTGAGGCACCAAAGGAATTTAAGAAGCCGGTTCAATCATGCAACTAACATTCATTGAGTTTGATACTAACACTCCTAATATTTTATTGGCAAAATGTCAGATGATGATGAGGATGACGATGACAACAACAATAACAATAAATGTCTGAAAGAAAACTAATAAAAATAATATTCTTTCATCAAATAAAACAATTACATTATTTTGATTTTTCATCCTTTTCCCTAAGTTATACTTTTGATCCTTTAAATTAATTTTAGGTTTCACTAACCCTTAATTTATTTTTTGTTTCATTTTGGTTTCTTAAATTACAAATCTTGTACAATTTAATTCTTTAAGTTCTGTTAATGCTATTTTGGTCACTTAACAAATATTAGAACTTTAATCATTTAAGTTACACATTTTAGACACTTTAGTCGTTCACATCAAAGACCAAAATGGCTTAACATTTGTAAATTAAAGGACCAAAGTTTCCAATTTTCATAACTTAATCAAATAAAATGAAAAAAACAAACTTACCGGACCAAATTGCATAATATTTGTAACTTATGTGATAAAAATAAAATGAATTAGACTTAAGGAACCACAATGAAACTTAAAATTAATTTAACAGACCAAAATATAATTTAGCCAAAAAGATTTTTTTTTGACAAAAAACAGTGAAAAAATAATATGCACAATCAATGTAAACTAGTTTTACTCCAAAAATCAATAAAAGTAGAGTATGAATTACCAACATAGTGTGGCAGAAGGAGTATATATTTAAATCTCTTAACCATTTGATTCATAGTTCTATTGTCGGTCAATATGTATGTAAAATACATTGTTGAGATAATTCAACTCTTAAATTGACCACAATTACGTCAAAGGAGTTGATCTTTTGTTCCATAGCAAAAGATAATTTGATTTACCCAAATAAAATAAAGGGTCTTGTTCTTCGAGTCTTCAGAGACATTATTTACAGATTTTAAATAAAGAAAGAGTTTTGCTAACAAGTGTTCTGAGAGTATTTCCCTAAAAAAAAGTGTTCTAAGAGTTTTATTTAAGAAACTATGAATAGAAATGTTCTCTTGAAAATATAAGTCAAATATATGAAAAAGTATTAATCACATATATTTCTAAGTAAAAATAACTATTATTGATTGCTTAAACAATGCCCTAAGATCATTTGTTAGTATTTCCCATAAAGAAATTACTCTAACCGTTTTAAAATACATGTCGCAATTTTACAATGTGTCGCATAACTTGCTTTGACCATATTTTTTAACTAATATATAAATACAAATGTTAGGATGTAAGATATTGTTTGATTTATCTCAATGAATATTTTCAAAATATCAATTTTTTAGGGTTAATAGTGCTTTACCCCTTGTAATATAGGTTATTTCCGGTTTTCCCTGTATTTTTTTTTATTTACCCCCTGTAAATTTTTTTTGTTTTGGAATACTCCCTAATAGGTCATTCAAAAACGAAAATTTTTGCAAAAAAAAAGTTGGTTTTTAAATGATCTATGTACTCCAAAATAATTTTTTTTACAATGGGGTAAGTAAAAAAAAAAATTTACATGGGAAAAACCAGAAATGACCTATATTACAGGGGTAAAGCACCATTAACCCAATTAACATAAGGGGTAAAGTAAGAAAAGAAAACTATTTTATTTTGACAAAGTTAAAAAACATTAATAAAATATGTTGACCCTTTTCAATCAATTTCCTATGATCTTAATTTAATTTTTATACTTTGAATACTTTGAATTATAAAAATAAAAATAAAATACAAAAGTGCATTATTAGTTTATTACGAGACCAAAGGATTACTACATAAGACTCAAAGTTAAAGTTTGTTGCACATGAAGTTTAGCAGCCGAGTAAGTAAAATCTAGTCAACAATTTGCTATATTTTAGAATTGAATTAAATTCTTCCGTGAGCATAGCTTAGTTGGTAAGACAATGCATTATTATATACAGGGGCGGGGTACAAACTTCAGACACGCCACTTATTCACATAAGTGAATTCTAGCCACTAGGCTTCCTGACAAAAAAAAAGAAGAAATGAATCAAATTGTTTGACGGTAAAATTAGAGTTTAAAATCAAAATTGAATACTACATTGAATGATAAACATGTGATTAGGTTTGGTTGGTTGTTGACCACTTTTGTCAGTTATTGATTTTGTCACGATTTACATGCTGTTTAATTTCAGAGACTTTTTAATACATAACAATTAACAACCAACCCCATTCATTCATTTCTCCATTTTCATTCTCTGTCATTCCCTTCTGTTTCATTCTCTCTCTCTCTCTCTCTCTGCTTAGTCTCTGGTTAGTCAATTTCATCACTTTCTTATGTTGCAAAATTTTGTTCTTTGTTCTATTTTATCTTTGTTATTGATGGTTTTTATTCTCTTGTTCATTTAGTTTACTTATTGAGTTTAATTTATTTCTTGGGGTTTCGGTTTATACAATGAAATGTTTGTGGATGATTTTTGTTTTGCGTTAACCGGGTATCTCTGCGTGCAAATGCAGAGACTAATCCTTTGTGTCAGATAAGACCTCAAGATATGATTGTTTGCTTACAGACTTATAGTATATTAATTTGTGCTTTTGATTGATTGATTGATGTAATGGACTGATGGTAGTTTATCATATGCAAGTTATGCTTATGCTTATGCTTTTTTTTTTCTGAAGAATTTTATGTTACCCTTTTTCCTTTTTGCTTTCCCTATTACAATTTATCAATAATATTTTTTAATTTTATATTTTTATGTATGATTATGGCTTGTTATTTCTTCTTCTGGGAAATATATCTATGTATTTGGATATATTCTTTATTGTGTTGTATTTTGGTATGATTGTTTTAATGAAAAGCAATTGACTAAGCTTCTCTTGTATGCTGAAATCAGTTATTTTTTGCCTTTTCTGATACCAAATGAAGGTTAGTGGTAATTGATTATGTTAGTGCTAAGATTTTTTAATGGTATTTTATGAAGTTGTTTGATTAGATAATTTAAGATAACTTTGATAAATTTCTTTGTCAATCTTTCTTGAAGCGTCAATGAGTGTGCATAGTGATGAGATAACTCGAAATTCTTGTGTATCTTTTGCTGCTTCCTCTGGGTGTTCTGTTTTTCCCTCTTTTAGCCAAATAAAATATTTTTTCAGTGACGTAACGAACTATAATTGACTAATCCTCTTGGGCTATTAATGTTTTATGGTTAGCTAGGCTCTTTCTTTACAGTTCCTGATTAATTTTAACTTGCATTTGGTCGGGAATGTTTTTACCTCCTTTTTTTTGTACCTTTCGGTCCATTCCTTGCTTCAATTGTGATGTAGAGTTATGAAGCACTGACACAGACACAGATGCCAGACACGACATTGACGATGACACAATATTTTTAAGAAAATAGAAGTGATTCAATGTAGCTGAATGTGTCAGTGTCGTGTCAGATACTGACACATGTTGGACAGAGGACACATGCTTCCAATCTGAAGTGTCGGTGCTACATGAGCAGAAAGGGATGACCATATAATTGAAATGACGCTGTGATCTCGCTTCGTAAATCATGTCTAACGACTATCATGAAATTTTGATGATCCCTGATAAACTTGTTAAATTTGAAATGCTGAAAAGTTAAATCAAGTGCTAGAATTAATTGGTGTTCGATGGTTCTAAAACAGTAGACTTAGTATATAATCATAATAGCAAATTGTAGCCTCTTGTGCTCTCGTAAATGATTATTAATGGTGATGAACTGATGTTTGTTGTAAGATCTCTTTTTTATAGTCTTTGGTGATGTTCTATGTGGTTCTTAGATAGCGCAGGAACAATGCCTGATAAAATCACAGCAGAAAACCTCCTTCACAACCTTGTCGACACATTATCGGACAAGCCAAAAAAGGTATCCTTCTTTGAGGAAGACAAATCAAAGTCAGTGAGCTCCGAGATCAACAGACTGTTCGGACGCGAGAAACCTGTACACCATCTTTTAGGAGGTGGAAAATGTACGGTATTTATACTCAATTTATTTTAATATAAGATGTATATTATTTACGTCAACTAAGAATTTTAATTCACTTTCTTTTTTTCATATTTTTTGGCTTTAAATACTATAGCTGCGGATGTTTTGCTATGGAGGAACAAGAAGATTTCTGCTAGTTTTTTAACTGGTGCAACAATTGTATGGGTGCTATTTGAATGGCTCAATTATAATTTTATTTCTCTTGTGTGCTTTGTCGTGGTTCTTGGTCTGCTTGCTCAGTTTCTATGGTCAAATGCTTCTGGCTTTCTTAACAGGTGATTTGAGATATTTTACATATTTTCATTTTCTCTTCTTGCTTTAATTTCTGTGAATATGTTTCACAACTATACAACGTTAATTGATTATTATGTGTGATATATGTTGACAGTACACCATCTCAAGTACCTCGTGTTGTTCTCCCAGAAGAGTTATTTGTGAACATTGCAACTGTAATTGGAAATGAGGTTAACCGTGGGCTGAGGTTTCTTCAAGATGTTTCTTGTGAAGGAAACTTGAAGACATTTCTCATTGTATGTTTGTACTTATTTTCATTAATTTACTTAGATATAGCCATTTATCATCCAGAGTTAACCTTTATCAAACACGTGCATTGTCCTCCGTACTTGCTTTTTAATCAATTCCTTTTCTTTTGAAGTTTTCAACATAATCTTTAAATTGTTTGACATGTTATTGATATTGTCATGGAGAATACTTTTTTGACCTTTTCTTAGTTGATGATATGGTAGGCTCAATATTCACTTAATGTGCACAGTATTTTGTAGTAGGTATGTTGTATGACTACATCATAACATAATACTGCATAGGTTGTCACCATATTTATTCTGCTGACATTCATCACAGAATCATCTTTGCGATATAGAAGTTACTTAAGGGTCAATTGGAATTGCTTCATCGAAACCCAGCTAGCCCATCTCTCAATATCCTTGTCCCTTTTCCTCATTTTAAAGCATAAAAGAAGTTGAAGCCATGGTGTATGTAAATGGAGTAATGTGAATATGAGATGTTCTTATAACACATTAGTAAAGTGTGCATCCAGGTTATTTACTAAGGGATTTAATTTATATACATCGTCGGTGTATTTTTTTTTTACACTGTCAATCAATTATAATCTTCAGATCATTAAAAAATTTGATTTCAATCAGAATTGTTTCTAAATCACACATATAATTGGTTGTGATTTATTGACAGTGTCAAACGTTTTACACTGAGGATGTATCAAAATTAAACTCATTTAGTGAGACATGTGAAATTTCTCCCAATTATAAATAGAATGCTGAAAAGAATGTCACTAAATTCTTGAATTTGTCGGTACTTTCAAATAAACTAAATCTCACGCACCAGCTGGGCTGGCCCAACATATGTGGAGGCATAGAGCCAACTCCGGTGTGTTGACCTCTGTTCGGATGAGGTCTGCTAACACACTAGGTCCTGCTATAATATTAAGTGTCAAGGTTATTATGTTAATCTGTCAAAAATGATATGTTTTGTGGTTGAGCCTCATTTTTTCACTGTTATGGCTAGAGATATGAACATTATTGTGCAAAGTGTCAAGGACACTCAAGGTTATAGCTTAATTTCAGATATTGATGTACCTTAGAAAATATTTATTTCTATAGTGACAAAGAAATGTTGTATGTATCTGTCTTTGGAATTTGTGATCAATTGTTGAAAGTTGAAACACTCTCCAGGTTGTCGTAAGTTTGTGGGCTGGTTCAGTGATCGGGAGTTGGTGCAATTTTTTGACTGTCATCTATATTGGTGAGTCCAGCTTTCTTTTCATCTTTTGATGGATCTTTACTGTTTTATTAAATATGATATGATGACCCCAAATATTTGCACATGTAATTAAGAGGGAGCAACTTTACCCACCTCCACATTTCTTAAAAAGACATGATTTTGGAAGTACACATCTAGACGGTGCAAAACTTTTTTTTTCTTCTTCAAATGTGGACTTCTGAAGTTCTTTGGCAAGTGGGAAGATTTTCTCCCTATTAAGGTTGCTTCCCCATACCTAGCACTAGCAGTATATGGCTCTAGTTCGTGAAATGGTCTTTCCCCCCCGAGGGTTATGGACTTGTGGTCGTATATACTTGAGCTTACCTAGAGCCCCCAAAAGGGAGCCACGAGCACTGGTCTGCAAGTTTGAAAAATATAGGGCCAGCTTTCTTATGCCAGTTTTTCAATCTGTGTCCTTTTTATTACCAGATCAAAATAATGAAGTCAACAATATAGTTGACTGAATTAGCTTAGAGTACAAGTAACCTTTAATAAGCTTAGCTTAGTGTAGTTTACATTTGATCTGCTACTTGCTATCTCATAGTTACATTCTGAGTACCGGAGCTCGTATGAGAGTTGGTTTAACTGCACTACACTAAGCTAAGCTTATTAAAGGGTACTCTAAGCTAATTCAGTCAACTATATTGTTGACTTCATTATTCTGATCTGGTAATACTCTTAAAATATTTGTAGATTAAATACTATGAAAACAGGAAGCAAATTGAAAACAAGGTGACTGTTTTGTAATTAAAAGTGAAAATAGAAATGTTTCCTCAAAGTAAAGAGACCCATATTTTTATACTTTAGCTAGCCCTATGAAATCTTTTCTCCTGAAAATATGTTGAGCTATAGCTAAGATGCAGAGATGAAGGTTTTTTTTCTTTTTAAACATTAACATGACGCCTATTCACAAAAACACGCCTGGTTAAGTTCTTTCTGATGATAGTCATGTCAAAAGCTGAATCCTATTTCTAAATTATGAACAAATGCTGGTCAATGTTATGTATATTCAACATTGTTGTTTTTCCTCTTCCGGTTGATTATTCATGCTATACATACTAAAACAAATATTTTGTCGAAAGGTATTGTTGCTGCACATACACTTCCAGTTCTCTATGAAAGGTACGAGGATGAAGTTGACAACTTTGTGCTCAAGGTCTTTGGTCAGATACAAAATAACTATAGAAAGCTGGATGCTGGTGTGCTCAAAGGAAAACTCAAAGTAAAGAAGCATGATTAGATTTATCCTTATGTAAATTATTGGATTGGATGAAGGGAATAAGTAGGGGGATGAAAAATATTGATCTCTCCTATGAATGGTATTTGACTGAAAGTACTTGCTTGTGTAAATGATATTTCATGCAGACAATCTGTGAATTTTATATCTCTCTTTTTTTTTTGGACAAAATCTGTGAATTTTTTCTGTAGAGATTGATTCAAATTCATCTATCATCTTCATTTTTGAGTTCAATAACTATGCATTGATAGTAAATTTTCATTTGAAAAAGGCGTTCAATCATTGTATTTTGTCGTAGTATTTATATGGTGAGATATAATTGAATGTCTGTAAAGTTGTTTTACATTGCTGGAATATAGAAATCAAATTCTATATAATGGACGTTCACCCTTTCTGTTATCCACAATTCTTTTGCTGTTCTTGTATCACTTGCAAACGAATTCATAATGTTTTACATTATTTGCTGCACTCTGAACATTCAACCACTGCCTCCAAAGAACCAAACACCATAACCTCAACGTCGTTGACTATTCATTTCCGTCTTCCATGCTCTCATCACCGGATCTTGCTTCCACGACTTTGAAGTGGGAAAGACAAGTGCCTTTGAGCCAGTCCTGTTCGCTCGATCACTTGTGTGTGTTAGGTCATGACAAATGTCTGCTCTTTAGTTTAATTTTTTTGAAAAGAATTTGATGTTATCAGGAGCTATTCATCAGATAAACTTTTGGCCTTCAAACAGACTCTTGGCGTCGAGCCACCCACTGTCGTCGACCTTCCACCTGCCATCACATGTGCATCACCCTCAATCTACAATTTCTTGCTTTCTTTGTTCTTCCATGTAAAATATTCTTTCATAAATAATGGAAATGGTGTGTGTGTGTGTTTGGATCTTGGTTCTACAATTCATTTAAAACATACAATTAGACACGAGGAGTGCTAGGGACAACGCTCATTTCATTTACTGATGCCACATATCTCCACAAACCACCTCTTTTCGTTGTTCAACAATCTCTCACTCCACTGCAAAAAAAGGAATATTTGACCAAAAATATGTTCTCTCGCAAAGCACAAACCATTGAAACCACCCGTGACCAACATCTTTATTCCTCATCCCCACACTAGTCTCAATCCAGGAACCCCACCATACCAGAAAGCCTCAAACTTACTGTAGTCTCGGTCTACTTATAACTTAAAAATATTTGTGGGATTATGTTAGGCTAAATCACAATTTTTAAGATGAAAAGAATGTAATTGCATGTGAATGTTTGTGTGTCTAATTGACCGAATTGGTAATATATATCTTCCTATGTGTTGACTACAATTGATAACGTTAATCAATATTGTCAATTATAATATTAATACTAATAAAAGCTAATTAATACTGGTGGACTAATTGATTTTTAACACTCACCCTTAAGTTAAAACTTACTATACTTTAATCTTGTTAGAACAAAACATCACGATCTTTGACGAGAAGAGAAGACACAATTAGTGATTCATTTATGGGAAAAGAGTCACCACCGAATTGATCGTCATCGGTGGGAAGAAAAGTCACCACTAATATGATATATATGTGAGAAGAGTCACCGCCGAACTGATCGTCGTCGTAGGAAGAAAATTCACCTCTAATATGATCCATATGTGGGAAAAGTCACAACCTGAATAAGTGTTTGTGGGATTAGAAGTCAGGATTGATCATCATCGTTGGGAAGAAAATTCACCTCCAATATGATCCATATGTGAGAAGAGTCACCACCGAAACAAGTGTCGGTGGGAATAGAAGTCACCATAACAGAATCTAGGTATTCATGCATCAAAACCAAACAACATGACTAGATTCGAAACTAGTGTGTTGCGGCAATGCTTGAGAGGCCGATGTTTGCGTGAGATCACTGTCGATAGTTATCTCCTTGTGGTTTAGGGCGGATCGAAACAAGCTCGAGATATCATGTTAACAATACAAGTACAAAAGAGAGAATAACAAAGAGACTAACAAAGATGGCTAGGGGTTCATAGAATACCAATA
>Ga0315915_1008001_pt1 | contig 12468 bp, 4 predicted proteins | sample MpolbnodulesMG_FD_207738 | JGI IMG/M metagenome (GOLD analysis project Ga0315915, IMG submission 207738) | Medicago polymorpha root nodule microbial communities from Los Angeles, California, United States - branched nodules | ecosystem: Host-associated > Plants > Roots > Nodule | place: USA... | reverse complement strand
ACTCATTCCCTAAAACTATTGTATTTTCTCGGTGTTTTTATGGTGCATACTGGTTTTACCCAGTACTAACATAAACTGTTTGTGTTTTGTTTGAACATACATTTTTGGACATTTTTTATTAGCAGAGAAACAGTAAAGAGGGGAGTACAGCAGTACCCCAACCCATTACAATAAAGGTTCAGCACCCAAGAACACAAGGAAATACAAGAAACTGGATTCAAGCACCAATCAGAAAAAAATAAAAGGGAACTTAGGATATAGTCTGAAAAGCAAAACCACGTTCTAACTTTGATAAAGTCTAAAATTGCAATCATATCTCTAACTTAACTTTTTTAGTTGTAAAAGAATTCTTATAATAATTCTAAACTGGACAGTATTTCATGTTCCATTTCTGCAGTCTTCAATCAATGCAAATCTGGCTAATAATTGTTTTCTTTTTTCTACTAATATAGCAATATGATTGAACTAGATTATCTTTCCTCATTCAGGGAATCTGGGAGAAATTCCATCATCAGAGCACTCCATGGACAAATTTCACATGGAAAAACTTCTGTCACCTTTGGTAACTACTTGATTGTATACTGCAAAGACACATTTTTTGAAGCATATAATGCTTTTGTTTGGTACTCAAGTTTGTTAATGATTGTACATGCAGCCTACACCAGTGGATCCAAACTGCACTTTGAAAGCTTCATCTTTGCTTGATACAAAAAAAGGCCACACTTCATTCATGCGGGGAGTTCTGCCTGCCAATCGCTCATCTTTGTCTTCCGACCATAGGATGTTTGTAGGTAGTGAAAGTTCAAGTGATACACGCGAGGTAGTTTTGCACAAAAGGAGGACTGTGCTGTCACAAGAACATGACGGGTTTGATTTGGCTGGTAGTTGTCAACTGGGTGAAAAATCAAAGAATATGCTGATAGCACCTTGTATCACCAAGAAGCGTAAATTTATAGCGGGAGAGTATGACCTAAAGCAACATTTTGGAAATTCTAATGAGCAATCATCGTCAGGTAGAATTTTCTTAAATCACACAGCTCTTATTTCAGTGTGTAATAAATTCAATCTTGGTAAATAATTAAATTTTTCATATAGCTAGTCAAAATGCTCAAGGTGACGTAGATCCGCAATGTAAAGATAATGTGACCTCTCAAAGTAGAAATCTTGAGTTTCTTAGACAAAAAGACAATCTTCCTGCTGATTCAGCACCTACTTCTGATGGAACCCAAGGATCAGCATTCCTTGCTCAGGTAAAATCCTTTGATGTGATAAATAGTTCTGCATATTGCACGAGATGTAGGAAATGCATTAACTGCCAATAACTGGAACCAAAATAAATTATCGATTGAAGCCAATCTGCTAGAGAATCTTATGAAATACATGAACATGAACATGAACAGTAAGGACATGATTAGATAGGATCTTAATTTTGACATTGGTTCTTGAAATGATCACACAAATTTAACTGGAAATTTCTAGTTCCTTTTCATTTGCTGATCGTTATACAGAAATGACAGTTCCTTTCTTAGAAAATACATTGATGAGAACTTTAAAGTGAGGATGCTTTGTTTTAATCATGCTCTGTAGGTCCGAGATAAACTCAGTGCTGCAGAATATATAGACTTTGTGGGTTACATGAAAGCGCTCAAGACCAAAACATTGAAGATTAGCGAAGTTTTACTAAGCATTTCTAGATTGTTTTCTGGACCCGAGAGGCTACCTCTCCTAAAAAGGTATGTAAATCTATAACAACATGTAAAGGGCAAACTCATTAATTTATAGCTAATATTATTGCATGGGCAAAGGCATTGTATACGCTAACTGTAAAGTGTCTAGAGGGTCTTTGCCCTCCATTGAGATTTCCACTCAACTTGTCAATTTTGTCGCATGATTAAAAGAGGAAACACATTTCAGGCATTTGATCGAATTGAAATTTCTGATGTCAAATCATCTTGACCTTAGCCATCTTATGCACAACAGGTTCAAGGATTACATCCCAGCAAAATATCATTCTTTGTATGAGCAATATGTTGAAGGAAAGGTTGATTGAAAGTGTCCTGCTCTTGACTGTCTCTTGATACTTTTTCAGCTAAAGCTCAGGTGTGCTCTTAGCATCTCTCCTAGTTTGTGGTTGATAATGTGTTGTGGACAGGAATGAATATTTAAATATTAGTTCATCACACAAGTTGTAACAAGTCTTGGAATTTGGGAACAGATGAAGCAATGTTAATTAGAGTTTGGTGTTCTCTTTTATTTGATTGAAAAAATGATCTCATAATGTCTGGTTGAGGGATTTAATCCAAAAAAATAATTATTTGGGCACCTTATTGCAACAGGTATACTTTTTTGCACTGTCAGACAAATCATATGTTGGAAAGCGTCATATGGAGAATTAATATTGACCTTGTGACTTGAGTGAATTAGCACTGTATACTTCAGAATGACTCGATATACATCAAGAGAATGACCAGGGAATTTCTTTGGCTGGCGTCGAATCATTATGGAACAGAAACTTGCTCCTTGGTATTGTTCCCCAACTGTCTGCCTGTGATAATATATATCCATTTTTAAGCAAAATGTTGAGATATAAAATGTATCCCGTTGCAACCGATTTTGTTTAATAATCCATCAAGATCATTTATCTGTATTTTATTGTATATGCAGCTAGCGAATATTGTATTGTATTGTATAGATAAGATAATGTTATAAGTTTTGAGTTTTACTTTGTAATCAATCAGAAACATAGTCCATCAACAGATGGAATGCAAACAATATGTTGAAAATGTATTTTTCAATAGTGACTTGAATTGGAGTGTCATGACAAGTACCAACTCTCGCGCTGTCAATTTCACTAGACTGCATTTCCTTTTTGTTTATCATGACTAAGTTGCATAGATCCTAATAAACTAGAGGGATGAATAAACAATTTTTTTTAGCGAAAGTCTGTTAATGAACATATTTATATCAATCAATCAATACTAATTAAAATGAACTGTACTTTGGAATACCAAACAAACTCAATAGCTTCTATCTTTTTCTTCATATGCATAACTGAAGCTTATCACACAGTACTTCTACAGAAGTTATGAGCTATCACCATTCATGAGTCTCGATCAACTTTTACCTCTCACTCCCATTCTATATTATACCAGCGTAATATTTAGGTAGTGTTCCATTAGCTACTTATGATATGTTTTGAATATTCCGATTTAATCGTAGGTTGGTATTTTACTTATAATTAAATTAAATGATTCTTCCATTATGTATTTTAAAAAGTACATACATTGTTAGTTTTGACTTACGTCAATGTAAAATTAATTTTATGGATATGATTAATCTATATAATAGTAACTTCCAAGTTATTTTTGACTCTACAATTTATCAGAATGGGGCTGGTCAAGAAATATGTTTGTGTACTTTTTTCCATCTAATTCTAAATTACTATGTATGTTAACCATTTTTTTAATACATAAATAAATCATATTATCATGATATGCACCATCTGAAACGTAGTTACCGTATATAAACAAACAAGCAAACAAGGTAGAGTATCGTATACCACCGGGGAACATGCGATAAACAATTTGATCATCAAGAACAGAAATCCACAAAATCAGCAATATTAAAAAAGCTAAAACCATTAACGACATCTTTCTTCAAGATCACTCAATATCATAATTTGATACACCTTAATTACCACATGTAATGCCTAAAATTATAAATAAACTCAACACAGTTTTCCATACTAACCTATTGATCGATCCCATGTTAATTTTTTTAACCATTTAATTGGAAATTCAATCTCGAACCGGTACAGGTTTGTGACTGTTTTAAATAAATATTGTTAAACATAGATATACCTTAATTTTTGTGTTTGTGTAAATTGAAGTATCATTTACGTGCAACTGAGTAGTAACACCATAGACAACAATCTAAGAGATATACTTTAGTTTACAAAAATAAAACTTGACATGCTTTTGAAGCATGAATTTTATGCATAACATTAACACAAGGACCATTGGATCCTGACATAAGACTCCAATATTCAAGGATTGCTTTTGGAAGAAATAACCCCCTCCCTAATACATTTATTCTAATATATATTTTTATTTCATGAAAATTAGCTAACAAAAAAAAAAAAAAAACTAAGAGGAACCAAATTCTATGGTAACCTGCTTGGTCTTCTTCTTCCTGACTTCCCTACCAATCCTAACAGTTCTCACGCTACACGGCTTCGCCGGAGCAGCCTCTGAATTCTTCCTCATAACAGTGATGAGATCAACAAAAGCACTTAATATAAACTTATGAGATTTTTTCTCATTAACATTAAGATAACAAAACAAAATCTCCTCCATGAAGTCCCAATCAATTTTCCTTTGATTGTTTTCAATCTTACCATACTTTGATTCCACCAATTCTTGCATGGATCGCCTGAAATCATCGTAAGGACTCGGAGAATATGATAACAGTGCAACACAATTCTCTGGAAGAGTGTGATGATTGTGATCATCATGGTTTACTACAATAACCTCTTTTGAAGGTGATGCTGTTGATGATGAATTTGAATTATTCGAATTACTCGAATCAGCTTCATCACTGTTTGTTAGAGACAGTGCATCTTCCATCAATGATCCTGAGTTACCTGGTTTCACGAAGAATCGTGCTGAGCCACAAAGATCTTGAGGTGGTGTTGTAATGAATCTCGGTGATTCCAACAACCAGGAACCACCAATACGTTTTGGTGGTTCCTCGTTGTTTTTTTCATCCGAGATTCTTTTGTTTTTGTTGTTGTTTTGTTCTGTTTCTTCATCATCTTTGAAATATAGAGACTTGAAATTCTCAAAGAGAAAACGGTCAACGTCAGCTAGTGTTGCAGCATCATTGATTTTGTTGTTAACGGCGTTAGAGGATGATATGTTTCTGCCGTTATCCAAGGAAAAAGATGGTGTTTTAGGATGTTTGCAGCCAGAGAGCATTTTGGTTAATCGAATTTGAGGTTGTGGGTTTTTGTTTTTGATTTTGTTGAGGTAATCTTGAAGGGTTTTTTGAAGCTTCTTAGGCATGGTGTTGTTTGTGAATTGATCACAATAAGGTTAATGGAATGAGTGACGAAAAATTTCAAGGTGAAGAGTGTGGTTTATACATAAATAAATAGAGGGGAGTGAAGATAATAAAATAATAAGAAAAAAAATACTAATAACAATAATAATAATAATAAAAATAGTATAAAAAAAAATAATGTTAGTTGACAAATCTATGTTTATGTATATTATTTTTAAGTTAATATAGTTAGGGGAGAATTTGGTGAAACGCATGGTCTTGGTTGAGTTGAGAATCATGCTTCTTGCCAAATGCCATTAGAAAAAGTATATTTTGATTCACTGAATAAGAACTTCTTTTTGGACAAGATGCATGCGAACTTGTTGATATTGACCAGTAATCTTTTTTAACATTTCTTCTAATTGTGCTATTGTTGTTGTACAATTGCCTAACCTTGGGTGAGAAATGAGGATTGGGATGATTAAAAATAAGGATGATGGTGTTTACATACCAAAGAAATACTCTTTTTCCATATTTTGTTGTTTTATTATTTTGACTGATACACTTTTTTATCATGGGGAAAGGAAAAAAATATAGTTTCAATGTGTTGAAAATATCTTTTATATAAATGAGTCAACATCATATACTATTTTTTTTTAACAAAAAAGATGAGAAATAGTAGTATGCTAATGAGAATATTATTATTGTCAAATGACCTTCCCAACATGTATTGTAGGCCGTTTAAATGCGTTTGACTTGGTGAAAACTTACTGATAAACATGAAACTTACAAAACAAAGATGAAACTTGCAAGACAGCAATAATTGTGAATTTAGTGCTACATATGTTACACGAAAATTGATTTACTCCCTCTCTAATTCTGTTTATAAGAGAAAGTTTGGTTAACAAAAGTTAATATACTATATGGTTAAAAATTTAGTTCAGATACATTAACTTTTGTTGGCTCAATTTTTTCTTATAAATAGGACTGGAGGAAGTCTTATGTTAGACAAATTAAGAAGAATATAATTATAGAACAACAAGAACAATCTTTGGTCATTATTATAAGCAAAATTTGACATTTTAGATTCATTCTTTAAATGATATAAGCGATTTATAATAAAGATCATATACATCATTAATTGAATGAATATAAAATATACATTTTTGCTTATAATAGTTATCAAATGGTGTAATTATAAACGGAAGTATGAGAATATTTTCTTTTTATCAAATTAACCTTATTAAATTAACGTCCAATTAATTTGTCAAATGAGATCGAGTTTAGTAGAATAAGCTAGCATCTTCTCCATGAGTTCAACCAGATCAGAGAATTTTTAGCCATCGTACTATTTGATAAAAAAAATGAGCTAGCCTCCTACAAACAAACAAATGTTTGAATCCTGATTAAAATAGAGGCTCACATTTAAAAAATGAATTTTAGAGGCTCACATTTAAAAAGTATATTATAGACCTGGTACATCAATTATTCAATGAAGATAAAAAGTGAATTGTTTCTTATACTAAGAATGAGAGGGAGTACTACATTTGTCACAAATTATAGGATATGTTACCCAAATCGCGTGAATTATGTATGTTGATGCCACAAATATGTTGTTTGAAGAGTTGGTTGAAAGAAAAACTCACGTTAGATAAGTATGATTGACAAGGTTTTACTATCTAACCTACATCATACACAGGTTAGACTAGACCTTTATTGTAAATAGACAAGACTAACACTTTTTTAGAAGTCTACTTAATTAAAAAGATCGTGTTACGTGCTATAAAAAACTTTAAGGCTTAATAGGTCGATCAACTTAAGTAAACATAATTAAATTCATATTAAATTATAAATTTGGGAACATTTTTAAAAGAATTTATTTTTTAAGCGGTTAGAATCTGCCTATCTTAATCGGTAGTTATATTTTTTTGTTTTGGTACAAAGTAGTACTAGTTATTTTTTAGTCCAAGTGAACATATCTTAATTTGTATGGACGATGTATTGTAATATGCAGGAGTCGAAGTTCAAATCACGAACACCTCATGTATTCACCTTAAAAGATGAATTCTAATCACTATACTACTTAGACCAAAAATGTACTCCCTCCGTCCCTTAATAAGTGATCATTTTGTAAAAAAAGTATTGTCCTAACATAACCGACTTATTTCACTTTTCAATGCAATATTAATTTTTTTTTCTTCTTCCAATTATAACTTTAATTAATACTACTTTCATCACTCCAAATTCAGTATATTCTACTTTGCATTTATGTTAATGGAGAATGCACCAATACTTAACAAGAGCACTTAAAACTATTGTTCTCTCCCATTCACTTATACATTTTTTTAATTAATGTAAAATTAGTAAATGACTCATTTAATTTAGGACAAGCTTTCTTTTTTAATAAGACAGTATTATTACTGACATCTATTTCTTAGCCTCTAAAAAAATTGTTTTTTTTCTTTTATTCATTAACTAGTGCTATACCATGTAGTCTCACACTCGACCCCCATGTGATGTGAGAATAGTGCAAAGAAACCAGAGGTTTAAAAGAAAGTAACGTGACATCGAAAAAAATGAGAATATAGTGAGATGTGTAAAAAACATAGAAATGTCATGAAAGAAAAATGTATAAAAGAGAATACGTATGACAAATTATTAGGGTTTAATTTGTATACATCGATAATGTAAAAATATTTTTACACAGATAATCAATCAAATATCATCACATTTATATTTGTAGAGGAAGTCTTACTTGGACACAACTTCAAATAAAAAATGTTTAGGCACATACACAAATGAGAAAATATAAAAGGAAAGTTAATTAATCATATAATTTTTTTTTATTTTTTTTTACTTATGTGTACGCTTAAGTATTTTTCGTTTGTGTTTTGATCAACTAAGACTTACTATGCAATTTTTTTATGCAAATTAATCTCAAATAGATAGTAATATAGTTTATAAAAAGTGTCTAGTGCGGCTGATGTGTACGCGTGCATTTCATTTGTCAATGGTCATTACTGATTATTAAATTATATTCTTTTTCCCTTAAAAAAATTATATTCTTTTTGTTGACCAATCAGTTTCAATGGATTTTGCTAGAACCTCAACACAGTCTTATACACTCATACGAGTTTCTCTCTCAATATCATGTTGATTTGAGTGTTTGTATTTTTTTTAAGTAATTTAGTGATTAAACTTACACATCGTATATTGTTTAGTGAAGAATTTTAAATTTGAACTCAGTCTCATACAAATGAATATCATTGATAACCACAGCTAAACTGCACTTATGAGATGAACCTCTTTATTCAAATATTGTAGATAGACAATGGTAACCAATAAATTTTTTGCACCAATGACATGAATGTCCAAAAAAGATCACTATGCCTCCAGTCGATCTCAATTGTTAGTTAAAATTACTCATGAATTCTTCTGTACAAGAAAATTTTATTCATGTTTCGTATTCTAAAATATTAAGTAAATTTGTTGTTTTTAATATTAACCATTATACTAAAAAAAGTTCTTGTATGGATAATTTGGGAGCAGAGTCTCGTCTTAAAACATAATTTTTTTAAACATCATGATTTGATCTATAAATTCAAGTTGAAGCAGAAATATTCAATAAAAACGTCAATTTTTCGATGATTAATGTTTATTAGTGTATGGTACGTACGTAGCCAATATGTTTTGTTGTAGTTATAACTTATAATGAAAAGTTGAAAGACATCCTCTTTGTCTAAGTGTGTGTTGTTTTTACTGGTAGTGTTAATCTAAGTGGTTGAAAACTGAAATATAATACTACCATATATTATACCACTAAATGTGAATATCACCCACTAGAGAAGTGAGAAGGTTAAGCTAGAAGTGGCTCCATATATATAATAAGCAAATAGTAAATTTAGCACTCTAAAGTGAATAAGGAATAAGGTCCATAGTTGATGTACATAATATAAATAGGTGTGAATGAAATATCAACTTTTCTCACTTTACAAACTATTTACATTTTATACAAGAAAATCCTTAATTTTAGGTGTAGTACGGAAATTCTAATTCCTTTAATTAAGTTGCAGGACAAATATACTTTTTACGGTGAATGCAAGCAATTTGCTTGGAGAACTAATTCATGAAAGAGAAATGACTTTTTGTAGTGTTCTTTATTTCAATGGTGTAAAATCAAGAATAAGAATTTGTGGTAGCAAACTGGACCAACATGTGCTAATCTAGTAATCTACCATCCAGCCCCATTAAAAATGTGCCATGACCAAGTTGACCTATTTTTAGAAAAGTGAATAGAAATATCTAACCCACTATCACGTTTAACGGCTATTGGAATTTGACTAACCAAAGAAATGAAATATGTCCTCCCATATTTTATCGGTTCTCTATTACTTCAAATGAGCACATTGTTCATTTTGATCGGTCCCAAAAATATTCAATTCTGCCAAAATATTCATTTTTTTTATATATATGGGAATAAGAATAACTATACTATTAAAGATACATTCTCATTCAAAGTTTTACCATAAAAAGATGGGAAGATAAGAGAGACACATGTTCAGTATTATAGAGATATTTTCCGGCCAAATTAGGTTAGAGTATTGAAAATAAGAGTAATTTTTTCAACCAAAATTAACTTTCTTTTTTACTAAAATATTTCTTTTCGTTAACTTTCTTTCTTTGTTTGGAGGTTATGGAACAATCGTCTTTTGACTACGGATAACTTAGTAAGGTGTGAGACTGTCTCTCTCAATGATTCTCTTTGTCGTAGTTGTCATGGTGTTAGGGAAAGTCATCATATATCTTCTTGGAATGTGTTTTCTTTGGTTAAGTTTGGTATCACTCATCAATCTGTTAGTGTTATCTTGTGTTTTTGTTAATGATGTCATGGGTCATGCTTTCAGTTTTGAGGGCTATAAGTTTCCCAAGTGCAACCGAAAGACTCATTTTATATTATATGGTTGACATGTGTTTGTAATATTTGAAAAACTCGTAACAATCTTGTTTTTCCCCCGGAAGGATATTAATTTACCATCCATGATTGATCTTATAAAAAATCAGTGGCTCAGAAGCATATTAATTTACCATCCATGACTGATGACATAAATAAATGTCAAAGGTAATTCTCACCACAATACGGTTTTATAAGGTCGTATAAAGCTCGACCACTATTTACAAGATTAAGTTTTTGCACTTTATTTTGTCTTATTTGTACATACATTATACACGATAAAATTTAATAATATATGTGTTCATTTAGTTTAAAAAACAGAGAAAGAATGAAAGTCCAATTAACCAGATATATTTCTTCAATACCTGGACTTTATTTAGTGTTGCGGATTCGGCCAACTCGTTAACTATACAATTTTGAAATTGGGCTATGTGAAAAATGTGCTCTTCAATTATATGGTTTAAATACTTATATCAGACTACTCTAAAATGAACACCTTACTTTAATAAATTAACACTAAATATTGTATATACATCCTAACAAATCTCAAAATTGTTAAATTATAATAATTAATTTTTTCATTTCACACTTTAATCTGATAATTCAAATTCCAAATACTCATAGTGATTAGTGTCACTGCCTTTTAAATAGACCAATTTAGTAGACCTAAAAAGCTTTTCTAATAACATATAGCTTAGTCATTTGTCTATTTTGAAAAAACCTAATCTCGCCGGGCACAATAAGACCATCTATAATGGTGGGTGCTTCACCTATTTAGCACCGAGTTAAATAAGCACCCCATTGTGAAGTGATATTTATGGTACTTATAGAGAAGAGTGTCTATAGAAGGCCATTCTCTCTCTTCATTTTTTTCGTGTGAATTTCATTTAATATTTTCTAATGAAATAAATGAGTGTTCTAGAAATGTAATAATATAAAGTTATTAATGGGACTTGGACCTATTAATAAATTTTGTAGTGGTGCTGGGTTGGAGAAACTATGTGCTTATTATTAACATTAAAAATTATAAAATGAATTATGTGTACATATGGGACACACTTAAGCACCAAAATAGGAAAGCTCCATTGTGAATAGTCTAATGAAACTAACATTAATAGCGTAATAGAGTAATTTGCTTGTTTATCCTTCCTAGCTATTGTCCTTTGCTCCTTGCCAAGGGATGTGATCAAGACTTTTTTAGCATTATGTATCAAATTACCAAACATTATTTATGACAAATTGAAATTCGTAACGAGATCATGATTGTTGAGTTTTGAATTTGATTATGTATTGGGAAAAAGATAATTAACTATTTAGAGTTTGAAACATATTTTATTATGAACCATATTTGATATCACTTAATTAACTTTGGTCAACTTTAAATCTAATTTAATATTAATAATAAAAAATATTGTTTAGACAAAGAAATAAAAAAAAAAAAGTAAATATAGCTGTCAAAAAATTGACAAATGAATACAGCATGAACAAATTAAAAGTTTCTTAAAAATATCATTGGAGAGTCAACCCTTGAGAATAAGACCACAAAAAAAACCATCAATTAATAAAAAAAAAAAAGATGAATGTGAAAAGAAAAAAAGACCCATTAACAATTTTGCGGATCTCCTCCTTAATATTTTTTTGGGTTAAATATGTTTTTGGTCCCTATAAATATACTAATTTTTTATTTTAGTCTCTCTAAAATTTTACTTCAATGTTTAGTCCCTATAAAATTTTCAATCACTACTTTTGGTCCCTATTTTTAAGTTAATTTTTGTATTTTTTAATGAAATTATTCAGAAATGTGTAGAATATTGTAAAAAAAAATAGAATTTTTTAACAAAACACAAATTAAATGTGAATTTTTAACCACCAAAAATATAAAAATTTATATTGAATTCATGTTTTGTTAAAAAAATCTAACTTTTTTTGGGAGAGATTCTTATAATATTATGAATTTTTATGCAAAATTTTATTAAAAAAATATGAATTCTACATATGAGTTTACTTTAAAGTAGGGATCAAAAGTGAAGATAGAAAATTTTTGAGGGACTAAAAGTTGACGAAATTTTTTAGAGGGACTAAAACGAAAAGTTGACATATTTATAGGGACCAAAAACATATTTAACCCTTTTTTTTTTAATTTCCTAAGGAACCAATTTTTTCTTCTCTTACTCCTTTGTAACCCATTTCTGTTCTATTTGATTTCATTTATAAGTGCTTTTATCTTAAATTTTCCTATTTTGGACTGTGTGCACACCATCCCTTCATCGTAAATTTTATGTATCAAAATTGAGTGATTTATGACATCAAAGGTAGTTGCGTAAGTATTTTCTTTTCTTTTCATTTGAGGTAGAGGGGAGAGAGAGATTACACTATTGAATATCGTTTACCCGACACGTATTTTTTAAATTTAACTGTTAGATTATAAGTTTATACCATATAAATCATGTATATAAATTTTTACTAAATCTAAAATT
>Ga0315915_1007999_pt1 | contig 12470 bp, 8 predicted proteins | sample MpolbnodulesMG_FD_207738 | JGI IMG/M metagenome (GOLD analysis project Ga0315915, IMG submission 207738) | Medicago polymorpha root nodule microbial communities from Los Angeles, California, United States - branched nodules | ecosystem: Host-associated > Plants > Roots > Nodule | place: USA... | reverse complement strand
GCAAAGCGTTCGCTTGTTAAGTAAGATGTTAAGTAAGAGTAGGGAACGGGTTACCCCTGTCATTGTTTCTATTACATTCTATCTCATCGTATAGAATCGCAAGTACATTCCTCTACAAAACTTCGACATAAAAAGCATAATCATCCCTCTCCACCAATATCTCATTAAAACACACGTTACATGTCAAGATGAATAAGAACCCAACAGTAGTGCCAAAAAACATGCCTCTTTGTCGCATCATCAATCACTAGGGGCATGCCAGCCCCATTAACGATCTCAAAGAGAGTTTTACTCCTTCAATACTCCCCAGGGAAACCCACAATCATTGTCCATATTTGTGCGTGAGTTTGTCGTTAAGTCTGAACATTAATTCGTTGTCAACTTTAATAACCTAAGGATCGCATACTTAAGATTCCAGGTACAATCGGACCAAACCTTCATTTTATTATGTAAATGTTACTATTTTCATGTACGAAATGCTAGTTTGGTCTTTTAAGTAAACGATACATGTTCTCTAAATTATTATTATTATTATTATGACCATCATCAATAGTAGCATTATTGATCACAATTTCAACTAAAAACGACACATAGATTTGAACATCTAAAAATAGGTGTTAACCATATTAAAATCCGTGGTTAATAAAGTTATGATACCAACTTTGGGTAAAAAAGGTTAAGGTACCAACTTTAAGAAAATTAGGTTAAGATACCAACTTTGAAAAAATTGGTAGAAACAAGGAGTTGAATCTAGAAGAGGTTAGTCTTTTACAAGGAGACGAAACAAGATTCAAAATTTAGTGGAAGAGATATCAATTTTTAGAATCTGATACACCTCAAATAAAATTTATAATCTTTGGTTAAGATAATTTATAGAAAACCAAAAAAACATAAGATTGAAACCTTCGTATGTGTAATAATTTTTTTTAAAACACTTCAAGAGATTAGTTTTTTGAGACGCCCCGCCATTGACTGTGTATTTGGTTTATGCCTCCACCCTTATTTTATTTTTTATTATGAATAATATGTTTACAAATATTGTTGGTGGTACATTGGAGTGACAATATAGTTAAAGTACATTATTTTCCTTTTAAAAAACATAGTTAGGATATCAGTTAATCACATTGACACAAATCAGCACCAACTTATAAAAAAAAATCACTTCTATTTTTTTTTTTTTTATATATAAAAAACATTATCGGATAACAACATTTCTACCAAACAAACATTTCTCATGACATACGCATACACGGTTAAAAATTTGTTTAATTTTATAATTAAACATTTCTCATGACATACACATACAAGTCATACATGGTCACACACTAGGCAAAATTTGGGTGTAATAGAATTTAGATAAATGGATATAAAACCAAAAATGGAATAAAAAAAAAAGAACACAAGCGCATGCCATAAATAATGCAAAGAAGAAAGTTATTTTGGGACCTGAATGTATAAATTATTCTACTTACAATAGTCTTTCAATATATTAAAATTTTAAAGGTTTAGTTGCACTTTCCCTCCTATGTTTTGCTAATTGTGCGATTTTGCACCCAAAAAGAGGGGGTGCAAAATCGCACAATTAGCAAAAGATAGAGGAAAAAGTGCGATTAAGCGCATTTTAAAATAGTTTATGATTGTGCACTTCCTTTGTGGAAATAGTCTCTAACGTTAAAATAGTTTCTCAATTCTGACTTTAACTCCATCCATTGAAGCACTTTCTCAATATTGACATGGACTCTTTTCATATAAGACAGATATAATAGTAAATTCTTGTAAGAATTTGTATGACCAGCAATAAGTATTTCCTCCGTCCTAAAATATAACTAAAATTGGTCAACAAAAGTTAGCGTATTATTCAAAATTTATACCAAATACATCAATTTTTATTGACCAATTTTAACTGATATTTTAGGACGAATGAAGTATATTAAAGGATTAACGTCGATGATTCTTTGGACTAAGTCAATCAAATAATTATTCAACTAAAAGAAAAAGAGTAATACCTCAACTTTGTCCTTGAATTTTCAAAAATCAGTCAAATTCGTCCCCAAATTTTACGAAATTAGTCCCTGAATTTTCAAAATGTCAATCAAATCGGTCCATCTGTTAAGTTGGCCTGCTAACGGAGGTGACGTCAACCGTTAACCGCTTACAAGGCTTACCACGTCAGATGCCACGCAAGCAGGGACTAATTTGGCCGAAAATGATGAAATTACCAAAGACCAAATTGATTAATTTACAAAAAATTGCAAAATTCCTAACATATCTTTTTCACCCCAACGTCTCTTTCTTCCCTAAATATATAAATTTGGAACCCTAATGTTATAATTTGTCACCTAGAGTTCAAAATACCTAAAATTTCTTCCATGGATTGATGACAAAGTTCTTCCCCAATTCAAAAAACTTAAAACCCTAATTTTTTTGATTCAATTCGAAATCCAAAAATCAGTGGTTATTGTTGAAGATTTGATATTCAGAAATGATGGGTGGTGGGCGTATGGGCAAAAACAGCTACAACAGTCGGTTTTCATCTTCAAGCTCTATGTACAATGGTGATGTGAGAGTGCTTGAATGTTTGTGTCATATAATTTGTGTTGTAAGAAAAGCCAACACCGCCAATAACCCATGAAAGTCTTTCTATGCTTGCCCTCTGCCAAAGGTTTATTTAACAATGATTATGTAATGTTGTAATGAAAAGAGGTTGTCAATGAATGAATTCAACCCTTCTGTCTAAATCTTTCCATCAAATTGGTCCTTCTATTGTATGTCTATCCATCATATCGATTCCCAAATTAGTGAAAATACCATCAAATAAGTCCTTGAATTTTCACAACATATATCACTGTGATCCTTGGTGCATACATTTGCTGAGCAAAGTAAAAAGTAAAAGACAGACACTTTGATTATAAAAAAACAAACATTTGCACACTATCATAAGTCATACATTTGATGTTCATAAGTCATTACATAGCCAAAAAGAGAACATTACATAGCCATTAAGTCATCAAGTCATTTGATGTTCTTGAGGCATTACATATCCAAAAAGCATAAATTAAACAAGTCCAAAAAGCATTAATTAAACTAGTCCAAAAACATAATTTAAACAAGCATCACTGCTTTGGAAATCCCGGGGTTGGGATAAACTCCACGTATTGGGGTTAAGTAGAAGCAGATGACCCATAATTTGGATTTGGAACTCTAATAACTTCAAGAGCAGTTGAATTTTGTGAAGCAGGACCCCTCAGTGGTGTTTGTTTATGCCTGTCATTTGAAATCACTGGTCCTCTCATGCCATATCTCCTTGTACCCATTCCCTGAAATAAAATCAATCAAATCAGGACTTATATTATAACAATATCCATCAAGTTAGTCCTTAAATTATCACATTAAGCATTAAATTGATCCTTATATATATGGGTATAATTGGAAACACAGAAAAAATGACACTAAAAAATTAAAAGTGCAATTTTCACCATTTCCATCAAACTAGTCCTTGTACACGTGGTTGTCTTCTTGACACGTGTATATGACAACACAACATGTAAGAGAGCACATCATCATCACTAACGGAGCTTATGGACGCAAGAACTATTTTGATGGACGTCTGTAAAATTTAAGGACTAAATAGATATTTCACAAAATTTTGAAACAAATTTAACTAATTTTTAAAAATTCAATGACAAATTTGAGGTATTACCGAAAAGAAAAACATAGAGATGAAAAAGGTTGAAATAAAGAAAAAACAAGAGAAATGTATAAGTTGAATTGAATACATGAGATGAAAAAGGTTGAAATAAAGAAAAAAACAAGAGAAATGTATAAGTTGAATTGAATTCAACACACGGTTATGGGAGCATGTAATTGCCAACTGTAATGTCATAGATACACATCACCGTCACACCTCTTTCCTTCCTATCTTTCCTCAATCAAATCTGCCGTTAATCAAGACAACAACGCATTCCATTTCGAATCTTGAAATATTCATAAGGATCTTCCTTTTGAACAAATCTTAAACTCATTTTTAACACATTTTTTCTATCTTTAGTATAATCTCTAATCCTTCTTTTCCCTTTACCTCTTTCCCTCTCTGCATTTTTCTTCAACCCTCATTGGATCTGTAGGGTTCCTTTCCCTTCTCTAAAAAGGTATTCATTTTTCTATTCTAATTACTTCAATTACTTTAAAGTTTTTGTCTTTTTTCATTTTCATGGCTGCCCATTATCATCATTTGAGGGTTAGAGGTTTTACATTTTTATTGATTTTTTTTTCTTCTTCTGGGGTTGAATTTCTATGTGTGTTTGCTAAGATTTAAAAATCATTTTTTTCTTCTTTATAAATTATTATTTGAAACAAAGAAGATACTAAATATTGTTGTTGAAATTACTTTAATTAGTATAAAAATGTTGTCTTTTTCCATTTTCATGGGTGCCCATTATCTTCATTTGGGGTATTGACTTTGAGGATTATAGGTTTTACATTTTTATTAAAAAAATAAAATCTGGGTTTGATTTTTTATTCGTGTTTGTTAAGATTTAAGAATCAAGAATTAAGAATCATTTTTTGTCTAAGAAGATACTAAATATTGTTGTTGAAATGAGTTTAATCTATTTAAAAATGTTGCCTTTTTTCATTTTCATGGGTGCCCATTATCATAATTTGGGGGTATTGACTTTAGGGTTTACATTTTTATTATTTGTTTTTTCTGTGTTTATTATTTTATGTCTGTTTGTTAAGATTTATTAATTAAGAATAATTTTTTCTTTTCTTTGATGTTGCCATTTATGTTTTTGATTATTCTCTATAAAGCTTTTTCTGTCTTTGTTCCTTTCTTCTCAAGGACTTTTTGTTTTTGTTTTTTTTGTCTCTATTTGAAAATTGGGGCTTTTGGGTAAGCTTAAAGTTGTGTCATTTGGTTTACTTGTTCATGCTGCAACCTCCAAAACAAAAACCCATTAAAGGGAAAATTATCATAAGTTTGATAATTACGTTCGTCTCTTTTTGTGATGAAGGTTTAGTCCTTTCAAAGGATTATAGCATTTTTTTAGTAATTTACTTTTAGAGGACTAGTGGAGATAGTAAATAGAGTTTTAGAGAGGAAGAGAAATAGTTTTGGAGGTTAATAATTTACTTCATTACTGTCTGAATCTGTCTAATGTGGATGGTTTATGATTGAAGGTATCTGAATCGGGATTGAGTTGTTGTGTTGCAAGCAGTCATTTGATGGTTTATGATCCGTTAAGGAGTTAGTACATCATATTAATTGAGGAGGTTTTTTTATATGAATTCAAGGATTGAGTGTGGTGGAAGCTTATCAGAATTGTGTTTTTGTAGAGAGTAATAAAAGGTGGGAGAATTTTGATTGGATTTGTGGTGTTTGGGATGGATCAAAGAAGTGGAAGGGAGAAAGATATTGAAGTTGATCTTGAAAGTGGATTGCCACTACTCGAAGATAACTCAAGGAGAATCTCTATCATTTCTGGTGGATTTGTTGGAGGTTCTGTTAATGGCGAAGTGAGGCCAAGTTCTTATTTGAATGAATCAAATTTAAGTGAAGTTTCTGTGAATATGATGAAAGTGGTGAACAAGGCTCCAGCAAAAGAAAAACGGAAAAAGGCGTCGGGTAAAAAGGCTGCCAAACCTCCACGACCTCCACAAGGCCCGTCCTTGGACGCAGCAGATCATAAACTAATAAAGGAGATGTCTGAACTTGCGATGTTGAAGCGTGCAAGGATAGAGCGTATGAAGGCATTGAAAAAAATGAGAACTGCGAAATCGTCGTCGCCATCATCTAATAGCAGCAGCATTGTGGCTATGATTTTCACTGTTATCTTCTTCATTGTGATAATCTGCCAAGGTAAAATTTGTGGTACAATTAAATGTTATCATGTACTTGACATTTATTTATAATCTTCTTCACAACATGTAGGAGTTGAGCTCTAAAAGAATGACAACAAGAGTTTTAGATATCATTGTTTTACCTTGTTTTGTGACCATTGGATCCTTCATTTTCATTTCTACCTATGCATATCTAATCTGTTTCCTCTGTTGGCCATCTAAAATTTTCATTTTTATACTTAATAATTACTATGTTTGTGAATAGTGAGTACACGAGAAATCATGGGTTTGGTAAGACATACATACACTTTGAATAGAATTCTAGATGTTGGTATTTATAAATCAGTGAGCATTACTATCAAATTTCATCATGGTTTGTCCAATTGTTTCTTTGGCATTTCTTTCTGGTGTGAAGTTTTGTTGCATTCATGATTGGATTAAACTACTCCCTGCGGTATTGTTTGTTTTTGTACATTTTTGTACAATGTTTGGACTTTGGATTGACGGAGAGTTTAGAGATATCACGGTGGCACTGTGCTTTTGTTCAAACTCCAAAGTGTAGCTTATGATAGAATCACGATGGCACGCATAGTGATTCTGCCAAACTCACCTCCAATCCAAACTTACAAAAAATTTGGTCAGCATTTTCTTTACTTAATTAGAAGTTCCTTTTCCAGGCATGTCATCAACTGGAAAAAGCTCAGTGTCAAGTTTCCAAGGATCACCTGTATCAGCAGGAGGAACAGAGGAGGGTTTGATTTCGGTTCAGTACCAACTCAATCCATCAAGTGATTCAAATGCGCCGGGGTCGGAGTCCATCAAGTAAGTTGAAAACACATGCTTCTCATTAAACTTCTCCCTTTGTGTTGCGATATTGATCCTTTGAATCCCACTACGAGATAACACTTCGCCATTTGATTAATCTAATGGTTGTTCGCAAGAGGGAATAAATAGGATCAATTTTCTAATGTTAAATTTGACACGTTCTAATGTCAAATTTTCCGCTTGATGGTTGCAGTTTTGTACAGCGGGTATCAGGTTCAGATTTGCACGAAAAACTGAGGAGAGATTGAGGTTACTGCAATCTTTAATGACAAAAAGAATGTCATCCAGCACTTGTGTATTAAAATATGAGATGGCTTAGTTTTATTGTTGTTCTCATACAAACTTTTCTTTTTGTCTTGCAATATTTCTTTACTGTTTCTTAATGTGATTGGTAATTTATCCCTTTTTATGTATATTAACCAATATTGGGGGGTGAGTTAAATTACCATAGCATAATTACCACTCTTGTTTTTCTCACTGGCTTGCCAAATAGGCCCTGTTACCTTTTTCCCTCAGCAACTTTCTGTTGCTCATGGTTATTGACATTGAGATGGATACTTTTCTTTTGAAGCTAAAAAACAATGGTTCTGGTTATATTTGCTTCAATTAAGACAATTGTTTTATAGTGTTGTGTTACTTTTATTGATGATTTAAATTCTTGATTCAAATTGCATTGCTTTTTGTTTTGAGACACCCTAGTTCCTAGCATCGAAGTGCCATGGCAATTTGTAAAGGAAGAGTTCTAAAATCATGTTAAACTAAAGTTAAAAGGAAATTTATTTAGGACTTTACATTTTGAATTGCGTTTATCTCAAGCCTATAAAATTGGATTGTAAGGTGAGAGATGTCACACTAATAAACACGTTTGATATTTTCAAACCGTGAAACTATCATTGTACACTTATCACATTTAAGACTAGACGTCTAAAACGTAACTTGATGGTGGGTGGTCTAATGGATATTTCACAGACTTCAAATTCATCTTAAAATTGGGATGGAAGTAAATAATGCAAATTTGTTTTGTAAAAATGAGTCGAAAATAATATAAAAATCTAAGGGATTGGCTTGTGCTAAAAGTAATAAAAGGTGGTAGAATATGGATTGGACTTGTGGTGTTCGGGATGGATTGCCACTAATTAAAGATGATTCAAGAAGGATCTCTAATCCAGGCACTGCACAATGCTATTAGCTAATATTCAAGTGAAGTTACCATGGATGTGATGAACAAGACTCCAGCAAAGGATAAACGTATAAAAGCGTCAAATAAAAACGCTGTGAAACCTCTGCGACCTCCACAAGGTCCGTCATTGGGTGCAGCGGATCATATATTGAACAGGATTATATCTGAACTTGCGATGTTGAAGCGTGTGAGGATAGAGCGTATGAAAGCGTTGAAGAAAATGAAAACTGCTAAATTATTGTCGTCGTTCAACAGTAGTAGCATTTTGGCCATGGTTTTCACCGCTATCTTCTTCATTGTGATAATCTTGCAAGATAAAATTTGTGATAGAAGTAAATGTTGTTGTGTATATGACATTTGTTTATAAACTTTTGCACTACAACATCTACGTATTTAGCTCAAATATGATGTCAAGAGTCTTGGTAATGCTCAAGTTAGAACCTTTGCTTACCTTGTTTTGTGACCTTTGAATCCTACATTTTCATTTCTACCTATGCCAATTAAATCCATTTCCTCAGTTAGGCCATTTCAAACTTTGATAGTGATACTAAATTAGTTGGTGAACAATGACTACACGAGAAATCATTAGTTTTCATCATGGTTTGTCAAATTGTTTATTGTTGCCCCTTTTTCTTTGTATTTTTAAGATTGTGGTGAATGGTCCAAAGTATACAAGATTGTTCCCAGTAGTTTGGCTTCTTTTTATCTATGTTTTACGAATACATTCTCAAGATGGTGTTCTTACCTTCTATGGTTTAGCTAGAAGTTCTCAACTTCTCATGATATTATGAATAAATGAGTATTACCATTTTATTTTTGTTATGAAGTTTTGTTGCATTCAAGATTGGATTAAAATACTCTGTGTGGTCTTGTTTGTTTTTGTGCATGTTTGAATTGATAGTAAGTTTGATGAAATCACAATTGAAACATTAATGTGTAATTTTTTATGGAATCACGGTGGCCCTGACATACACCGTGATTCTACCAAACAGAACTTTACTCTTATCAAATTTTGAATCAATTGCATTTTGTTTTTTATTTTGAGGCTTCCTAGTTCCTAGCATTGAAGAGCCATGACAACTTGTTTTGGAAGAATTCTTCGAAACTGAAATTAAAAAATTGAACTTATGACTTTGTATTTCTATTAAATTTTGAGTTCGGTTACAAAATTAACTTGTAAGAGTGATAACTGTCTCATATTTATAAACACATTTGACATCTTCAAACCATATTTCATTCAATGTAGAATTCTCAAACGACATCTTTCGCATCTATGATTGAATAACTAGAACACAAGTGATCTAGTTATTCAATCATAGATAAAAAACTAAAACTAGCCCATAAAATTTGACACCAAAAATATCAATTTGAGACCTTGAGAGAACTTCACTCCAAAATTTCAAACCAACACCATCAAACAAATTTAAGTGGTTTTTAGTAGACTTTAATATTATCTTAGAATTTAGATTTAGTTGAAATCAATTATAAAATTTCATTTGTAAAAATGAGTCGGCCTAACTAATAAACCTAAAAGTTTCAATTTTTTCAGTTACAAGATACTTTAATTCTTCCCTAAAAAAAAAATACTATAATTCTCACAATTATTTTCGGCTAAAAACAAAATGAAATTCAATAGTAATTTTTTTGCCAGAAAAAGGTACCAATAAGGCAATAACAGAAAGGCGTATGTTGGAATAGCCTTAAATTATTACAATTAAGAATAAGGTGCCAGGTGTGGCTCTCGATGTTGTCAGATGTAAACTCAGCGTGCAACTGCATGCTCATCAACATGTGACAGAGATCTTTGACCCAGATATGAAAATGTCACCAACAATTCAACACCGCATGTTGATGACGGATTATCTTACATATATTTTTCAAATATTTTATTTAGGTTTTGATTTGATATAGATGAGTTTTTAAACAATTGTCTTTAGTTTTACATTATTTTGCAATATTTTTATTTTGAGTTATGTAATTTTAGTTTTTTCAAAACGAGGCAGTTTTTAGATGTTTTTGATGTAATTCAAGACAAAATTATGTAAATCGGCAAAGTAAAGCATCTTAAGAGAATTTGGGAAGACAATGAATGAAAATTCAAAAGGCCTCTAATGACATTACAAAGAGGAGAAATTTTATTCCAAGTCCCAATACAAGTTTCATGGAAAAAAGAACACTGAAAAAGACGACGAAAAATGCAATAACGCATTGCTGAGCTGAGGGGACATGCCCCAGACGAGCTGTTGCGCGCCCCTATGTGCAAAATTGCATTGGCATGCCCCCGGGTGCCAATCCACGCGCGTGCAAGGCCGGGAAAATATCAGATTTTTGTTGTTTTTCCCTTCGAGTGGAAAAAACACAATTTTTCAGCCCAAGCCCACTTGGAAATCAGCCTATAAATGCAACTTCTCTCATTCACAATTATTCATTTAGAACGAAGCGGTCCATGAGGAAAGCAAGCGCTAGGAGCTTTAAGGGACTCTCTCCTCAACCTTAGTCTCAAGGGTATGTTTTATTTCTTTTGTAATTTGTCTTTATTTACCATGAGTAACTAAACCCTAATTGGGCAGAATTCTAAAACGTACCTCTGTTTTATTTTGTTGAATTAATTTTAATTAAGTCTTTTATTCAGTTATTTTATGTGCCATGTTTAATTTTATTATGTAAAGGTCTTAATACTTTCACCAGACCTAGGGAGGTGACATACCTAGAGAAGATGTCTAAAATTAGAAATATGCCAGAATCCTACTTTGAATGTTGCATAGTAACTTTATCATTTTCTCCTTGGCAATGTAGACGACATATGGTTGCCCGTTTATAGAACTACTAAGGTAAGATATGATATGTTGATGTACTTCTAAGATTCAATGATGAAGGAGAGCCTTTAGATGACAACTTTGGAATTCTTCTTCTTCTTTGTTTCAAATACATTTAAGAGCGTGATACCCCACACTATAAACTAGTGAATGTGTGTTGAACCACTTTAGGATTGACAATCCTAAGACCGTATAACGCCTTAACCCACGTGTGAATCTAGTGCATCTCAACAGTTGGGGTGTAATCACCCCACTAACTCATCACTTAAATGAGTATCATTTAACAAATCCCTGAATAACTGACTGTTGCTTAATCCAACATATAAATAGAGGGAATTCGAAGTATTCTAACTGCCACTAACATTGTGCATTCAAAACCAGGTTACTACTTTACCATCGCTCTAGGTAATCAAATTTAACTTGCAATAACTTCCCCATCTTACCGCTTTTATTTATTGTTTTTATTTTATTTTATGTTTTAATAAGTAACGCTAGTTGTCTGGTTGGAATGACAATTCCCGAGGATATGACACTCATTTATCACTTTATTTTTTGGTAATGATTTGGTACACTTGCCACAATTATCTATCAAGTTTTTGTCGTTGGTGTCGGAGATTGTTGATATTTTCAAAGAGGCGGCATGTTTTACTTATTCGTATCTATCTTTATTTTAGTAGTTTAATCTTCGTTTATTATTAAAAAAAAAACCAAAAATATTTACCTTGATTCTGTCCTAATAAAAAATTTCTCTTAGTTTGTTTCATGCGTGGCATCAATTCAGGAATTTCGTCACTAGATCTAGACAAACAAAATTGATTATGATTTCCTTTCAAAATATTTTTTATTATTTTTAGAGGACATGTTTTGGATCAATGGATTCTAAAATCTTTATATACTTTACCTCAAGTGACCTTAATTTCATATCAGCATAGTTATTGATTAGACTTTAAAGTATAAAACAATTATGACATTATCAAAAGCAGTCATTGGTGTGTACTTTAGTGCTCTCTTGATATGGTCAACCTTTTCTCAAGATGTTGAGGCCAATGTAATCGGGTATCCATCATTGAGACCAAACCTTCCGGCTCCCTGTAGCCCACGATTTTCCAATGGTTGCATAAAGCCTTCTTCTCCTCCATATTCAAGAGGTTGCAATCCAATATCGTATTGTTGTAGCAAACCACCACCCAAATCAATGAAAGAATATAAACCACAATGGAAGTATTATTTACATGTCTACTAGTTACATGAAGGTTCTATACGTTTTGTATCACATCATATATAAATAATATAAAATGAATATTATTATTTTACAACATTGTTAGCCATTGGTGAAGTGGAAGAAATAGTCACAAGAAAGTGGGGGTTTGAATTGTGACCCTTTTTAAATTTAATCCTGAAACTTAACAACTTTATGTACTCAAGAAAATTCTTGGTAAATGTTAGATAAAAGAAGATTATAAAATATTTAGATATTAACATAGTTGTTTTTATCAAGGACTAGAATGTTCTGGATAATAATTATATAATTAATAAAGAGAGTGAAATAATAAAACAATATTAATAATTACCAAGGACCAGAGAACTCTGGAAGAATATAAATATTAAGAAGTTATATTAGAACCAGAATGTTCTGGTTAACAGTTATAAGATTAATTATTTGAACTGAATGATAAAATAATATTATGGTTAATTAAGGACCAGAGAACTCTGGATTAATTTGGTTGTGATTAATTAGGACCATAATATTCTAGAGATTAATAAATATTAATATGAGTGTGATAGTGTGTGTATAATAAAGTAAAGATTAA
>Ga0315915_1007993_pt1 | contig 12477 bp, 10 predicted proteins | sample MpolbnodulesMG_FD_207738 | JGI IMG/M metagenome (GOLD analysis project Ga0315915, IMG submission 207738) | Medicago polymorpha root nodule microbial communities from Los Angeles, California, United States - branched nodules | ecosystem: Host-associated > Plants > Roots > Nodule | place: USA... | reverse complement strand
CCTGAATTATTTCTCTATCTATCAAATAGATCCCTACGTTATATAAAAAACCATCAAATAAGTCCCTGAATTGTTTAATCAGATATCAAATTGATCCTTGAAAACATCTGTCTCAAAAACGCAACAAACACAAACAAAGAACAAGGCGAGCATCAACGATCACAGAAACAAAATAAACAACATGATCAAAAGTTAAAACGAAAACACAAAAAAATGGACAAAAACAAGGTGAATACGAACACAAAAACTTGATAAACAATAGGAAATGTGTTACCTTTAATCACAACCAAACACAAAAACTTCAAAAACGTCAGAATCGCCGGAGATGATGATGATTTTGAAGGGGTGAAAATTGAGGAAGTTTTAGCGGGAAAAAGAAGGATCAAGGACGTTTTTGATGTTCTGAAATGTGAAGAAGGTATGGGTAATGCAGGGGCAAAATGGGAAAAGTAGAAAAAATAAACTGAAAAGTGAAAACTCAACTTTTTCCAATTCAATCAAATTAGTCCCTGAACACGTGGCTTCCTTTTTGCCACGCGTACAAGACAACACAGCATGCAGGGCGACAACTCAGCATGGCTAACGGAGCACTTGGACGAAGAGACCTTTTTGATGGACGTCTTACAAATTCAGGGACTAAGTTGATATTTCGCATAATTAAGGGACGGAGTTGGCCGACACGTGAAAATTCAGGGACGAATTTGATGGTTCACTCATTAAAATTCACATGGGTCCCACCAAATCATGTGGGTCCCATATAAATTTGGTTGGTTCTATGTGAATTTTAACCGATCAAAATGAGTGTGTTGGAAAATGTATGTTAGTATGTGTGTTGTTAACATTTCTCATTAATGAATGTAACAACTCATATGTTTTCATTTTACAGTCATACACCAACAAAGTATACCACTCCCTTCGTTTCAAAATGAATGTCGTTTAAAATTTTTACACATATATTAAGAAATGTATTAATTAAAAGAAAGAGAGAAGTTATTTTACAAAATTATCCTAATCAACTATTGATTTGTTTTTCATTAAAGAAAAAATAATGCTTTGAAAGTAGTGTATATGATATTAATTGAAGTGTACAATTGAAAAGGAAAAATTATTATTGCATTGGAAACTGAAAATGACATTCATTTTAAAACAACTTTTTTAACTAAAACGACACTCATTTTAAAACGGAGAGAGTAATTAAATTCTTCGACAAAGATTAATCACCACTAAATAATAAACCGACGGTGTAAACTTCTTATCTTATACAAATAAAAAACAACAAAGAAGTTTATTATTCTTTTTCTCTTTTTCCCTGGTTTTATTGAACCGACCCAAGAAAACTCTTGAGACACAAACATAAAGGAACAGAAACTCATAAACACAAAACAAAAAAACAAATCTCAGAAAAAAAATTCAGACACAGAAACTTCAACAACAAACGAAGAAGAAGCATTTCCAAACTGCTTGTTTCTCAATTCTCTTCCTCTTCTCGTCAAGGTATCTATTTCATTCTTTCATCGTTTGTTATTATCATCAATACAATGAAATTGAAAATATGTTTTTTTTTTTTTTTGAATTTGAAAGTTGTAAGAAAGATATGCTTATATGTAATTAAGAATTCAAAGTTTTGATCTTTTTGTGTTTTTGTTTCTGGGTTTTGTTTTTGTGATGTAATTTATGTATTTTAGTTAAGGGAGAATTGTGGGGTAGTTGAATATTGTGGTTTTGTTTTTGTTATGTGTATTTTAGTGTTTGAATTGTTGAATTTGAGCTTATTGTTGTAGTTTTGAATTTAGGGAAGAAATGAGGGTAATCTAGAATTGAAAGTTGTGATCTTTTTGTGTTTTTGTTTATGGTTTCTTTTTTTTTTTTTTTTTTGTGTTTATGGGTTTTTTTTTTGGTTAAGAATTGAGGGGTAGTTGAATATTGTGGTTTTGTTTTAGTTATGTGTATTTGAGTGTTTGAATTGTTGATTGAGCTTATTGTTATAGTTTTGAATATTGGGTCAGGGAAGGATTGATGGGTAGTTGAATTAAATTATGGTTTTGTTTTGCAATGTGTGTGTGTGTGTGTGACTTTGAGTGTTTGAATTGTTGATTGAGTTTATTGTAGTTTTGATTTTTGGGTTGGGGAAGAATTGAAGGGTAGTTGAATATTGTGGTTTTTCTTTGTTATATGTGTTTCAAATTCTTTGAGTGATTGAATTGTTGATTGAACTTACTGTTAGGGTTTTGAATTTTGGGTTAGGTAAGAATTGAGGGATAGTTTAATATTGTGGTTTTGTTGTCTGTGGTTGTGTGTGTGTCTAAGATGAGATTGTTTTTGAGTGATTGGATTGTTGATTGAGCTTATTGTTATAGTTTTGAATTTTGGGAAGAAATGTTGGGTAGTTGAATTTTGTGGTTGTTGTTATTGTTGTGTATTTGAGATTCTTTGAGCGTTTAAATTGTTGATTGCACTTATTGTTAGAGTTTTGAATTCTGGGTTAGAGAAGAATTGGGTGGTAGTTGAATATTGTGGTTTTGGAGTTGTTGTGTTTGTTTGAGACTGAGATTTTGAGTTTTCGATTTAGCTTATTGTTTTTTTCTTTTAATTTTATTTTGGGGCGCAATTTAGCTTATTGTTAATGGTTTGAATTTTGGGTGCAGAAGGGACATTGGAGCATGAGCTTGCAACAAAGACGAGAAAGGAGGGAAGGGTCGAGGTTCCCTTCACAACGTCCTCCTCGCCAAGAATGGATTCCGAAAGGTGCTGGAGCATCCAGCTCCGCCTCCACCACATCCGCCGCCGCCGCCGCCGCTACCACCACAACCACAATTGTTGACCAACCTACAAGTTTGCACTCTCATGAGAAGAACACTAATAGTGATGGTGGTTCATCCAATCAAGGGGCTGTTGTTGCTCCAACATTTGCTAGGCATAGAAGTAATCACCATGTTTCTCATAGGGTGGAAAGGGAACATGTTGCGCATAGGACGGACAGGGATCATGTTGCTCACATGGTGGAGAGAGAACATGTTGCTCATCGCATGGAGAGAGAACATGTTGCTCATCGTCTGGAGAGGGAACATGTTGCTCATCGTGCAGAGAGGGAACATGTTGCTCATCATGTGGAGAGGGAACATGTTGCTCATAGGGTGGAAAGGGGTAGAGGGAGGAGTGGGAATATGGCGGGGAGGCAATATGCATCGAGGGACTCTAGCTTGCCTCAATTAGTGCAGGAGATTCAGGAGAAGCTCACGAAAGGTACTGTGGAGTGCATGATTTGTTATGATATGGTTCGTAGGTCCGCACCTATCTGGTCTTGCTCCAGTTGCTACTCTATCTTTCACCTGAATTGCATCAAGAAGTGGGCTCGTGCGCCCACCTCAGTTGATTTATCAGCGGAGAAGAATCTAGGGTTTAACTGGCGGTGTCCTGGTTGTCAGTCTGTGCAACATACGTCTTCAAAGGATATTAAGTATGTTTGCTTTTGTGGGAAGAGGGTAGATCCTCCATTTGATTTGTATTTGACACCTCATTCGTGTGGCGAATCGTGCGGGAAGCCTCTTGAAAAGGAGGTGTTTGTTACTGAAGAGAGAAAGGATGAGCTTTGCCCTCATGCTTGTGTCTTGCAATGCCATCCGGGTCCGTGTCCTCCGTGTAAAGCATTTGCCCCTCCTCGTTTGTGCCCTTGTGGGAAGAAAAGAATTGCTACTCGCTGCTCTGATCGGCAGTCGGATCTTACCTGCGGTCAGCGCTGTGATAAGCTTCTTGATTGTGGACGTCATCGCTGTGAAAATGTATGCCATGTGGGTCCTTGTGATCCTTGTCAGGTGCTAATTGAGGCCTCTTGCTTTTGTAGTAAAATGACACAGGTGCTTTTTTGTGGGGAGATGGCTATGAAAGGTGAATTTGAAGCAGAAGGTGGAGTTTTTTCTTGTGGTTCCAATTGTGGAAATGTGCTTGGCTGCGCTAATCATGTCTGCCGTGAGATTTGTCATCCGGGAAACTGCGGTGAATGTGAATTTTTACCAAGTCGGGTCAAGACATGCTGTTGTGGGAAAACAAAGTTGGAGGATGAACGCAAGAGTTGTGTGGATCCGATACCTACCTGCTCAAAAGTATGCAGCAAGACCCTTCTTTGTGGGGTACATGCTTGTAAGGAGACATGCCATGTCGGGGAATGCCCACCATGTAAGGTCCTAATTTCACAGAAATGTCGTTGTGGCTCAACTTCCAGAACTGTGGAATGCTATAAAACAACAACTGAGAATCAGAAATTTACTTGTCAAAAGCCGTGTGGGGCAAAGAAGAATTGTGGAAGGCACCGATGTAGTGAAAAGTGTTGTCCATTGTCTGGTCCAAATAATGGTTTGACTAGTCCGGATTGGGATCCTCACTTTTGTTCCATGCTGTGTGGGAAGAAGCTGAGATGTGGCCAGCATGTGTGTGAAACGTTGTGTCACAGTGGTCATTGCCCACCTTGTCTTGAAACGATCTTCACTGATTTAGCATGTGCTTGTGGTATGACTTCAATTCCTCCTCCCCTACCTTGCGGTACAATGCCTCCCTTGTGTCAGCTTCCATGTTCAGTTCCTCAGCCGTGTGGCCATTCAGGCTCTCATAGCTGCCATTTTGGAGACTGCCCTCCTTGTTCGGTGCCTGTGTCAAAAGAATGTGTCGGTGGCCATGTCATTCTTAGGAACATACCTTGTGGCTCAAATAATATTAAATGCAATAATCCCTGTGGAAGGACTAGACAATGTGGTTTACATGCATGTGGTAGATCATGTCACTCCCCACCTTGTGATACTCTACCTGGTTTTGTGAAAGGTTTACGAGCGCCATGTGGACAGACATGTGGTGCTCCAAGGAGTGGCTGCCGGCATATGTGTATGGCTCTCTGTCACCCTGGATGTCCTTGTCCCGATGTAAGATGTGAATTCCCCGTTACAATTACTTGTTCTTGTGGCCGCATATCAGCGAATGTTCCTTGTGATGTTGGTGGTAATAATAGTAATTATAATGCTGATGCGATATTTGAAGCTTCGATCATTCAAAAATTGCCCATGCCACTTCAACCAGTCGATGCAAATGGCCAAAAAGTTCCTCTTGGACAAAGAAAGCTGATGTGTGACGAGGAATGTGCTAAGTTGGAGCGTAAAAGGGTTCTTGCTGATGCCTTTGACATCACTCCAAGTCTTGATGCTCTCCATTTTGGTGAGAATTCTTCTTTTGAGTTGCTTTCTGACACGTTTAGACGTGATCCAAAGTGGGTTTTGGCTATTGAGGAGAGATGCAAAATATTAGTACTTGGGAAAAGCAAAGGAACTACACATGGTTCGAAAGTCCATGTCTTTTGTCCTATGATAAAGGATAAAAGAGATGCAGTGAGAATGATTGCTGAGAGATGGAAGCTTGCAGTGAACGCTGCTGGCTGGGAGCCAAAGAGATTCATCGTAATTTCTGCCACTCAAAAATCTAAGACCCCAGCTCGTGTGCTTGGTGTTAAGGGTACCACAACTCTAAATGCGCCACTTCCTACTGCATTTGATCCCTTGGTTGACATGGACCCGAGGCTTGTTGTCTCGTTTCCAGACTTGCCAAGGGACGCTGATATTAGTGCCTTGGTTTTGAGATTCGGTGGTGAATGTGAGCTTGTTTGGTTGAACGACAGGAATGCTTTGGCTGTCTTTCACGATCCTGCCCGAGCTGCAACTGCGATGAGGAGGTTGGATCACGGAACAGTTTATCAGGGTGCTGTTTCGTTTGTCCAGAATGCTGGAGCATCTGCTGCGTCTTCGGTTACCAGTGCTTGGGGAGGAACGAAAGAGGGAGGAGGACTGTCAACACTGAGAAGCAATCCATGGAAAAAGGCAGCGGTTCTCGACCCAGGTTGGAAAGAAGATTCTTGGGGCGATGAACAATGGACTACTACCGGTGATTCTGCGAATATCCAACCATCAGTTCTGAAGAAAGAAGCGCCAATACCTGCTTCGTTGAATCCTTGGAATGTTTTGAATCATGAATCGAGTTCGAGTTCATCATCAGCAACTGTCATAAGAAGTGTAGCTTCTGGAAAACAAACTGAAAGAGGCGATGTCTCAACTAAGGTGGAGCCTTCTGCAGGTGGCGCAAATGAAGGAAACTCAGATGCAACAGAAGCTGCTGAAGTTGTAGATGATTGGGAGAAGGCTTTTGAATGAGAGAAAGTAATGAAGAACAAACAAAAATTACAATATTTTTTATTGTTAAAAAATTTATTTTATACTGTTGAAAAGTAGACATGCATGAGGTTTATGGTATCTTCTTGCCATGTTTTGTCAGTTTTGGCAAGTTGAGGTTATTTTCCTCATTTAGGTAAATGCTTAAAAATTCAAACTCATTGGATCCTCTTACCCACTGAGCAATGGGATATTTGACTAAAGGGAAAAATTGCATTTTGTTAGTGCTCTATATTTTCTCAAAGTGCATTGACCCAGTTCATGAATTCTTGTTTTGATTTTATATTCATTGAAGATATCATATGAAGCCTGCAAGTGTTTCCTTTGTGCCAATATTACATTGTCATTGACAAAGTCATTGGCACTTTTTTTTGGGTTAATTATGTTATTGGTGCCAAATAGTCACCGACTTTGTTGATGATTAATATCTCCTGGGTAACGTAACTGGTCACCTTTGGCGTGATCTTTCATTCTAATTTTATTTTTTTCATTTGCAATGTTTGAATTCAAATACTATGTTTAAGAAAACCGAGTCCAGTTCATTTCGAACTAATGGAATATTGGTCAGATTGTAAAGGTTTGAGGTGTCCTTAAAATAATGTCATATTGTGATTTTTTCTGAAACAATTTGCAAATGATTTTAACATTTTGTAGATAGAATAGTTTGCAAGATCCATTCAAGTCACAAGTCTAATACAAAAATTGTATATCTACATCTTTCTATTCAAGTAATGGATATTCATATAACATAAATTTGATTCATGCTCCTGGTTTGGGTTTATGTTTCCTTCTTCTTGTCTCCATTCTCTGTGGGGTGGTTGTTTCCATTCGTCCTCCGACGGATAATGGTGTTCTCTTGTGGAGTATGGGGTTGGGTGTGATTGTTTGGTGTTTTTGGTGGTTGTTTTGTTCCTGTTTTATTTTATTGCCTGGTTGCGGTTTAGTGCCTTTGCTGTTTCATTTTTGGGGAGCTGGATGAGTGTCATGCATGGAGCTCTCACACCCTTGATTGCATTTTGTAACCATTATCGATGGAGGCTGTTAGTATCACAGGGAGGTGGTTGTGGGTGTTGCTTTGCGTTAACATTAATGTGGGTGGTTGTTGGTGTTGGTAACACGAGGTGGTTGTTGGTCTTGTTTTACGTTAACGGTGAGGTGGTGGTTGTTAGTATTGGGTTGGGAGTTGGGATGTTTGTGGTGCTTTTTGCATGGTGGTGAGTTTTTGGTTGTGGAGATGTTGATGAGGAGCTTGTTGTTTTTTGGAGGGTTTTTGGTCGATTTGATGGTTTTTTGGAGGGGTTTTGGTTAGTAGCAAGCGATAGGTGTTTGAAATTTGTATTTGTGGCTATTTGCAATGGAGTTTGAGGTTTCGACTCATGTTTGGTTTCTGCTGTTGTGTGGGAGTTCAACTTTGATTTAGTGTTGGCTTTAGTTTCGGTGGTTAACTTTTTTTGGTTTTGGTGATAGCCTTCGGTTGATGTCTTTATTGGTATTTTTGATGTACAAGGTGTATGAGTTTTCTTTTGAATATTTCGCCTACGTATGACACTTTTTGCTATGTTGTTTATGCTATGTAGGTCTGTGTTTGTACCATGCAGGAACTTGATTATTAATAAAAAAAATTGATGTTAACAAAGAATGCTCCTGTATTAAAGGATTACTTCATTCTTCTTTTTTCTTTTTCTTTTTTCCTTTCAAATTTATGTGTGCCCATTTTTTACCTTCAACAAAATTATACACTTTGATCTTAGCTAAATTTTTAATCATTCAACTCATTGCTAATTTGTTTTTAATCTCAATTTATCCGTGGCGCAAAGTTATATTCAAAACTATATGGTCATAAAAGAATAATGTCACACAACTGAGCTATTAGTGAATAGTGATGCATGTCCATTGTGTGATTTGACAAATTTACCATTGATGTATTATAAGAAAAACGAGAAGAGACAAGAAAAATATATATTTTTTATCATAGCATAGGTATCTATCTATTGAAAAACCAACAATTGATTGGTTCAAATGATGAGAGATTGGACTTTTTAAGCAGATGGTTAAGACTTCAATCCCTGACTCTTGCGCATGAAAAAAAAATGTGGTTGAAGTTATTGTTATGATCAAAAGTTTCTCCCTTTGTATACCTTTCTGTTGTGTTATTGTTGATTGATTTGTAAATAAATAAAGAGCAATGTATATCATGTGATGAAACTAGGTTTAGTTGATTTTTTTGACTCATTAGATATAATTGATTAGACTATTTTTATTTTTATTTTTTAAAAATAATTGATTAGACAATATTTTTAAATGAAAACAATCTGCAATCTGTGTGTAGCGGTTGGTGGAAAAAAGGTCAAGTTAAATTTTCCAAAATTAGTTTGGTTTGTGTTTCAAGTTTAAGGGTTTAGTATATAAATTGTTCATCTTTTACTAAGGTTAGTTTGAATTGACTTATTAGTTTTAAGTTTATAAAAGATAGCGTATGTAAATAAATAAACCTATATATTAATTCATAAGTTCTTACTGACGAAAATTATATCTTTATAAACTATTTTTTTATACTACCTTAAACCATATTAGAGGATCTGGGATTCTCCAACTCTTGAGATATATATATATATATATAGTCTTCGAAATCCTCTAAGAAAAATATATAGCCTTCGAAAAGATTTATGACCAAGACAAAGGGTGGCAAAGGTTGGTCAGAATCTATTTTATGAGTGGTGTGTTGATCAGTTGTATTGTTTATTAAGGGATTATTTAATAACATTTATATTTTTTAGGTGGGTCTCTTAAACAAAGTGTTTTTTTTTTTTGTGTTAGTTTTCGATTTTTGGGGAAAAGAGACCCTAATAATATGACGTTTGGTCATAAAGTAAGTATAATCTAATAGAAAATTGTCTCATTCGAAAATCGAATTCAAATTCTCTCAAAAATTTTCGTCCTTTGGTTAAGTTTATTAATCATTTGAAATTTATCACTTACAAAAATGTGGTTTTTCTATGATGCAACGGATTGAGTTTTTTTTAACTCAATTTTTAATGAATTTTTGCTAACTTATCCAAATAAAAAATTTTGGATATGCAACTAACCACAACTAATAATACATTAGGATTCCAACACCAATACAAAAACAAAGCAAGACTAAGAGCATATCTAAACCAAATCTATACTGAAAATAAAATAAAAAGTGGAGTACACTTATATCAAATATTCAGCTCTCACAACTTCTTTTTTTTGAAGGAAGCTCTCACAACTTATTTAATAACTGATAACCGACTAGACATATCAAAGAGGAGATCAAAACTATAAAGACTATCGTCAGAGATGAAGTGAAATTTTTTAAGTAGTGTAAGGAACACATATATAATGTGTGTATATATATATAATAACATTTTATTTTTAAAAGTATAAATATACATTATAATTGTTCTCTATAATTTTTCATATTTTTGATACATTGAATGATTTTTTTTATTCACAATGTCAATAAAAATCAACGAATTGAGAAGGAAATTAAAGTTCTTGGTCTTTGTGTGATAATGTGGTCGTTGCATGTATTGAGAAATTTGAGGATTCTCATTTTTTTACCCGAACTTGGGTCTTTGGTAAAAATATTTTTTTTTTAATATTTTTGTATAAAGACAGGGTGAAACTATTCATTTAAAAACTCACACACATAAGTGAAAATCCCATATTCGAACTCGGATCATGGCATCTAACCTATCAATTGTTAATTGGATAATTTTCTTTTATAATTTATAATGTAGCCTTAATAATTTAGTTAAACTTCACTATTGTTCCCTCTTTTTGTTCCATAATGTATATATGTATTATTTTTCTTTATTTTTTTCTTCCAAAAGTGGTGAGGGCAAAGGCCCACATACTATTGTATGTGGGGTCGCTTCTGACTATCGTCGGATTCAAGAACATGAGGTGAAAAAAGCGTTGAAAAGGATGAGTAATGACAAGGCAGGTGTGTCAGACAACATATTTGAAGTGTGAAATTTTTTAGAGACTGAGAAATTGTGTGGCTCACCAAAATTTCTAACAAGATTATAGGGACAAAAAAAAAAACCAGATGAGTGAAGAAGAAGCACTTTAATTCCAATCTATAAGAAAAGAGGGGTTATATAAATTGTGCGAATTATAGCGATATTAAACTTATGAATCATACCATGAAGTTACAGGAAAGAGTGGTTGAATGAATATTAAGAAATGAGACTCGATTTACTAATAACCAATTTGATTTTATGTCCGGGAGGTCGATTATGGAGGTGATATACTTACTTCGTATGTTGGAGCGATATTGGATGGATAAAAAACACTTGCGCATAGTTTTCGTTAATTTAGAGAAGGTGTATGATAGAGTGCCTAGAGAGATTTTGTGGAAAGCTCTAGAGAAGAAAAAGTTTAGGATTGCATATATTAGAGTTATCAAGGATATGTATGAGAGAGCTTCGTCTAGTGTGAGGACGTAGGATGGGGCTACCGATAATTTTTCCATAACCATACGATTGCATCAAGGGTCAACCATAAACTCTGACTCCCTCCGTTGCCAATTATAAGCAAATTTAACTTTTTAAGTTCATTCAATTAATGATGTATGTGGTCCATAATATGAACTACATACATCATTAATTGAATGAACCTAAAAACTCAAATTTACTTATAATTAGCAACAGATGGAGTATCTTTTTACTTTATTTTTGGGTGTACTTACTAAACACATTAAAGAGTTAACACCGATATGTATGTTTCTTGTAGATGATGTAATCTTGCTTGGAGAGTAGAGGGACAAATTCAATGGGAGGTTAGAGACTTGGAGACAAACCTTATAAGCATGTGGATTTCGTCTGAGTATAAGTAAGATAGAATATATGGAATGTAACTTCAGCAAAGGACGAAATAGTTTTTCCTTGGAGGTAAAAGTTGGAGATCATATCATACCCAAAGTTACACTGTTTAAATATCTTGGGTCCATAGTACATAATGATGGAGAAATAGAAGAAGGTGTAAATCATCATATTCAAACTGAGTTGTAGAAATGGAGAAGAGCCTCATGTGTTTTATGTGACAATAAAGTACCACTTAAGTTCAAATGAAAATTTTATCGGACAATTGTCAGATCGACGATGTTGTATGGCACAGTGTGTTGGGTGGTTAAGAACCAACGCGTGAATAAACTTAGCTAGCGGAGATGAAGATGTTGTGTTGGATGTCTGGTAAGATTAGAGTGGATAATATTAAGAATGACACTATTAGAGAGAGTTGTGGTAACATATATAGTAGAAAAGCTTATAGAAAATAGACTAAGGTGATTTGGGCATGTAGAGAGGAAACTTGTATATGTTGTAGTAAGAAGAGTTTATCAGATGGAGGAGAGTCATATCAAAAATATAGAGGAAGACCTAGAACAACTATGAGAAAAACTATTATAAATGATCAATATATTAATGAGTTGGATCTAAATATGATTTATGATATAATATTAAGACGTAATTTAATCCATATAATTGATCTTATTTTATTTAGCGGGATAAAGCTTAATTAATAGTTGTTGTTGTTGTACACTTATACATATTACTTTTAAAGGGAATTTCTTTTTGTCTATGAAAAAGAGAGAAAAAACGTTTTTGCTTTCAAAAGAATTCTGAACCTTGAGATTCATCTAACGATTGGAAATTTACTAGTTGTGTGATTGTGTCATTATCTTGACCGTCGTGAATCATTATCCCAAGATGTTGTCTTTCTTGGCAATATTATGCAGTAATGAGTACAGAATACAAATTATTAGAGTTAAATTTGTTTTTGGTCCATATAAATATATCAACTTTTTGTTTTAGTCTCTTTAAAAAATTTCTTCAACTTTTAGTTCCTTAAATGTTTTTCATCTTCACTTTTGGTCTCTCCTTTAAAGGAAACTCGTGTAAAATTCATAATTTTGAATAAAATTTTATAATATTATAAGAATCTCTTCCAAACAAAATTAGAATTTTTTAACTTAACATGAACTAAATATGAATTTTATATCTTTTTATAGTTAAAAATTCATATTTAATTTATGTTTTGTTACAAAAATTTAATATTTTTTGGGAAAGATTTTTACAATTTTGTCCACATTTTTGCAAAATTTCATTAAAAAATACAAAAATTAACTTAAAAATAGGGACCAAAACTAGTGTTTGTAAATTTAATAGGAACTAAAAGTTGAAGGAAAATTTTAGAAGGACTAAAACGAAAAGTTGATATATTTATAGGGGTCAAAAACATATTTAAC
>Ga0315915_1007991_pt1 | contig 12480 bp, 8 predicted proteins | sample MpolbnodulesMG_FD_207738 | JGI IMG/M metagenome (GOLD analysis project Ga0315915, IMG submission 207738) | Medicago polymorpha root nodule microbial communities from Los Angeles, California, United States - branched nodules | ecosystem: Host-associated > Plants > Roots > Nodule | place: USA... | reverse complement strand
CACCTCCTTCCCCACCACCACCTGTGATAACTCCTTCGACACCTCCACCTAAGACCCCCTCTACCCCACCATCAACTCCAATGACACCTCCTTTTATACCACCACCAATTCCTAGGACACCTCCTTTTACACCACCATCAATTCCAACAATACCGCCGCGTAATTGCCCAATTTTAGGCTTGAAAGTTTGTGCCAGTCTATTGAATACATCCATGATTAACCGACGAACCAATCCTTGTTGTAGCCTCATCAGCGGCCTTGTTGATCTAGATGCCTCCGTGTGTGTTTGTACTGCACTCAAAGCTAATGTCTTGGGAATACTAAGTCTTAACATCAATTTTGACATGGGAGTAATCTTGAACCGTTGTGGGCGTAATTGCCCTGCTAATTACATATGTAGACGTTAAGAATATAACATGTATGAGCAATGGCCAATGCATGCCATTGCCAATGGACGATTCCTACTATAATATATTAACTAATTATGTACTAATAAATCAATTACGTCCATTATAATAATACTAAATAATATGTTTCTGGTGATCTTGTTCTTAATTGTGATATCTATGGAATCCTCTGCATTTGTTGAATATTGGGAGCCAAAGTTGCTTATCAAATATGTCTTTTCTTTATACATAGTTTATGAAATTGCATGTGTTAATTTTATATTACTTATAAATTAATTTATATTAACATAAACACCACTATTACTTATTAAATATGTCTTTTCTTAATTTAAGAACTCTCGCAAGTGGATGCTTGATAAATTAAAATTTTAATAAGCGGAAGAAAGTTTGAGTCCTCTAGAAGCTTATCTTATGATAAACAAGTGACTTATCCTCTGATAAAGCTTTCCCTCCAAAACTGTGTAATTTAAATAAAGATACATCTGGGAAATGGTATATGAGGTACTAAGTAACATGCTATACAAGATATGATTTAGAATGTTAGAATTCATAACAAATGAAGAGAATACTTTGATTCAAAGATACGTCTTGTCAAAGGCCGAGATGTCCATTAAAGGTACAACATTGAAACGACAATAACATCAAAGAAATATGTGTTTTCTACTGCGCTATCGAACTCACAATCAATGTTTTTGTTTAATGGTCGTTTAGTTTTTCGTGATACATCTTGGACAAAATTATTAGAATTAAAAGAAAGATCTTACATGTGCTTGGTGTTAAAAAATTGAAATTAAATCAAAAAGGTAAGATGATACATGTCCATTTTCAATATGTTGTAATAATCCATCTTCCGAAATTTGATTAATCAACACTAAAAATAATCGAGCTCGCCAAAAAAAGTTATCAATAGAAAACTCATATTACGATGAATCAACACTTTCAATACATCAGAGAATCACACATGTTTATTTTCCCTGATTTTGTTCCGATTATTTTTATGTTTGTGTAGTAAGTGGTTATTACCTTTGAAAATTACCAAACTCAATTAGCTGGGTAATTCTGAAATGTAAAATAAGCTACACTAAAACAATGTTTAGGACAACACACTGATGATTAGATTTACAATTTGATGAAGCTTTTGTATTAATATATCTCTTGTATTTTGATCCACTCAACAAAAAATCTCAAGTATTTTGATAAAACTCAACTTTCTGCTTGCTATATAGATTTAAGAATCTGTATAATACTCCTCTATTTCTATCGAAGAATATCCTGAAACGAATCATTAAAGCACTACATTAGTAAAAAATTAACTTAACGCATCAATGATAATCAATTAACTTTACAAACTGGAGTACATCATTTCAATGCATCAAAATTATGAGAATTGTTCATGATTAAAATTGACATCACAATCTTGTTGTCAACAAAGAATTAATTTGGTTCAAGCTGTTATTTATTGCATCAATAACAATTTACAATCATCAAGAACATTCAATTTTAATTTCAACAAGAATTGATGAATGAATGTTCTTGCTAATGAATTGATGAATGTTCTTGAATCAAATCAAGAAAATTAATTTTTTGCATATTTTGTTAGTTATTTTCCAGAAATTGATGAATGTTCTTGTTAAAACAATGAAGATAACTATCGAATTTGACAAGGCCAAACCCGTCGAAGTTATTTTCAGTAAGATAGGACGAGAATACTTAAAGAAACAAGTAAGTTTACAAGAGAATTTAAGAAAACAAACTTGCATTGATTGAATGTAAATCGGTACACAAATTCATACATTTTGACTTGTAACTCGTTTCTCTCTAAATGCGGATAGTTTGAGTGTGAGTTTTATGTATGGTTGAATTGTGACCTGTTTTTCCTATGAGAAACTGCTATTTATACTAAAAAACTACTTACACATAGAAATTTGAAACTATAACTGCTACTAACGGTCTAAGACATCTCTTCGATTTGAATTTCGAAAGCATCTTTTGATAGTATCCGCTGAACTTTTATCTGAAACCAACTTGTTCTTCGACACCTTTTCTTTTGTCGAACCAGAATTCTTGTAACAGGAAATCTTGCTAAGTCTATATCTTTGACAAAGTAACAAACAACTTTCCATATATTCTGATGTCGAACATATCCACTTTTCCCTCGAACATAAAGTCAAACTATGTTGACTGCATTTAATATAGCCTATCGAAAGTGTAAGCTAACACCAGGTAACTATTGATGGAGAGGATGGGAGAGGATCAAGTGTTTTTCAATCTTACTTCCTTAAATTCACAATCTTCCTCAGTCTAAATTGTAAAAATAAAAAAGAAAAGACTTGTAATCAAGCACATTCAGAACATTACACAGATGAAATTTGAACTAGCAAAGTAACATGAAAAGCTTAACTTAGAACCGAAGGGCATAGAAAACAATTTGTGCCTTAAATTTGAGTAATTACCTATGAGTTTCTTATCAGATTTTGTTGTATCTGAACATTGAAATGAAACAAAAAACAATACTGTGAAAAAAGAATAACGAGAATGAAATTAGATAGACCTGCTAACAATGATAGTAAGACACTTGCTACACTCAGTTTTCAAGCACACATAGAAGAAATTAGAAGAAACACGGTATTGATAAAATTGAGCTAGTATTAATCTAAAAAGAGAAATCATAAACATAATTATAAAATGTTACTTTCCTTCCCGGAAAAGCAATAATCTAAAAAATGAAACACAATAATTCAGATCTAGCTGCATCCACTGCATTGCCTAAAGTAAAGTAATAATTATTTGTAATCCATTAAAGGCACAACATTGAAACCACAACAACATTAAGGAAAAACAAGTTGCCACAATATATTCTACTTGCCTATAAAAGCAAACTTTCAACACTCAGTTAAGTAGAACATAAAATCACATAAGAAGGTATTCGAAAAGAAAGGAAAAAAAAATTACTTTTGGAAGTAAAAACAATATTCAGTTATATTCTCAACAGAAACACATTTGCAAAGTGAATATATAATATACTTTTCATTGAAATATTACATATGCATCGGGATTATGGGAAATATATTGCAATATCCTCTCTATGAGAGAACACTCTGTATACCGAAGCAAAATCTCTTTGTAAGGAGAGGACGGGACGTGGCTTTGTAGTATAAAAACACATGTGCATAATTATGTAATGAGTCTTACAGTTAGAAGGGGCATTATGGTTCTTTCATGTTGGGATATCTCAGTTTAGTCACACTATTTGTACCATGTCATCACTATCTTTTACGTTATTGATATGGTAAATAATAAGTTCAGACATTTTGTCAGTATCACAACCTAATTTGGGACATTTTTAACAGAATGAGCCATTTGAAAGAAAAAAAAGAAAAATCCACAAAATGACAACAATGTTGGAAGTTAATTAAAATTACATCCATTGTTCTTGTGTAAGTCACAATCCAACAACTAAAACTCAGTAATGAAATCAGGTACAATAAGTGACCGGACTCATTCCTATTACATCAACTAGCGTCCAGACGGGCACTCCGTGCCCGTCTGTCCGCTTTTTCTATTGCGCTAACTTATATATGTAACTTATAAACATTATGTTTTTGGTTGATGTTGGTTTACTTCTTGATATATCTTGGACAAAATTATTAGAATTAAAAGAAATATCATACATATAGTTGATATAAAAAAATCAAACTTGATACAAAAGTTAAGATGATACATGTCTATTTTCAATACGTAAATTTGTAGTAATCCGCTAATGAATTTTGATTAATCAAAACTACAAATATTAGTGCTTGCCAAAACAATTATCAATGGAAAGCTCATATTACGATTAATCAACACTTTTAATATATTGTATAAATGTTAATCATACTTTTGGCATTGTACCAGATTGTGTCATAATACTTGATCATTCACATCCTCATCTCATCACTTCTAGGCCTTTATCCCTCACCATGTGTTTGTTTTTTGTTATCTGCATCTTCTTCTGAAAATTTCAGCTATCTAATGCTTCCTTTCCAAGTTTGATCTGATTCAAGAAAACTATAATTCTTTGGTAAATGAAATTTAAAAACCATTAATATATGCAAGCAAGAAGTAGACAATCATAGAATAATCAATATGAATAGATAATAATATAAAGACTAGATGAGCATCTCAATGGACATCTCACTCTCACTATTTCCCAAAATAAAGGGAAAGAAGAAAATTAGTTAGAAGTAGAATTAAGATTAACTAAAAAAAAAAATGTTTAAAATGAGAGGAAGTTGTCTTGAAAACAGTAGCTAAACCCCTGCAACTTTCTCCCTACTCTCATTATTGTTCCGTCTCTCCGCTTTTTTTTTTTTATTGCGCTATTTTTATGTAACATATCCAGGGTTTACCACCAATGGTAGTGAAAATTATAAGTTCAGGTTCAACAATAAAATATTATAAAAGGAACCCAAACCTGTAACATTACCAATAAGATAACTAAGGACAGGGTAACTGATTGAAGGCAGTCCACGGATGGGTATTATTTTTCTTCCATAAGTTTCCCAAATTGTGATAAGAACCAACATGCCTCGGCTTAGTAGGAAAACATGAACTGTATTATTTTCTTCCTCCACTTCCATAATCAGAAATATCTCCAACCTTGTATTCGAACACAGTTAAACATGATTTGACATAAAGAAGAAGAACTCTTCCTAAAATTTGTCACATAACTATCGATGTGAAGACTATTGTCGAACTGTGTCCAGAAAATGTTGACCAAAGTCATATTATAAACTTGAAGCAGACACACATATGTTTACCCGGTGAAGAAATTATGATGCAAATGGAACAGTCGAAGTTTGAAATGTAAAATCTGAGATGTATAAACAAAAAAAACTCATAAAAAAACATTCAAATACGGTAGTATTGTTCTATGTACATACTTTTTTGTAGATTTGATCAATGCACTTGTGATATTATTTATTCACGGTTATTTTCTCTCTTCACCTTTAGGCTGCGCATAAACTATTCTATATCATTCCACAATTAATGTAAGTTTTGTAGCACTGGTTTTGCCTCCCCCGTATTCATTTATAATAAAAAATTGCAGTGGGTTCATTACTTGTTTCTAGTTTGAAAGCTTTTGCAAAATAATTTCTCCCTTCATTATTATTCCTTTCAGATTTCCTGCATCATTTCATCCTTAAAACTACCTGTTATTTTTCTTAAGTGTACAATGCAACATCTTGAAGAAAAGTAATGCTAATGTCCTAAGTGAAAATTGCCAAAAAAATGTTGATTTCATACTTTCAATCACTACTAATTATATTATAACTCGGTGATGAGCAAGTACACTGGCCTGTTGCATTACTCACCACCATCTCCAACGAAAACCCCGACCTTCCAGCACCGACAACGTTGCATGTGGATTCTGTAGTGGTGCCGCGGTGATCCCATATCCCAGTCGCAATGTTTTCTGTTATAAAGATGTGATTGCAATGCTCCGCAACTCAATTGAAGGATGTGTTCAAGTAAAGAGGAAAATTAAAAAAAAAAAATTATTAGAAAGGAAAGAAAGATAAGCTTTAATGAATTTTGTCTTCTTTGGGGATGAAGTCCAAAGTAAACATCATGGATAGCATAAAACCAAAGATGCATATAGAGTGATTAGCATTTCAAGATTTTCTCAAATTATCTTTGATAATCTTAGAAGAGAGAAGGGATGGTGTATTAGTGCTCTAACCTGAATAACAGGGGCAGATAAGCAACAGCTTCATCCATTCCACTATGATCAATCTCGCCCCTCTCCTCGTGTAGAAAGGCATTCTTTGTACTCCTGAAGCAAGTACGAAGGTCAGCTTCATCATCCCGAAGCCTAGATGGAAAGAGAGGTGATGGTTCTCCTGACTCAGGCCAAAGGTGAAATAGTTGGTCCTCTATGGTTTTGGGTACTATTGTCATCTTTTGTAAGCTTGGGGCTTCGATTTTGGAACTTCACCTTCTGCTTTGCTTAATGCTGGAATTTGTGGATGCGAATATGTCATGTTTTATTTCTTTGTAGACACAATGACATGTTAAAAAGATTCTAATGCTAGAATAAGTAAGTCAGCACTTATGAAATTAGATTATGTCCCTGGTGGTGGAGTTTAATGAAGTTTGCAGTAGGCAAATACGTTTAATGATAGAATATCAATAAATTTTGTTTATATTTGAGTTGGGTTTGTTGTTGCACGTACGTATCAAAGATATGCATAAGATAATTTAAGCTTAACACCGTTTACACATTTTCTCATATGATTATCTCTTCAGTTTCCTTTTGTTAAAAAAATAAATTGTTCAGTTACCTTCATGGAGTATTGAGAATAATATAATTTGCACACCTAATTATTATAATGCCCCGTTCAGTGGCGGAGCCCTTCATGGGCTACGGTGGGCCACGGTCCACCCGAAAAAATTAAAAAAATAACGGTTATATGTCTATTTTGCGAGATTTTATACAATGTTGTGTCGATTTTAGGTTTCGGCTGATCCAAATTCCCGCAAAGTGGTGTAGTGGCGCACCCGAAAAATTTAAATAATTCAATTATAGGTCTATTTTGCAAGACTTTAAACAATTTTTCAAAGGTTATAGTTTTCCGCGGTTTCAAAAGTGGCATACATAAATTTAGTGGCCCACCTGAACTTTTTTTTTTTCTGGCTCCGCCAATGCCCCCGTTGAAATTTAATTCTAAAATTTCAATGATTTAGGCGGCTATTATGCGAACATACTCACATTTTAAAGCTTGGTTACTCGGTACGAAGACGTATTTTGAAACGTTTAACATTAAAAAATCTACTATATGTTTCTTTAAAAAAATTCAAAGATTTTTAGTGATACATGTATATTTGGTTATACAATATTTTCCAATCCTGTATAAATTTTCCGGAAGGAAAAAACTTAGGTACAATTCCTTAGGTGCTTTTCGTATGGTTCTTAACTAAATTCACCATGATTTCCTTAAATCCATAATTCTCTCAAAGTTTGTTATCTCCAAAAAAGTTGTATTTTTAGTTAAGAACCATACGAAAAACATCTAAGGAATTGTACCTAAGTTTTATCCTTTCCGGAAATCAATTTCGTTTTAATATATATTAAATTAGTTCAACTTATAAGACCCGTGCGGCGCATGGGTCGACAATCTAGTTTTGTAATGAAATGTGTAATAACGATAGGAGAGTAAAAATATATAGCTTAAAGGATCTATCTTAAACCCATGAAGAAAAATCTAATACAATTAACTTAAAGACTATGAGATGAATTTTTCCTTTAATATTCTTATAGGCAAGTGTTACGCAACTATTACTCTATCTAAAGAGCTAGATTTTACTTGAATAAACTTTTGCACCATTTATATTCTAGGGCATCAATACTATTCTCTCCATTGAAAAAAACCTTGAGAAAATAACGTGGAGATATGTACAATTGATAACAACATTTTCAATAGTCAAGATTAATAGTAGATTTTTACCATTGATAATGTAGAGAATAATGGTCCATATGCACACATTATTGCCTTAGGGTTTTTCAATTGAGATAATTTATCTCCCTGTTGGGGAGTTGCTAACATCATGGTTTAGTTGCTTCGTTCCACTATAGTGTGTTCTACTTCCACAACATTAAGGGTTGCTGAAGACATGTCATCTTATGTTATTTTCAGTATAAATTTCAGTCATTTTAGTTATAATTTGACCCAAAATCATGTAACTCCCGGAAATGTATGTTTTTCCTGAAAAAAATGCAAAGAATAAGCATGCCAAGAATAACGTAAGATGACCTGACATTAGAGAATAAGTGATGACATGACATTAGAGGAATTATATGCACGGTGTGAATCATGTGCTTATGTAAACATGAGTGAAGTTGCATGTGTGATTATACTTTCTAAATGACAAGGTTGGTGTAGTTTAAAGATTAAGCTAGATAATGAATGAGGTGAGAAATTCTTGTATTGATTTGATGTTATTAAGTGATGTACTTTGTTGATGAATGAATATGCTTGATGTGCTATGATAGAAGTATGATAATATGATTTGTATTGAGTTGAAGATAATATTCATGTAGAATTAGTATTCTAGGAATGTTGAGTATGTATATGTGATATGCATGAAATCCTTGAATGCTTATGTTGATTATACTTTAATTGTGGAATGTTATCTAACCCCCAGTGGTCGTTTGGTTGACCGCCTACCTTATTTGTATGGATGGGTAGACGGCGTGCAATATTAGTTGCTTTTCTTGTGAGTATGCTTGAGGCTAGCCTTGGACCTAACTCCTCTCTTTGCTTTGGGAGTCTTAGTTTAGGGCTCTGATTAGATGTCGGTCTTATGTCGTTTATATTTCATGTCTCTTGAGATCTTATCACTCAGCATGTTGAGATTGGAGTTTTATTTTGGAGATGTGTTATGAGATATGTGGCATGGCTGCTTTGGAGATTCATTTTATATGTTGTTGAGATGTTATGATATTATTCCGCTGCGATGTTTTGAAAAATTATTTACGCATGTTTGGACTTATAGAAGAAGTAGCATCTAAATCTTTTGTATGATTTATATTATTTGCTTGATTTGTATTATCTGTTGGGGGTGGTGAATCCGGATGCCAATGGTGCTCGGATGCGGCAAAGTCGGAAGAGCATTTTTTCAAATTTGGAAGAGTTACAATTATGTGGTCAATTTGGAAAGCGCAAATGATCTCATTTTTTTTGTAAAAGGTATTGTATATTTAGAGGTTGTACATGTCATCAAAAATATTTCTTGGCAATGATTTTTGGGAAAGAACTCAGGTGCCCTGTGTCTTTTTTTATGAATAGATTGTAAACCCAATGGATTGCTTGATTAGATAAGTGGTAATTTTGAATTCCAATTTTTCCTTTTGATGGATGGGGTTTGTACCACTAGTACTAATTCCCAAAACGTGGGAGTAATAATACTTCTTGTATTCCTTAAAAAAAAAAAAAAAGGAAAACTTCTTGTATTGTTTTCCATTATCAGGAATAAAAAAATTGTCACTAACATTTTTTTTAAAGGACAAACAAAACAACCGCAAATTAGTTAATTTTAGATTATCATTATTCTTTTTCTATTCAGGCATGCGGCCTAACTACGATCCCGCAGTAAGAGAAAAAAAACTTGGTTTGTTTTTTTCTTCTTCTTCACAAGTGAATTAATTATCTTTTGTATAGAGATAGCTATAATTTGCTCAAAGTCAAAAACTTATAACTTAATTAGGCAACCCAAGATAATGTAAAGATTAATGATCAAGATGTCCAGCTTATTTTCCCAACGCTTTTAAAAGGAGAGAATACATTTTCCCTCGTGTATATATATATATATATATAGAGAGAGAGAGAGAGAGAGAGATATTTTTGTTCTTCTTCACAAGTGAAATATTTATATTTTGTATTCCGCCCCTTTAAGTTAAAAACATACAAGTCTTGCATCCGTTGCAGACACAACTCCAATTTACTAAAAAAGTCAAAAAAATCATAACTTAATTAGGCAAAATGAATGGATGGATAGATATAGATAGTTAGTTTGGAATTAATTAATTGCTTAATTACTTCAATTCAAGAGATCCATCCATTCAAAAAAAAAAATAACTAGTAAAAAAATGGTACCCTACTTAAAAAAGAATTGAAATCCCACTGTAAAAGATAGTCATTTTGACTATAAATATTGCACCTTATCTCTTCAAATTCTCTCATCAACCACAAGCAATTAATTGTTGGAAAAAAAAAATCAGCATTATTTGCAAAATGGGTTCAAAGGGTGTTGCATCCATTTTTATTCTCTTCCTTAATCTCCTTTTGGTCTCTACTATTTTTGCAAGTCATACTCCACTTCCACTACCATCACCACCGCCACCGCCACCACCACCTGTGACATGTATTTCCACACCACCACCTGTGGTAACTCCTTCGACACACCTCCTTCTACACCACCACCTTCCACACCACCACCCGTGGTTGATCCTTCGACACCACCACCTTCAACACCTCCTTCTCCATCACCACCTATTATAGCTCTTTCCACACCTCCACCTTCGACAACTCCCTCCACACCACCATCAATTCCTACGACACCTCCTTCTACACCACCATTGATTCCAGCAACACCCCCGCAAAATTGTAACCTTTTAAACTTGAACATTTGCGCCAACGTATTGAATATACCTGTGATCAACCCACAAACAAATCCTTGTTGTAGCCTCATCAGCGGCCTTATTGATCTAGATGCCGCTATGTGTCTTTGTGCTGCACTCAGAGCTAATATCTTGGGAATACGTCTTAACATCAATGCTGACTTGGTAATAATCTTGAACCGTTGTTGGCGTAACAAGGTCCCTAAATTCAATTGTAGTCGTTAAGAACATATCATGTATGAGCAATGGACAACGCATGCCATTGCCAATGGACGCTTCCTATTACACTATATTAATCAATTATGTAGCAATAAATTAATATTGTTCATATAATAATACTAAACTATATATTTTGCGGTGATCTTGTTCTTAATTGTGATATCAATGGAAGCCTCTGCATTTATTGAATATTGGGAGCAACAGTTGCTTGATAAATATCCATTTTCTATTGTGCTAATGCTATAAATAACCAATAATAATTTTTATGAAATTTTGATTCAAATTATTTTGATTTTGATTAAATTTTTTGCTATAGGTATAGATAATATATATTTTGCACTTTCATATTATAACAAACTATACTTATCTTTTCAATTATACCAACAACATAACAAATAGTTACAATTCGACCATATATGTCTTTTTCATTCCGTTGAAAATCAATTTTACGGTATAGACGCTTATGACCTCCCCCTCTATGCCCTGCGGTAATGATTCCTCTGGCATTACGGCCTTTACCACAATGATGCTGTCCATAAATCAAACGATTTCGTGAATTGGATTTCACTTGACTGTCTACGGCTCCATTGCGGGCTCGGGATAGAAGTTTTGTATAAATGTATCGCCATGCTATTAAGTGTATTTTTATTTAAGTTCTTTTCTTTCTAAGAGGTGGAATAAAATAACCCGGTTGAAGCGTAATGATCATACGTTTGTAATGCAGTCTATGTCCCATAATAGGTCGCATTCTTCTACCCTTTCTTGGAAGTCGATGACTATTCATAGCGATTACCTTGACACCAAAGAAGAGTTCGACCCAATGTTTTATTTCTGTCCTAGTTGATCCTGATTCGACATTAAAAGTATATTGATTTTCTCCCAATAACCGAATACTTTTGTCTGTAAATATTGCATATTTGATTCCATTCATAAATCTATTTTCTTCCCTATGAGTTCTAGTCTCAATACGAATACTAGTTTTATTTACTGTTCATATATTTTAATTTGAATTTACCACACCAATTCGTTATGTATTGCTGATGAGATTCCATTGATACAGAGCCAATTGCTCTTTTTTTCTCTGACAGATGGTCAGAACTTCGTCTCGATTCAAATCATACTAAGCTAATAGGTCCACTACAGATACAGATCCGAAATTATTATTTAGTTAAGTCAATAAATTACATATAATAAATGACATATAATGCAACATGATGGAAATTAGTTTAGTTTTAAATTTTAAGTCAAACAGTTTGGATTGATTGATTCTTGAAAAAAGATAGACTTTATGGGAGGTACGGTTCTATTGGCGTGTATCCAGTAGGCATTGAACCTACGACTTCGCCAATTATGAGTTGGGCGCTTTAACCATTCAGCCATGGATGCTTCGTGGGAATCCTAGTACCTCATGAATAACCAAAATCAATTGAAGTGAAATATTTTGGATAAATCAATTAAATCAAAATATAGGGAGGCTTAATATGAAAGAACATCTTTTCAAATTTTGGGTTTTAGAGTTGAGAGAGATATTTAGAGAGAGTAAGAATTCTCCCTATTTCTTAGATTCGTGGACTGAATTCAATTCAACGGTATCTTTTATTCATATTTTTTTTCACCAAGAGAGTTTGATAAAACTCTTAGACTTCCGAATTTGGAGTCTCGTACTTTCACGCAAAGGCAATCGATATTTCACGA
>Ga0315915_1007988_pt1 | contig 12483 bp, 9 predicted proteins | sample MpolbnodulesMG_FD_207738 | JGI IMG/M metagenome (GOLD analysis project Ga0315915, IMG submission 207738) | Medicago polymorpha root nodule microbial communities from Los Angeles, California, United States - branched nodules | ecosystem: Host-associated > Plants > Roots > Nodule | place: USA... | reverse complement strand
ATATGTTATGTATGGATCTTTAAAAGTTGAAGTTTGTAGGTAATTAAAAAAGTTTTTTTAAAAAAAAATAAAAAATAAAAAATCCATGGGTACCCGCGAATATCCGTAGGTATCTAAATACCCGTGAATTATCCGTATAGAGATACCCGCACAGATATAGGGACGAGCACGAGTACCATAATTATCCATCGGAGCGGGGACGAATATTTACGGATACCCATTCACATCCCTAAGTGATCATAGTAAATTTGGATTTGATCATTTAATTCCAATGGACTTTTATTCAATGGAATAATCTCTGTGTGAGCTGAACTTGAGAAATATGGCAAATCGAACTATTTCTAACAAAAGTTGATTCAATATCAGCTACTTGATTAGTTTCCTTTTGTTGCATAGTTACAGATTTTCCTTACTTACTTCAACCCAAGTTTACCATCCATTGATGTGGGTAGAATTTGGTCTATTCGTAGGTTCTGCCCCATCAATCCACGTGGCACATGACATGTCACCTATATCCATCAATATGTTGCGAACAAGTAAATATATACAGGCACATTATTTAAAATAAATAAATAGGAAAACTGAAATTACATGTTGGTCCCTTCCCAAAAATAATAACAATAGGAAATTGAATATCACCTCATGTAAAAATGCAATTTTTCGTTTCTGTGAGCTTAACTCACTTGATAAAGGATAATGTAAAATATGTATAGGAATCAGGGTCTGAATCCTAAACACCTTGTTTATTTACCTTAAACGTGAATTTCTCTAATCATTAAACTACTTGAAAAAAAAATGCAATTTTTCACACAATGGAATCATGGTAAACCAACATCAAAAGAATTGATGAGAATGATACCTATGTTTTATTGATCTCATATAAAAACAGAAAAAGCAAGCAATACAAAGTAGAACCAACAAAAAGATAGGTGCTATATAAGATAGGTGGGGTCAAACTGATCATCTACAATCGGCTTTATCATGCACTCGATTGCATATTATAACATCTTTTTAATATGTGACATTACATCTAAAATTTGGTATATTATGGAGTGTTAAAAAATCAACATTATATTTTTTAAAACAAATCCGAGTATAATTGGAAATTTGAAAAAACTCAAGTGATCCTAACCAATGTATATATATAAAAGTACTTGTTTGAAGAGATCAATCTCTTAAATTGATATTTATACTTTGAGGGATTAGTCTCTGACTTTTGGCGGGAGAATCCACCCGACAATTAAAAAAAAACACACAAGTGGAGTTAGGTTAGGTTAGTTAGCTAGCTTAATTCATCTAAATTCCCTTCACTCACACACATATAGTTTACCTTCCCTAATTACCTCGTCTAAATATCATGCTTATGTTTATGCCTACAAAAGAAAGAACTTTTGTGTACCAGGAAGAATTGCCCATATCTGCCAAGACAGGACCACAGGAATTGGGGGTGAGGGGTAGGTTCCACATGCCTCCTGCTTCAGCCGTCCAAATACTAAAGTTAAAAATTGTGTCATCATCAGACAGCATATATGTACATATATGCAACCTTTCAATGAGAAATTTTTATGTTCTCTATTATTGAGTGCGTATATGTATCATCTTAGTAATAGAACCATTAATGATGCAATTACACATGGTTTTCAATGTGATGTGATCTAACGAATATGTATATTATATCCAGCTAAAGAACTAATTTTATGCAAGTGCTAGGACCACTTTTATGTAAATGGTTAAGGTTAAACGTAAAAATCATTCATATTCCTTTGATTATATTGTATAACTACAAGGAGATGTAAATAGAAATCAAAATCTTTACCAACTCCATTGGAAGTAAAGAATGTCTATTGATGAAACGAGTTTTGAAGAAGCATAGTACAAATACAAACTACAGTTCCTTTGAAAAATGAAAACTATACCCCCCACAGAAGGGGACCACTAAACAATTACAACATGATTCTGTATCACGATTTCCACTGATGCTACATGTTGCAGTTCTTCAATGCAAGACCTAATATAATAAATGCATCAAACATAAAGGTTGTCATAATCTCACCACCACCTTTGTCATAAACCTATTGTATGATTTCAAGTTTTCAACAGATTCAAGTATAGTGGCCTTTCTCACCAAAATGTTTAAATAGAAAGTTTAGCTCAAATGGTAACTGAATTGAATTCAAAGAAGGAAAGGAGACTGCAAGAAACTTGTTCTTGTTTAAGCAGTCTCTATCGGAGCTAAGACACATGAACTATTCGATATTAACAAATCGACTTGATAATTCATTGAGCATTTCATGCTGCTCCAAAATCATTTAAGCATACAATTTTGAGCATATACACAAATTCAACAAATTAGACATTGTTTTGCAAGATGTTTTTAAAAACCAGCAAATTTTTAAGCTCTTCATCAGCACTAATTGTGTTTTAAATATCAATAACTAGTTCATTGATTTCGCATACTAAGGCACTAATTGATTTGTTTTCACAAGACTCACAATAATGTCTTATTTGTTTTATGTTTAAATTTTAATTTTTTTTACTCCCCATTTGATTGAAAATAATATAATTTTCTTTTTTATGTGACGGGGTTCCCACGAGAACCATGGGGTCTGTAGGGATAGTGAAAGAACTTCCCATGACAACGAATGGGGACGGGGTAAATGACATTTTGGGGACCAAGAGAGTACTCCTCTCTCTCTCGCTTTGTTGACATCCCTAGTTAAGTTTCTAGTGTTCGCAAATTATACAACTCTAAGCCACGAGGAATTAAGTTGATAGTGAGTGAAATTTAGACAGTTTAGAAGAACTTGAAAATCCTCCATTATGCCCTCATTTTTCCCCCTACTAGATCAAAGCCTGACAATATTGAACACCACATAAGAACTCAACCTATACAGTGTAATATCTCCGTCTTTATCCCACTCACCTTTAGGTGACTTGAGTTTTGACAGCCCGTCTTTTTTCTAAAGAAAATCATTGCAATGGTAACCGGTAGAACCTTGTAATTCACAATTGAAGTACAATTCTGCAGTCCATTTTACACCACAAATTTCTTTACTGCCTTTACTTTAAGCCTATATATATAATATGTTGATGGGTCCAAATTTAATGACACACAATGATGTGTGCAAAAATTGCTAGGGTCCTCTCAGACCACTCCTTAGTTGGATCACAGAATAGGCAGAAGTTCGATAAATCTTTCTCTCATGATGGAAAGTTTAAACCTTAGTTGGATCACAAGGGGTTAACAGAAGTGTTTTTTTTTATTTGTTAGAGTAGCAGAAGTGTTTTCTTGTTGCACTAAAAAAATATATAATATGTATTGCAAGTGCCAATCATTTTATACATCGCATTATACTTAGTAAATTTATTTTTCTAATGTATATAATAAAAAAAAACAGCTCTAATGTCTAAAGCAAATCTCTTTGGACTTTGTGTAGCAGCGACACTTTTGATTAAATGTGTGTTCAACGTCCGACATGTGTTGGTGTCTGACACTGACACTGACACTGACACACACATATGTAAGTACTTACTGCTTCATAATAGTTGTAGAAATAGTTTATCAAATTGGAGTAATTTCAAATTACTTAACTGTCTTCCTCGTCATGTCATCTATGGCACATCTCAACTTCTAGTAGTCACATGAAAACATTACATGGACACAATACAAAGACTGAGAATAAAACTACAGAGTATAGAATATAAATAGAATACAATGCAGTGGCAGAAAACAGAGAGTTGTTGGCAAGCTAGTTTGAAGTAAGAGAGCATTCAGCAATTTTGTCCCAAGATTTAAGAGATTTGTCTTGAGTGTCTGTTTTGTATAATGCAAGCCTACTTATCTGAAAGCTCAGGCCACTGAGACTGTCGTCAAGAGTATTGGCTCTTTGTTGAGCCTTTTGCTTCTCTTCATCAGTCAAATCTCCATACAGAAGGCTCATGTGTGGCATGTAAGCTGCACATTAAAACAATGTATACATTGGTACTTGGTAGCCTATCAAAATACACACACAGACACTGGTAAAAAGATGAGCCAAAAAGTTATTACAATACTCTTGGCTACTTGAATACTAAATGTGACTTTGTAGTTAGCGCAGAGTTGTCAATCGCAGACCGTGGAAAATTAGGTTTCATTCAAATTTCACTATGCAAGAGCGCTATAGAAAACTAAATAGTGTATATCTAACAACCTTGTTTGTGTCTTGGCTTAGAAAACTGTAAAAAATGAGTATCAGAGTAAAAGTTAAAACTTACGAGTTGAATTGTTATAACCGAAATGGGTGCAGCAGTGTGCATTGGTTTCCAGAATCTGAGGGGTGGGATGAAGGAGGAGATAAACACACTGATAAAAGAAAGTGCCGCCGGCAACACGGTCAACGGTGACTTTGAAAGGCTTAACACCTTCAGACGCTGATCGGAGTTTGTTGAGTGCGTCGTCTGGGGTTAACTCTATTGCTCCGACGACGGTCATGTGGGGTTCGAAATGGGGTCCACCGAATTCGGATCGGAGGGTGGTCATCAGCTTGGTGAGGCGGTCGCGTACGTCTTCCGGTGGGATCGCCCACACCGAATACACCTCCTTCTTTGTTGATGATGATGTTGCCATTTGGAATATCAATCACAGGGTTTTCTTTCTTTCTTTCTTTCTTTCCCTTAAAACATGTCCATTGTCAATAGTCCATGTGCCACATGCTCCGCATATTCCCTCTCCGCTCACCACTCACCCACTTACATCAAATTTATATTTTTCTAAGAGACTAAGTCATATCATAATATTATTTTCTAAAACATCTAAACAAATTATCTATGTCTCATCACTTAATTTAATTTAATACATATTTACTTTTTAACATTGCAATTAAGCCTTTTCTTAAAAAGCACACACCTTAAACGATGATTATTTTCAGACGGAGAGAGTAGAGAAAAAAAAAAATGAATGATGCGATATATGCAATGTCGGTAATGTGATACAAAATGAGATGAAGATAAAATGAGTATATAAAACTTAAGGGAAATGTTAACTAGTGCCTCGGACACTAGTTAAGGAGATTAATATAAAAAATTTACATTGAAAATTGTTAAAAAAATGGTATGTTCAACTTTTTAAAAGTCCAAAGTTTGTTGTTTTCAAGTTAAAATTTCTATTTTTTACTTTCTTAACTAGTGTTTTAGGGGCACTAGTTAACATGACCCAAAACTTAAAGATATCCATGTATCATCATTGTAATTTGAATCTCCAAACTATGAAGAGACACACCTTTCTTTATTCCCTTATTTTAGAAATCTCTCAGCAATGTATTTTCGAATACAAGAATGTAAAACAAAGGTGGATATAAGTGTAAAAACGAAGTCTCCGTGAGCTTAGTTCGGTTGATAAGGATGTTACATTGTATATGTAGAGGTTGAGGTTCGAACCCTAAACACCACACATATTCATCTTAAGAGGTGAATTTCTAACCACTAGATTACCTGAAGGAAAAAAAATGCAAATACAGAAACCAAATATGTAAGAAGCACATTTTAAGGTGAATTGCTTGAATGATTCTATTTAGAAATTTGAAAAAAAAACAAAAAAACAAGAGGTACAATAGTGAATTGCTTAAATGATTCTATTTAGAAATTAAAAACAAACAAGAGGTACAATAAAAACTTCAAATTAATTTCTTTAAGACAATATTCTCTAACTTAACAGACGTACAAGGAAAACAAACGTGCAAACCTCTATTTCTTCACTTACTATTGGTTAATCGTATATTCCTTTGTTAATCATATATTCCCTATTGAGAATCCACACCTTTAACAGCAGGACCTTGAGGCCTATACTTGTACCTCTTTGAAATTACCAAATAGACAAAGAAATTGATCAAGCTGATCAAAGAAAGCAACAAGTAGAAAAGGTTCAAATGGTTTCTGTTAATATTATTCCCTGCCAACCATCCACCACTTGCAGTAACATTCTTGGTAGCACTATTCACAACTTGCACCATAATGCTGCTTAGAAAATAGCCAAGTGCCATAGAGCTCCATAGGAAGCATGTTGATGTAGATTTAAGCCCTTTTGGTGCCTCTGAATAGAAGAACTCAAGAAGTCCCACATAGGTAAACATATCAGCTATACCAAACACAAAGTACTGAAAAGAAAGCCAAAATATACTCAAAGGTAATGGTTGGACTACTGGAACAGCATCAAGCATGTTATTGTCTCTAGCTACATTTTTTCTTTTCACTTCTATGATGGCCGCAATTGCCATCGAGATGCAGGATAGTATTAGGCCGACACCTATGCGCTGCAGGTGCGTGACTCCGGTTGGTATGCCGGTGAATTTACGAAGAACTGGCACGCAGATTCGGTCGTAGACAGGGATGATGATGACTAAGAAACCAATTGGGATGATTGGTAAGGATGGTGGTGGGATGTTGAAATGTTTGGTAATTCTTGTGTCCATTGTAAAGCCTTGTTGGACTGAGAAGGTTTGAAGCTGTGCTAAGCAAAGAGTCATAATGATTGTGCAGCAGAATATTGGAATCATGCTTAGGATTATTTTGGCATTTTCTACTTGTGTAACTCTGCATAGTTTCCATGAGTTTGGAATCTCTTGTTTTTCAGAATGTAAATCATCAGATTTTCTTTCAATGGCTGCTTTGTCCAAGAACCTGTGCAACAAGACAATTTTATGATATTAGCATGAGCAATTTTATGTGTTTTTACTCATAAACTAAAGTGTTTTTACTCATTGTCCAAATATCAAACTTAAGTATTTTTACTCATGAGGTTTCAGATTGAAAGTGTGTATATTAACTATATAAATTAATTACTTTTTCAAATTATTACTATTATCGACGTGCCAGGGTTAATGCCACATGCGGTGTCATAGTATTTCATAAGTTTTAGTGCTTAAGCTATGATCAAGTGACATATAATGTTATAGTTTTGGATAGTAGTTGGAGTGAACCTGAAAATGTCTCTATGTGGTAGATACTCTATTTCCACCGTAGCTTCTTTGTCATGTTCAATTTCATATAGTTCTTCAGAGTCTGCAGGAAGGGGCAGATTTCTGTTGCGAATTGCAGCAATATAAACCTGGAAAACGAATAGAAAAGTGAATATGTAAATTTGTTACATTCATATATAATTTTGCAACTATAAGGATATACGACCGTGTAAGTGGCCGTTGCACGCTAGTTTAATGTAATATACCTGCAAGATCTCAATAATGCAATTAGTTCTTTGTGCAGCATGAATTCTGTATAGTGGCAATCCAAAGGCAAAGATGATCATAGCAAAGACAATAGCAATGGTGGATATTCCAAATCCCCAATCCCATCCTTTGCTGTTTTGTATCCAAACATTAAATGTTAAGCTGACAGAACCACCAATGCAAACAGCAAGTAAGAGAGCATTAAAGAAGCTAGACATTTGTCTGGTTTCTTTGGGATCTTTTTCATCAAACTGGTCAGCACCATGTGCTGGAAGAGAAGCTTTCAAGCCTGCACTACCAAAGGCCAACAAGTATAGACTAATGAAGAGAAAAGCTTCATGGTTGCCATTAATTTTTTCACACACTGCATTTTTGTCTAGTAAGTTGCATATGGCTGGTTTCAGATTAGGGTAATGTGCTTGTACTGTGAGTAACGCCAGTCCCTACAGCATAGTTCACAATAAGACTCCATTACTTGAAATTTATAGGTTTTAAATAGAGCAAAACATGAAAAGATTTTTCTCATAGGTAGGAGCGTTCATATTCAATCTAATTCAAATAAAAACTGCACATCAATTGAAAAACCGAAAAAAATAACTAACTACCTCAACAAACTAAGTAACTCCTCTGACTTGTACAACAAGTCACTAACTAAAACAGTTATTTGCATAATATGATCTATTCACGAATTGATTCACTGCTTACTTGAATTACAAGTAATTATTCCTAAACATGAATTATCTCACAACAATTAGATGGAACATGTTAGATTCGTTGGAATTTAATTTTGGTCTGCCCATGCTGCTTTTCCTAGGGTCATGGACTTATTATCTGTTATCTGTGATGGGCTTATACTGCTTCTCATATGGTAAAGGGTTTGCTATTTCGCCGCCCTTTGTTTTGAAAGTTATTTCCGAATTATTTATACTTTTGGGATAAATATATAGAATGTTGCCAATGAAAGGTGTATATATTAGCAAAATTAAATGTGTATATATAATATGAAAACTTACCGAACACTCAAAGAAGCCAGAAATAAGAACGGTTTTATATCTTCCAATCAATGTATCAGCAAGAACGGCGACGACAATGGAGAGCAAGTTACTAACTCCCATGAAATTGGTTACCATGTTAGCTGCATCTGCTAGTTCATAATGCATAACCCCAATGAAGTATGACACAAAGTTCACTGCTAGAGCTAGAGTTGCCATGCTCTCAAAAGCAAACGACCCTGCACCCCCATACCCAAATAATTTACAACGGTTATTTTTCATATGTTACTATTACTTTCAAGGAAAATATATTGGTATAAAATTCTTGGTCTTTTTTTTTTTGTTGAAAAAGATGAAATTCTTGGTCTGAATTACCTAGTACGAGCAATGAAACTTTCATCCCCCCATGTTTGTGTCTCACAGCTCTTCTTCCTCTCCAATCAACTTTTCCATCAACTAGCTCTTCTTCCTGCATGCATTGACAATGTCTTACATATTGAATGATTAAGTAGCATGTAAGAAATTAACACTAGTACAAAAAGTTGAATTAGCAATCGAAAAATCTGAAATTCATCTCTAAATTAATTTGTCTTTTAAGTATTCGAAACGACAAAATTAGAAATCAATTATATATTTGTCTGTCCCTAATTTTTGTTGATGATTCAACTTTTTCTAATAGTTTAACTCAAGAATGTACATAAACAACGAAGAGTACCATTGTTCTTGAGAAAAGTTTTTTAGTAGCCAATTCAAAAGAAAGAGAGGAACAAGTAAACTACAATGCCAATATGAAAACTAATATTTTCCCTCCCTATATATATCTTATATATCTTTCATTAATATATTTTTGGTTGTATATATAAAATAACATGTAATGTGGAGGCATAGTGCACTGTTCTTGTTCCATAGAAAAATCAAGCTTATATGGATGGAATTTGCCGACTTTATAAAAGAAGATTCGGAGCATCAGTAGAATGAGTACGTACATGTGTACCAAGTGGCTGTATCCCATGAGTTTTTTTTTTGTTGTCATTTTTTCCAAATAAGCCACTTTTATGATTAAATACCACTTATATTGCAATTGTATGATTTACTCTTAAAAGTAAGTTTGATATAAAAATAATGTAAAATTTTCAACCCAACACATGGTGTGTGTTCTGGTTTCACGGCAGGGATCGTGAGCCAAAATTGATTTCATACGTATAAATTTGATTTATACATGTTTTGATGATGTCAATCGAAAATGAATTTATCTTTAGATTGATTCTAACTTAATATTAAAATTTATAGTTTTCGATTCCAAGCATAATTTTTACATTCAACTTTATTATTCAACAAACTTTTACTTTGTATGAACACAAAACACTTCATGTTACTTTTAATTATAAGATCAATTATTTGACGGCATAACTAGACACACACACATAAATTACTTTTTTTTTCTTGTAATCAAACCAAGGTTTGAAGAAAAATTAAAACAAACACCTATGTTTTTACAAAATCATGATTAACATGAGATACTAAAAATCATCATGGATTCAGATTGCCGGTAATAGTAAGATGTTTTATTAAATATTAGCATATGAAATTTTCTTTGTACATTACTCCAGCGAGAAATTTTTTTGGTGATAGTCCAAGTGCATCCTGGCCAACACTTGAGTGTATCACTTGTCTCTAAAACTTTTTCTTTTTCTCTTTGAACCCTTGTTTGCTAACAGGAACAACCAGGGCTAAAATATAGTATACTGAAACATCTTGTTTTGGAGATCATTTATTAAAATATTGGGAATTTGCTATATAATATTAGTTAGTAGTACTTGTAAGCAATATATTAAAACACAGAGAAAAGAGAAAATTTGTTGTATCGTTTTATATTATGTATAATATATGAAAAAATTACAATACTACAAACAGATATATGACATATCAGGCTCACATCATATACTTACTATAATATAAATAAATTTCGATGATGACGATGATAGGAATAATTTGATAGTAGAAGTCCACTTGTTGCTAGCTTCTACACTTATAAAAGAATGTTAACTGGCAATGCAGTGTCTCTAATTCCAATCATTTAAAATCAAAATTATCAATTAGCCGGCTAAATAATAGAATGACTGCGAAGATGGATTCACTTTGTATTGATAATTTGATAAAAAAAAAAATGAAAAGGGCTTTGCATTGATATTTTATTTTATTTTTGTGTATTAAATTATGATTTTTCTTTTAAAAAAGGTGAAAAGAATTACAAAAAGAGAATTCAAATATGCATGTATGATGATGGCATGACTATGAGGCACAATAAAACATCACAGTAATTTCTTTAAAAGTGTTGTCGAGAGATATCGATTGATAGCTCTCAATTGTGATTTAATTTTTTCAAGTGAATATACTGAGGAACGAACAATGTTCCTTAACTATGAGTTCCTTGACTAAGTTAAGTACGATGTTTTTGGAGTTTTTAGTTGTTGAGCTGAGAAAAGGATAAAATAAAGATAAAGTCGTCTAGGTAAAAGGATAAAAATGCGTAAATAGTTGTGAGTTTGATTGTGATTGATAGTGTGTGTCATGAAGTTGTACTACATTATTTATAGGCAAACCAGAGACGACGACAAATGTGTAGCGAGAACATGAGACAGAGAGAAAGGATTGTTGTTCATGTGAGTTTTATAACTTTTAAAACCAAAAGGACGAGACAAGAGAGGTCAACTAACTTCCTATAGGGTCTTTTCGAGTGAAACGGTTAGACCCAACATGTTTTGGGCTTTTTCCATAGAATTGTATCGAACTCATAAACTCGCGCATCAGGCTTGGGAGTCTATCCGAGTTTGTCGAGTCTGAGGGGGTCTACCACGGAATTGAGTTTGAGTGTGAGTCAACTCGTTTTGGCCTCCTGAACTCGTAAACTCCTACGAGTTTAATAACCATGACTCCCCTGGAGCATCAAGTACGGTGGTTTTAGGGTTTTTAGCTAAGTAATGCATAAAAATAAAGATAAATGCAGAAAGGCAAAATGATAAAAATGTCTAAATAGCTTACGTTTAATTGTTTATGTGTGTCATGAAATTGAATAAGATGAGTATTTATAGATAAAACTATTTATATTGATCAAACAAAATGACCTACGATATTTATCACTGCTCACTATTTGTGTAGTAGTGCCTATATTTTTCCTCGTTGAGAATGTATGTGTCACCCCACGTTCGGATGATAGTTTTCCAATGTCTGCAACCTCCCTTGAAATGTGCCTCCGTGCTTATTGCTCTTTTTGGTTAGTGGAGTTGCGGACATAGAGCATGAGTTGGTTGTCTCAATGTCTAGTTCTATTAAGCTTTGACAAAGCCTGATTTCCTCAAGAGCTAGGTGTGTTTGTTTTGGCTTAAAAAAATATTTTGTTTAAAAAAAATCAAGATTTGGGAAAAAGCTGAAGCTAAATTCCGTTTATTTAATATCATAAAAATCATTTTTAAATTTTTTTTTAAACTATTAGACTTAAGTTCTCCTCGTTTTTAGAAATAAAGAAAAAAAAATGGAAAAGCTATTAGGAATAGTTTTTCATTTTTAGGTTAAAAATGATTTTTTTTAAAAATCTAAAACAAACAATATTAAAATAATATAGGCGATTTTGTGGTTAAAAAAATCCAAAACAAACGGGCACATACTATTTAGTAGACTCGAGAAAAAATCGACCAACCTAAGTTTGGCTATAATGGCGCTCATTTAATCTATATTCGATCGAAAGAAATTAGTGTATCCTTACAACATCTATCTTTCGATTGCGGTTAACATGATAATCATTTTCAAGTGTAAACAAAAACAATAGCCTCTAACTTAACAAACTTACATTTGTAAAAAAAAAAAAAACTTCACAAACTTACTTGGAAAAGAAACGTACATTTTACAAACAAAAACAAGCATAGCCCACAAATTTCACACTTACTACATGTTAATCATATATTCTCTATTGAGAACCCACTCCTTTAATTGCAGGACCTTGAGGCCTATACTTGTACCTCTTTGAAACTACCAAATAGACAAAGAAATTGATCAAGCTCAGTAAAGAAAGCAACAAGTAGAATAGGTTCAAATGGTTTCTGTTAATATTGTTCCCTGCCAACCATCCACCACTTGCAGTAACATTCTTGGTAGCACTATTCACAATTTGCACCATAATGCTGCTTAGAAAATAGCCAAGTGCCATAGAGCTCCATAGGAAGCATGTTGATGTAGATTTAAGCCCTTTTGGTGCCTCTGAATAGAAGAACTCAAGAAGTCCCACATAGGTAAAC
>Ga0315915_1007983_pt1 | contig 12487 bp, 9 predicted proteins | sample MpolbnodulesMG_FD_207738 | JGI IMG/M metagenome (GOLD analysis project Ga0315915, IMG submission 207738) | Medicago polymorpha root nodule microbial communities from Los Angeles, California, United States - branched nodules | ecosystem: Host-associated > Plants > Roots > Nodule | place: USA... | reverse complement strand
AAATGTGAACCATCCGATCTTAAATATCGCTTCACAAACACGACTCTATCAAATGCGATATTTCACAAATGCACAAAACCCAAATCCCTCCAAGATCCCAAGCACAAAATCCAAATCCCTCCAAGATCCCAATATAATATCTCTTCCAAGTTCAACTATCTACCCCATGGACCCAACAAGTTCACTATTGAACACCAGAGCACACATGACAAAACCTCAAACCCACACACAAAGTAGCCAAACACCCTAACAAGAAGGTACTAACTTAATCTCCATGCTCACTCACATTCTGGAAACAGGGATATAGTATAATAAGATACCAAAAGAAAATGAAACACAAATGGTAACCACAGCATAGACAAATGCTCTCCAAAGATGCTTGTTTTCTATCATTTCATACAATTCAGCAACAAATGTTGAAACCGTACTCAGACATCCCAACAGACCAAATTGAAGTCCTGTTATAACAGTATCACAATTTGTATTATTCACCTGCACCAAAAACCAGGTTTAGAACACTACTCATCACAATCTCCAAAATCATGTGTCAAAAATTCACTCAGAATAACTAATATAATCAAAATATTTTTAAATCCATAGACTATTTTGAAATGTTAATAATAATTTCATATACTAAATTCACTAGTGAAGTCATGCATTTTAAAGACTAGATTGATAATTCAATTGTAAAAAAAACTTACTGATTTCTTGAGGGTGGCAAGTGCAGCCATGATACAAGCAGCAGAAACATTGGCAATAAGAGTCCCAAATCGAAGCCATTGCAGAAACCCTCCGCCAATTTCGCACTCATTAAGTCTAGTAGCTAAGAACCACCTAAGCCATACACCAAGAGGTCCAACAATGCAGGCTAACCACAACTGAGCTTCACCACCACCATTTTTGAACTCATTCATTTCCAGTGCACTACTCACACCCCATAACAAAGCTAATATCACCAACAACACTATGGTCACTACCAATTGACGAAGGAAGCTGTCAACCTTCCAGTTTAGTTTCGATATAAAAGAGTCACTTTCATGTCTCATGTTTAGTCTTTTGAGTAACCATTTGAATCCCTTCGCCGTCCAGAAACCAATGATGATCGACAATGCTACAAGAAACATGCCTACAAAATTCCATTTCCTTACAAACTCTTCTTAATATGTAGTAATAGTATAAAATTCTCTATATACGCATCTAATCTCATTTTACTGCATGGATAATTGCACAGATATTTTAGAAATTAATATAGTTAAGTGACATCGTAATGACATATGCGCAAAACTATTTTGTGTTGTTAGTACCTAGTCTTTAAATCACACTTATTACCTAGTACAAAGCCGAGTAAAGACAAGATCCAGTGTCCAGCGACACTGAGCTCGAGCATTTTCTGATTCCAGCCGCTGAAAGTTGTTAGGCTCCCTAAGTAGCCGGTTGTTAGACCACTGGCTAGATGTTCAGATACATAGGATATATCTCCTTTAAAAACAAAACCAAACCATCCCATCAAAAAGGAACCAATCTGGAAAATATGTAAAAGAAAAATATCAATGACAACACTGTCAAAATTAGCTTTCTAATCGATGAACTTTAATAAAATGCATTTGATGGTAATATTCAAGTTTCCATATTGATCCTAAGAAAGCAAAAATAGAAGTTTAAATGAGTTAATTCTGCTGTATCATATGCATTGATTAGTCATGACATGAATGCTTCAAGCTCAAAACCTGGAACAGATAGTTCCATTTTTAATCTTGGGAATTATAATAAAGAGTTTAAAAGACAGAGTATTTCTAGTGCTTATGATTCAAGAATATTGTGTCCAAACATGTTAGTTAATGCAGCAACTCCAATAAAGACTTGAACTGCTTTTCAATCAGGCAAATGATTCTTTGTCCAAGATTTAGTCATCATGATAACCATACTCTAAATTTACTAATATATATAGTAGCATATGATCCACCTAATTGACATTTCCATCATAACCTTATAACTACCATGGTTATTTTTCTCCTTTAGAATTCAAAGAAATAAATCTAAGAATCAGTGAGTGCAGAAGGAGAGGCAAACCATATTTGATGGTAGATCAAGGTAAAAAACGGTATGATCACTGGTCACACCAAAACCACTTGGTCCAAATGACTTTTGCAATAAGTACCTTGTTAAGACCTGCATATTTATTATGACAATTGGTGCATTAGTATCATGATCTTTTTAAGATTTTCCTCTCCTGATTTAATTGCGTCGAGTAGATGAAGTCAAATTTGTGTGTCAAAATTACCAAACTCATTTAACATATTTCCTAGCATCTACCATACTCTTTAACATCAAGAAATGTGTAAAAAATAGGAAAAAAAAACTCAAGGTCATAGCACATAAGTTAGCATATTACCCCAAGAATGCCAAAAACAGCCAAATGAGTTAGACATGAAACAAATTCCAGTAGCTTGGGTAACTTCTTGTCAAGTTCCAGAACCTAAAAAACAAAGTAAAAGCATGACTCAACCGTGAGGAAACTAATACAATTTGAATTAATTAAGTTTAAATATATCATTAACAACAAAAAAGGAGAATTTCTAAATGAACCTACTTGTTTTATGTCTTCACAATTAACCTTTCCATTTGTTGAAACAAAAATGGGAAGGTGTTCTTGTGGATTTACAATATAGTTATTATTAGATAGCGGCAATTCATGTTCCATTGCAGGATTGTGCACAACTGTTCCATTTTCTGGTTTGATATATAAAGACAGGTCAAAGCCACCACTCTCACTTTTCCTTCCTCCTTGAAGGGCTATATCTCCTGCAGCTGAAACACACTCACGATTCTCAGCTTCGTCGTCACCAACATCTACATTTTGACACACTGAAAGCCTACTAACTGCAGAACCCCAACTGCTCGTTCGCTCCATGGTGATCCTCAAAAGATATATTTATTTCCTTCTAAAATAAAAAGAGCAAAGATCAACAAATTATACTATCACTGTGTTTCTTTCTATGGGAAACATGAATATAAAATTCAAAACATCTTACCTTAAGATTGATTAAATAACAGATCATTGTGAACTTCCGAAAAATAACTCGAAAAATTATTGCATCTGTTAGACCTACTTAAGCTGTAAGTTAATGTGACAGAGATGAAGCAATTATCATGCCTACAAAATGATGTATCATACAAAAGGATATAAATGACATCAATGTACTAGTACTAAAAATGTCAGCACTGTGATTTAGTTAGAGTTAACTACATATTTATGGTTATTTTATTGGAATCGTGTGCACAGTTGAGTTATTATATGAAGTAAATACAAAACCAAGTTGTGCATGTGGTTTCTCATTGAAGGATAAAGGTTAAGTGGTTAGAACTTAGAAGTGGCAACTACTATTTAACTCAAATAAGTAGTGCCAGCGCTGAAATGAAAGAAGAACTAATTAATGAGAGTATAAGAGCTACTTTGATGCAATACAACAACCTAAAAAAAAAAGTGATGAATAACCTGTTTTTGCAAGCATATTTTCTCATTTCATGATTCTTAAAAATTACTATCGTCTCAATTTACTCATCTGGACGTAAAAATGATATCGTTTAGTCGAGGTTTATCCATCTTCAATCATCTGGACATGAGAAAAAACATTTTTCCCTGTTCAGATTGGTAATTCCATAGATGTGTTAAAAGTGAATTTCTAGAAAAGCTTTTACAACCTCCAAAAGCACCTGTACTTGCATTAGTTATTTCTTCTTTTCGGTTGTAAAAACGGATTATGTTTGGATTGTTTCCCTACCGTTTTGATTGTGCTTTTCTGTTTCTTGGGGCTTAGGCCATGCAAAAAAAAAAAATACTTCTGTGCGGCATTGCTCTCAATTCCAGGAATAGTCCATATAGACATGGCAACGGGGTGGGGATGAGTTTTACCTACCCAATTTCCAAATTCGATGGAGTTTGTTGTTATCTTTGTCTTCAATTTCAAGAAAGATGAAAAATAAAACCTTGGATAAGGGGGTTCGGGTATCCCCATCCAGTCTCATCCCTGCATGAACTTAGATTGCATTTTACACTTTTTTTATTATTAAAAACACTATACTATCCAAAATTGTGTCATTTCAACAATCTCATTAAAAATAATAATAAATAGTGGAAACAATTTGTTTAAGGCTCGCCTTAAAAATCAAAATAAAAATATGAATGTAATTTAAAAGTTTGTTTAAGAGTTTCTAATTTAAGAAAGGTAAAAATGTAATTTTATACGAACGAGACATTTCAAGGTGGGATCAATGTCCCCATTACCCGCCTCATCTTTTGAAATTAGGAAAATGTACTCTTTAAAACATCTCGCACCGACAAGTAGTTACACTTACACCTAGGTGGTTTTTAAGAAGAAAAAAGAACTTTAAATTAATTAGAATATTATTAGAGGATACATTGCCTCACATTCCTTCATCATTGCAATCTCCACCAACTGCAGCATGTCACTTAACAAGGTATTTTTTTTAGGAAGTCACTTAGCAGACTTAAAAACTTGATAAAATGTTATTTGAACTAAGTTTAGTTGGTTAGAAGTTAGTTACAACCCGTAACTTGCTACTCAAGTTTCTTAGTTTACATCACTTGTATATATATATGGCTATATTGCAACTACTTCACATTTCTCATTGAGTCAATCTATGAGGTTTCTACTCTCAATTCTCTCTAATCTTGTCCATTCAAAGAGGATATGAAGCTGTCTCTGGGTTTCATTGATGGATCAATTCGTCGAAGTCAGAGAGACAGAGGACTCTCACATTTTGCGGTTGAATTTGTTCGTCAGAAATGTCCAGAAGGAGAAGATTGATGTTATTGTTGATCACATCACGTTCGCCATTAAGAATGCTCTTCCCGATCTCAATCAGTTCTCAGGAATATACCTTGAAAGGGAAGCATTGTGATATTGTTAACACTATTGCCAAAATGATGGAGAACAATGTCCTCAAAATTGTCATCCCAAAGCTCAAGAACAAGGAAGAGGATGAAGATGATCTCACCGTTCATCATGTTGATGTTGAATGAATTATCTAACTTGGTTTTAGGTTTTCACTTAAAAGAGGGAGATGAACAGACAAGTAGTAGTATTTTAGTTTCTATTTTAAATAATTAATTACTTTGTATGTATTTGAGGACTTAAAAAGTGATTGAAGTTAGTTACTAATTAGTGAGATGCACAAACAAATCCCTAGCTTGTGTCTTGTTTATACCAATTTTAGAATTTGACCTTAGAAATTGGTATCAATCAATATTATATATAATATGATTATGATTAACAAGTTCAACATAATAAAAAAAACATTCCATGCGTGTGCTGTTATTGAGTATTTATTTTCCAAAATAAAAAATGTCAAGTAAAAGATGATACTCTCACCCCAAGATGTCTTTAACCACTTGACGAGGATGTAGAGGAGCCTAGGAAAGGAAGGACGATCCTTGAAGCATATTCTTGCATTGCACCAAACAATTGTGTCTTGGATGAAAGTTGCTAGTTTACGGGAATGACTATGCCCCCAGCACCAGTGTACGATGTGACATATAAGATTTCTCTTACAAACTTCTAATTGATATATAATATTGATATTATAAAATGCACGGGTCAACTCCCTCTATATCTTTGTTCCTTATTCTTTTTATAACACAAATTCTTTTAACTCTTCTTTTTTCTAATTATTTTTTACTTTGTAATTTTAAACTTTTTGAGTTATTTGAAATCAATATAACAAAGAACACGTTAAGTCTATAACCTCATTGCACGTCTATGTGCAAGGTGTTTAAGAAAACATATGGTGACAATGATTACATATAACTATAAACTATAATGTTTTCATTAAAGTAAAATATAGGCAATTATTTCCTAATATACCTTAACATTTATATAGTATACATAATTATACTGTGTTCTTGTGGTGACATAATCGATTGAGGAGATAGGGGATTTTAGTAGTAGAATAGAATCTGATTGGGTAGAAAGGCATTAAATTGTATGTATGTCTCGTATGTGACCTTTGTTTGAAAAACATTTAATCATTATCATCTTCATCTCACTCGTGTGAGCTTGAATGGTAGTGCTCAATCTTTTTGATAATGATTTTGTCTTTCAAAACAATGCTCTTTCTTTTTCCATGGTTGTTTGTGACTTGGGACTGAACCGAACCCATTAGATCAAACTCACTTCAGACTCAATTACTTATTTTAGTCATTCTTTCACAGTTACTCCTTGTTGTAGACATCACATTCTCCCTACTCTTAAACCTTCATTTACATGTAACTACTCCATAATTTTTACATCATCATCACACATGTAACTATTTTATTTTTTGCAGTTATAATTTTTTTTATTCATTTTTTTTAAGGTTAAACTTTGCATCCAAGACGCGAGCTATGTACTAGTTTGCAGAGCCGTTTCTAGAGTTTTAGAGGTCTTAGGCATAAAATTTGTTAACTAATTGTTGTGATTTTATTAACTCTTCATTTCATTTTTTTTCCTGCTTTTCACTACTAAATAAATATTTTTTTAGGTAACATTTAAAAATAAATCAAATACTCAATAGATACTGAAACAAAATAAAATATTATAGAAGTATAAAACAATAGCACATGTGGAATAGATTGAAATTTTAGAACCTAAGAATAATAACACCAAAAAGTAAACTTTTTGATGCAAAATTCTCCAATGTTATACTCATAACAACAATAATACATGATATACATTGTTTTTAGGCCCCCTACCGGTAAGGGCCCTAGGCCGTCGCACTCCCGACCTATGACAATTTGCTCTATGGAAGATGAGATAGTGAAAAAAGAACACGTTGTCATAACTATTCCTCTAGAGATAGATTTAGATCAAGCAGTTGATAAAGAGGATTTTACCTATCATTGTTCGTCCGTAATTATTATGCTAGAAAGTGCGCATGTTCCAAGTGCCTTTGTTGGTATTAGTAGATTTTAGAATGAATCTTTGGTATCTTCGTGAAGGTTTCGACACATATCTGTCTTATTTTGCAGAGGACATGGTGTGAAGTAGGCGGAGACATGGCCAGGCACATGCAAACATAATAATAAAACGAATTATTTATAAAGACTAATGAGGTTGGATTTGGAACTTTTTTGAGAGTATGAAATTGAAACTTGTAGAACAATAAATAGATGCATACATGCATAAATAAATAAATAAATATGAGTTGGGTCTAATTGCTTAACATTGAAACCAATCCGTATGACACAATAATACACACAACATTACATTCCAAACAATATCTTCTAAAAGTTTTAGAATTACCTTTAAAGAACATTCTAATTATAAATTAAAAATTAAATTGTAATATTTATATGAATAAAGATAAAATACGACCTTAAAATATAAAGTAGCCTACGTTCCAAACACTAGTAAATTACTATATTTCATGAAACAATAATATAGATAACATTAAGCACTTGAAATATTGTAAGACAAAAAAACCTTAAAAATGAACCAAGAAACATTATAAGGAGCATTAGATACATGAGAGATTGTCTCACGAGGTTGAAACAATGCGCAACTTAAAGATTCTTCAGTCCACAACTAACCAATCTAATCCACAATTCCAACATTCACGACAAAAGGAAACTAATCAACCCTAGGATAATATACAACTTCAAACTATATATTCTTCTATACCAATTCAATGGTCACTCTTTATCTTTCATCGTAAAAAAAAAATTATAAATCAAGATGAGTTTACCCCCACATCAAAGAGCTATGTATTTTCCATAAACCTTTTTTTAAACATTTATGATATGAGGTATTTTCAATAAGTCTTTTTTAATCTTCTATGATATGACTTCATCCCACATCAAAGTCAGATACTTAGTTGTCAGTTCACCCTACATCCTACACCCTAAACTCTTTCTTATTCGTTGATATACTTGGAAAATATATTTTGCAACGAGCTTAATTAGATTATTAGAATCAAAACTCCAGTACATAACAAACTAATCGATGTGATCATTACATGAGCTACGTACCTGACTTTGATGTGGGATGAACTCAAACCATAAAGGTTTAAAAAAGGTTTGTGGAAAATACAAACTATAAAGGTTTATGAAACATTAAAACATACATATCATAGAGGTTTAAAAAAGGTTTATAGGAAATACATACCATACAGGTTTAACAAAGTTTATGGGTGGTCCACTAAAACCGTTGAAAAATTATTTAAAATCTCGCAAAATAGACTTATAATTTTTTTTTTTGGGTGGGCCACTATCAAGGGTGGATCTGGGATGAAATTATCAGTGTGGCGAATTATTTTAGCGAAGTTAATTATGCTAAAAATAAAAATTATTGTTCATATTTTAGTGGAATTTAACCTTTTATAAACATTATTGTTCATATTTTAGTGGAATTTAACCTTTTTTAATTGTAACTTAAATAATATTATAAAAAAATAAAATATTTTAAATGAATGGTCAATTCGAAGTAAAAAATCTCACCCAAAAACAGTGACGGATCCATGATTTTTTAATGGTGGGGCACTATATATAAAAATTTGTAGCATTAATAATTATCCTCTATAATTTTTCATATTATGGAAACTTTGATTGATTTTATCATTTTCACTATCAATAAAAATATCTTTCACTATATAAATAACTAAACAAATATTTAACCGGTCATCTCTCATTCGATTTCTCATCCGATTCTTGATAATATTTAGATTATAAAAAAAATTGAGATATATAATAATAAGTGTGGGCCAAAAGAGAAATAATTTGTGATAAGTGCAGACCATGTAGTCAAAATGTCAGTTATTTATGCATTATACTACTAAAAAAAAAGTTTCTAAAATTTTTGTGTGGGATGGGACAACATGCATCCGTCCCTACCCAAAAAGAGTATCCCTTTATATATATTTATTGATTAGCTATGAGTAAGTTACAAACTTTTAATACATGTTGATGTTGAAACTAATACAACATATAAACACTATAGTCTAATGGTTGATGAGTTATTTTTAAAGTTTATGCGATATCGATTCTGTCATGTTCTTTTTTACATTTATGTTATATTAATTAATTCTTTTAAATATATGATAAAAACAGTAGGCAAGACTTGAATCCAAGACAAAAACATATGACAAAAACAAAATGCAAAACTTAGAACCCAAGAAAATGAGTTAGGAAAACATGCAATTTACCACTACACCAATGCATCATTTATGATATCAAATTTGGACTTTATAAAAAAAAAAGTTTGGGCTTGGACTGGTGTGGCAATAACTACACGAGTATTACTTTTCCCACCCTATTCATTTCTCGCACACCCTATTTTTTTTCAAAAATGCCCTTGAGATTTCCGGATTTTAAAATCCGAACTGGTGTTTTCCTTTGTAATAGGGTGAAAAAAAAGAGTTTTTCACCATTTCGGATTTTGTAATCCGAAAATCTAAAAAAATAGGGCGTGCTATTTGATTTTTTTCGGATTATAGAATCCGAACACCCCCTAAACACCCTTTTTTTCATGGTGCTGATGCAATCCGGATTATGTAATTAGGACAGCACCAGCACCAATTCTGAATATGTTTGTAACATGGATAGTCATTTTAAGGACATTATTAATCTTCCTAGCTTTCATCCTTGTGTTTTTATGATCAAGACTCCCTTAGAAGAGACTTCTTACGAGACTCCTCCCTCAAAATCCAAAATTCCATCATTTAGACCCCTTTTTCATGGTGCTAATGCAGTCCGGATTACGTAATCCGGACAACATCAACACCAATTCTGAACATGTTTGTAACATGGATAGTCATTTTAAGGACAATATTAATCTTCCTAGCTTTCATCCTTGTGTTTTTATGATCAAGACTCCCTTAGAAGGGACTTCTTACGAGACCCCACCCTCAAAATCCAAAATTTCATCATTTAAACTCTTTTTTTCATGGTGCTAATGTAGCTCAGATTACGTACTCCAGACAACATCAAGGACATTTTTGAAAATTTTACAGAGCACGCGAGAAGGTAACAGGGTGGGAAAAGTAATACCACACCCAACCTTCAAGAGATCCGCCCCAGACCACTATACCACTTTGGGGGATTTGAATCTATCAAAAATTAAAACCGATGCAAAATTGTTTAAAATCTCACAAAATAAGAATCTCAACATAAAAAGTGATTGGAATAGCAACAAAAAATGAAAAATTGATTGAAAAACTACGAGAAAACATAAAACACGATATTGGAATAGTTATAAGCACATTGGAATAGAAATAGTTATATAGCTAATTGATTGGAATAGAAAAAAAAAATGAAACATAATCACAAAATAAAGAAGTCAATTGAAAATTGGAATAAAGTCGATTGGGTAGATATAATAATATGAAAAAAGAAAAAACCTAAAGAAAGAAATAAGCACGTAAAAATTAGGAGAAAGAAAGAACTGAAACACGATATTGGAATAGAATCGTTGGAGAGGGTGGGAGTAGAAGGAGGTATTTTGAGGAACAAAAGAAGCGCGCATCTGATAATTTTTAGAGTAGTGCTAGCAACACTCTCCTAAACACTCACTTCCTTATCCTTATTTTGAAATTCCATCTAAAATGCAGCGCACCAATTTAACCTAACAAATTTCATCTAAAATGCAGCAATCCCTAATATTTCTCCTCACTGAGTTTTACATTCCTATCATGTTGTGTCATCGTTTGTATATATCTATTGTTTCTGTAGACTTTTATTTTTTGACAAGTTGTTGTACACTTATCCCTTGTCCCAAATCCATGTTAGTTTGAATTTCAAAATTTTCCTTTAAAAAAATAAGTGAAAAATTGGTGGCAGGTTTGATTTTCATAGAAACCCTTAACCCTAACTGTGATAGGTTTGATTTCTGCTCCCATTCACCATCTTTTATTTTTGTTTTTGCGATTTTAATTGTTTTTTTTTCATGTTTTGTTGCATTCCATCTGATTTTTTCTTTTGCGTTATGAATGTTTAAGGTTTTCACTTGAGAATATTAGAAGAAGATGGTTTGGTTTCGGACCCCAAGGTGATGTGTATTATGATTCATCCTTTTTAGTTTGAATTTGAGTTGTGAAAGGTTTTGGATTTTTTTTGTATGTTTTGATTTGTGATTTTTTAGTTGCAGGTATAAGGAGAAACAAAGAAGAAAGAGAATTCAATATTAGAGTATGTAATAAACCAACATCCATCTTGCCTTTTAAGACTCTTTGTTGTTATTGTTTGCTTAACTGTTTATTATTTTTGTTCAGCTTCTAAATTTTGAAAAGGAGGTGAAGTTAATTAGCAACAGGAGGTGGAGTTTTGAGGATCTAGGATGTTTGTTAATTTCAAGAAAAAATCTGGGTGGTTTTTTGAACTTTTTATTCAGTTTGTTTGTAGTAGTTGATTGATTAGACTTTGTGTCTTTTGGTTTCTTAGGATGGATAGGAATATGAAGATGGTTCTGACAATCAAAATCTAAAGTCAATGATGAAATGAGGTAGATTGTTCTCTATTTAATTTAATTTAATTTAATTAATTGTATTGATCTCATGAAATTAGAGGTCATTGCTTTTTAGAAATTAGAAAATCTATCACTAAGAAAATTGTCTATGAAAGGTTTTATTTTAGCCTTTTGTTTATAGTTGTCATTGCTTTTTGTAGTCTAATTCTTCTTTTTCTTTGTTTTGGCAGATTTTGAAGCATTATATGAGAGATCAAGATTTGTATTCCAGATAAAGACCATGAGGTAACTTTATTTCTGATGTTAGATTTATTTTTTTGTTTTTACTGATTCTCCTTTCTTTCAATTGGTCTTTATATTTGATTGTTATTATTTCTACTTTCTTTCAATTTGGTATATAATTACTTTCATCGATAAGTAACAATATCATGTAAGAGATTGGGAAGCAAGTTTATATAAGAGATAGACAACTTTTATGAAAAAATGAAATCAGATGAGACTGGATGATAAGAGACAATTTCATGCTATTAGGGTAACTATAATGATTTTTTTTTTTGGAGTTGTAAACATGTTGAAAAAGAACACCAATTTCTGTCGTGAAGTTATATGTTTGGTAACATAAAGTTTTGATTTTGAGCAACAAATTAACAAGTGTAAATATCATAAGTGGCATGAACTTAAATAGGAATTGTGCTTCCAAGTAGTTTATTTTGACATAACTTACTCACAAGAAATACACTTCCGATCGATAGTGTTTATTGGTTATATTTCAAGTAAACATTAACACTTGAATCCTGAGCAGTGAATATCCAAAATAAATATCCACTTGCATCATGTATTTATTTGCTTACTACTTTGTTATTATGTTTTAACACTAGTATGGAAACCCGTGCCAAGCACCGGCTAGAATTTCCTCAAATTTAAAATATTGGGTGAAGGTGTGGTATCACTCTCATTTGTATGGTCGCTTTGTGTTTAATAAGTCGATCCACACCATCTATGGCTCCTCCGTAAGGTCCAACGACATTATC
>Ga0315915_1007982_pt1 | contig 12487 bp, 10 predicted proteins | sample MpolbnodulesMG_FD_207738 | JGI IMG/M metagenome (GOLD analysis project Ga0315915, IMG submission 207738) | Medicago polymorpha root nodule microbial communities from Los Angeles, California, United States - branched nodules | ecosystem: Host-associated > Plants > Roots > Nodule | place: USA... | reverse complement strand
TACGAGTCAAAGACTCCATCAACACATTGAGGCCTTCGGCCGCTATCAAAAACAAGAACGGAGACAGGGGGTCCCCTTGCCTCAGTCCCCTCCCTAGGGGGAATTCATCCGTAGGCGAACCATTTACCAAAACCGAGGCGATAGCCGTGCCAACACACTCCGTAATCCATTTGCGCCAAAGAGACGGAAACCCCATTTTAGACATCATGTCGTCTCGGTAGCCCCAGTCAACCGTGTCGTACGCTTTTTCAAAATCCACCTTAAAAAGAATCAATTCCTTCTTGTATTTGCGCGCTTTGTCTACAATCTCGTTAGCCACTAGGATTCCATCCAGAATTTGGCGCCCTTTAATAAAGGCCGACTGAGATTCTGATATAACGTCCCCAATTACCGAGCGGAGTCTGTTAGCAAGGACTTTGGCCAAAATTTTATACATACTACCAACCAGCGAAATAGGACAAAAATCATTCAAGCAATGGGGGTTGGCAACCTTAGGGATAAGAGCAATGAAAGTGCTATTGATGCCTTTAGCCAATCGTCCGTTCCGATGAAATTCCCCCAAGAAACGCATAACGTCATCCTTCAGCATATCCCAAAAATCTTTAATGAAACCAAAGGAGATCCCATCAGGGCCGGGACATTTGAAACTCTCCACATCCCACACCGCCGTCTTAACTTCCTCAACGGTAAAAGGTCTCACTAGACTCACCCCACCAGAAACAGACAACGTACGAAAAACTAAGGCCATCTTGATTTTCTTTAACTATTGATTTTCTTATTTTATACTTTAATCACTTTAGATGATCAAATCCTTCTTTGTGTCTCATATTTTCTCCCTCTAATCTTGTTCCTTAATATAATCACATCTAACAAAAATCAAGGGTTGCAAGAAAAAGTTGTTAGAATAATAAATTCGTGTACAAAATTTGTCATTTAAGTATAAATGTTTTAAATGTTGATTTTTCATATTCTAAGATAATTGACTGTTGTGATAATGTGTATGGTTTGAAAAAGAGTAATAATTTTATCTATAAAATTGTAGATGATCTTATATTTAATGACAAACATTTTTTTTAAAAGAATCTTATAATTAAAGACAAAGAAAGTAATGGTAAAAATAATTTTTTTTAAACTAGTTGAATAATTGATATATTTAGCGTATAATATACATCGATATAAAATGAATATTTGCTTTTATGTACTCCCTCCGTCGTCCTTGTATGTAAGCTCCTTTACATTTTTCACATTTCTTAAGAAAAGTTGACAGTGTAATTAATGTGTCTATTTTGTGTGTTAATATTACCAAATTGTCTTTTGCTTGTATGTGTATTAAATTTGAGTTTTCATATTTCAAGACAGATTGGTAGTATTAATTATAGATATGTTTAGGAAAAAAATACTCTCTCCGTTTCAAAATGAGTGCCAAAAAAATTTGTTTCAAAATGAATGTCACTTTATATTTATAATACAGCTTTAATTTTTTTCTTCCAACTTTACCATCAATAAATACTCCAACTTTTCTCTCAAACAATTTTCAATGCAACTTTAAGTTTGTATTTTTTCTTATAAAGTAAAGGCACTTTAGTAAAAATGTTATGTTTAATAATTATTTCATTTCATTCTTTAATCTGTGTGCAATTGGCTAAAGCGACACTCACTTTGAAACAGATGGAGTAAATAAATGCATTTAATAATTTGAAAAGGAGAATGTTAACTAAAGTCCCCGGGCATTGGTTAAGCACCAAATGAAGTAAAATAAATTTAAAAAGTAATGTAATTATAATAAAAAGTGACAGTTTAGATTTTCAAGACAGAAAATTCTATTTATAGATTTCTTAATCAGTGCCCCAATGTTCCGGGGCACCGGTTAACAAGACCCATTTAAAAAACGGTTTATATTTAGGACAAAAACAAAGTCAAATGGGTGTTTAGACATGGGAATGGAGGAGTACATAGGGAGGAGTATATGAGACCGAATGAGTATGTCATGTGCTAAATTAAACTAAAGTTAAGGTGTTGAATAAGGATAAAGAAATGAATCCTGTCAGAATCTTGTCAGAAAAAAAAAAAGGAAAGAGAACCAATTAAAATTGTTTCTTGTTAGACTCAGTTTTATGGCTTACAAGTTGTTATGATTACGATCCTGCCACCACGTTTTCATTTGAAAAGGTCTTTTTTTCAACGTTTTAAAAACCGAATCGGATCTATGGGTTCAACCAGTTGGTTCTAGATCGAAAGACACCGAATCCAAAGGCATCGAATCATCTCCCGTATTAGACAGCTTAACAAATCGATACATACAAATCGAAAGCCATTAATACCATCAATAACCACTTTTTTCCATGTAATTCGAATGCTTAACGAGGAGCTAAAGTCAACTAGTTGCAAACTGGAGAGCATTCAGTAACTCTACAGTTCAACAAAAACAACTTCCTCAATTTTGATAGTAACATTGAACAAACAAACCCCATAATCCTAAACTAAACTCTAGTATTCCTCAAACAGCATCATTATCCACATAGAACAGACTAAACAATTTGTTACGTACGTTTATGGCTTTTCTAAATCAAAATTCAAATCACTTGGTCATAGCATTCCTCATATTTTGCACCTTTTCTTCATGTTATAGTTCTACCAACGACACCATTACATCATCCAAATCACTCAAAGACAATGAAACAATAACCTCAAACAACACAAACTTCAAGCTAGGATTTTTCAGTCCATCAAATTCAATCAACCGTTACCTAGGAATTTGGTATATCAACGATACAAACATTATATGGATTGGAAACAGAGACCAACCTCTTAAAGATTCAAATGGAATACTCACAATTCACAAAGACGGAAATCTTGTGATTTTGAACAAACAAAATGGTATCATCATTTGGTCAACAAACATTTCAACTTCAACAAATTCAACAGCTCAACTTGATGATGCAGGGAACTTGATTCTAAGAGACATCAATTCTGGAACAACAATTTGGGATAGTTTCACACACCCTTCAGATGCAGCTGTTCCATCGATGAAAATTGCATCTAACAAAGTAACAGGTAAGAAAATTACTTTTGTATCAAGAAAAAGTGACAATGATCCTTCTTTAGGAAATTTTTCAATTAGCCTGGAAAGATTGGATGCACCTGAAGTTTTTATTTGGAAACATAAAGATATTCATTGGAGAACTGGTCCATGGAATGGAAAGGTTTTTCTCGGATCACCGGGAATGTTAACCGAGTATTTAGCCGGTTTGCGTATTGATCAAGACGCTGATGGAACTACTTATATTACTTACAATTTCGCCGACAAAACTATGTTCGGCATTCTCTCATTGACACCGCATGGGACGCTTAAGTTGATTGAGTATAAGAATAAAAAGGTAATGTTTAGACTTGAGGTTGATCAAAATGAGTGTGATTTTTATGGAAAATGTGGGCCATTTGGTAACTGTGACAGTTCTAGTTTGCCAATTTGTAGTTGTTTTGATGGGTTTCAGCCGCAGAGTTTGGTGGAATGGAGTTTAAGAAACTGGACAAGTGGTTGTGTGAGGACAGCAGGAATGAACTTGAAGTGTGAGATGCTGAAGACTGGATCAAATGTATTTAAACAAGATGGTTTTTTGGAGAATCGCAATATGAAAGTTCCTGATTATGCTGAGAGATCAGATGGTAATCAAGATAACTGTGGAACAGGTTGTTTGGCAAATTGTTCTTGTTTGGCATATGCATATGATTCTTCTATAGGTTGTATGTATTGGAGTAGTGAGTTAATTGATTTGCAGAAATTTCCTTCTGGAGGAGTTGATCTCTTCATTCGTGTGCCAGCAGAAATTTTGAGTCTTGGGGTTGATAAAAATGAATGTGATTTTTATGGAAAATGTGGGCCATTTGGAAACTGTGATAGTTCTAGTGTACCAATGTGTAGTTGTTTGGAGGGGTTTGAGCCAAAGAATTTGGTGGAGTGGAGTTTGAGAAATTGGACTAATGGTTGTATTAGGAAGGAAGGATTGAACTTGAAGTGTGAGATTTTGAAGAATGGATCAAGTGAAGTTCAACAAGATGGATTTTTGGTTCTTAATAATATGAAACCTCCTAATTTTGCTGAGAGATCATATGGTAATAAAGATAAATGTGGAACAGATTGTTTGGCAAATTGTTCATGTTTGGCATATGCATATGATTCATCAGTAGGTTGCGTGTATTGGAGTGGAAACTTAATTGGTTTGCAGAATTTTCCCCATGGAGGAGTTGATCTCTTTATTCGTGTCCCGGCAGAACTCGGTATCTTTTCTCTCTTTCTTTTGAAGAGTTTATTTTTGTTTTTATTTTTATTAACAACGGTGACACCAATAATCAATTTACATTTCTTCTAAGATTTGAACTATTTGCTTTCAATTACAAAATCAAATTTTCATTACCAAGCTCACACCTCATTGCCAAAGTTTTTTTTTTTGTTATTAAAAATGTATTAATATGTTTAAGCTTTTATTCTTTCTAATAATCTGAATCATATACGGGTGCAGTTAAAAAGGAAAAGGGGCACAAGAAGGGCTTTTTAATCATTTCAATTGCTGGGGGCATGGGAGCATTTACTTTGGTTATATGTGCTTATCTTTTGTGGCTAAGACGTTCTGCTAGGCATAATGGTAAAGTTTCCTGATTTCTCTTTCAAACTTGAATTGAAGAGTATGTGTTAGAAGAGATGGTAAAAACTCTTGTTTTGATCACAATAGAAAAGGGAGAAAATAAAAGTGAGTGACACTTATGGGAGACATTTTTTTTGACTAAGTTTATCGGAGACTTAATACAGTAATGTTATACTCTCCGTTTTAAAATGAATTTCGTTTAAGATTTTAATACACATATTAAGAAATGCATTAAATAAAAGAAATAGAGATGTTATTTTACCAAATTATCATAATCAACTATTGATTTGTTTTTCATTAAAGAAAAAATAATACTTTGGAAGTAGTGTATATAATATTAATTGAAGGGTACAATTGAAAAGAAAAAGTTACTATTGAATTGAAAATTAAATGTGATATTGATTTTGAAAGATTTTTTTTTGCTAGAACGACACTTATTTTAAAACGGATGGAGTATTAAAAGAAAGAAAAAGACTGATCAGATTAATAATAGTTCTCCCTCTCTTTCAAAATATTAATCAGCTTGTGGATTAGCCCAAATATCTTAATGTTGACTTGGCCCAAGTGTATCATTACCCTCTTATCTAGACTCAACCTTATCCTCAAGGTTGCTTCTAGGATAAGAGTCCCAGAAAGACTCCTCATCTTCCCATGTGACCTCGTCTTCCGGAGTTATACTCATAGTCCATTGAACAAGCAATTGATGGTGATCCTTACTGCCGTGTCGGACAGTTCTTCGACCTACGATATGAAGTGGAGTGAGGGCAAGACGTGTATCAGTTAGCAAGGGACTCAGTGGTGGTACGGAGGTGGTGTTCCACGGAAAGCCGGATGGATTATAGCATCTGCTGGTAATGTTAGCTACATAAGCTACAAAGCGAATGACGCGAATGATACGGAAAGGAAAGTGTGGTACGTCCGCGGAGAGAAGATTGACGGTATGGTTGAAGGCACAACAGAACCCAATCATCAACATTGAAACATCGGTCCTGGGAATGCAAATCAGCCTGAGATTTCATGCTGAATTGGGCGCGAGTCAAATTGTCTTTAAGTAGATGAAGCATGGCATGTCGTTGGCACAATGTATCTGTAGAAATGAAGACCTAAAGGTGAAAACGGTGGAGAAGAAAGAAGAAAAACCATAAGTAAAAAGACAATGAAGTTTTGAGAACAAAGTGAAAATGCTAAGATACTTTGATACATTAAATTGAAGCATGCACTACAAATATATAGAGCCAAAACATATGCTTGTTTGTAAGCCTGAACATAAAATCTGCAGTAAATCTACTCTAAACATCGTTCATCATTCCATAATAAGTAATAACACTAGACATCATTACCTAGGAACTATTTTACTTGCTAAATAAGCAACAATCTAATTATGACACTTATACTTAAACAAACAACAATCTAATTATGACAGAAAACAAGATAAAAAAATAATTAATAAAACGGAAAAATATCAATCTCCAACACTCCTTCTTTTGATATTTTTCTTGAAAAAACTCTAAACATTGATCTCATCTTTTCAAACTTCATTAGCCAAATTTTTTGATAAGCTGCAACGGTAACACACTCAACTTTAATTGATGATTGTGTGATCCCTACTTGTTTCTTTGAATTCCAAACGGACACAACACGGTCAAATGAAAAAAGAAAAAAAAAACAATCAGATGTAGGAATCAACAAGTCATACACAGAGGCATCAACAACATTACAATCAACATCCTTCTGAGTAATCTTTTTCTCCTCCCTTTTTTTGAGCTGAAAATTTTGCTTCAAAAACACGGAAGGATGCTTGCTTCCACTCTACTGGAAAGTTTTTGCTTCTCATTTCAACAATCATTGATTTAGATCCAGAAGAATAAAAAATAGTGGATTTCAAATCTTTAAAATTCAAAGAATATTTTTTCTCCATCATTTGTCCAACACTCAAAAGACTTTGATTTATCTCAGGCACAAATAAAACATCCGAAATATATATTTTATACCTAAGAGAGTTTCAACAGCCACAACTATGTTGCCTTTGACCTCAACATGTTGTCCATTCTCAATGACAACTTTGGAGTAAAAAGATTCACCAAGTTCTTTTAAAAAAAACTAACATTGTTAGTCATATGATTGGTGCATCCACTATTTATTAGCCATGTTTCTTTGCTACCACAGGCTAAATAACAAGAAGCCTTAAACAATTATTCATCATCTTCTTGGTGGTGCTCAACAACTCGGGCTTGTTGTTCATGCAGGTTTGTTTTGTTTTTGCAAATCTTCTCCACATGACCAATCAAATTCTTCACTATGAGCTCCTTAATCCGCCTTGGAACGTGCAAACCGCTAGGCAGCCCCAACATAGCTGATTGTGAAAGTTGGAAGTGAACCCCCTCTAGGTTTGATAAGGTAACTGGTGGCGGTGAAAGTTTAAGTAGTGAAATCCTTAAATCCTTAACTCCTTCCAAGGTGGCTCCATTGCTAGACAACTTACAACACTCCTAGGATGACAAATATTCACCAATTTAATTACAAGAACAACACAAAAATTAAATCTCAAGAACAAAGGATTTAACCCTTACATAAGTAAGAGAGAACAACTGCACAAACTAAGAGAAAATAACTTGGTCTCCTAATCCCATTTTTGACAACATAAGGTAAAACCTTCAAGCAAAATGTCAAAAACTAAATAGAATGGGAATACCAATTGAAAAGGGAACTTGAAATCATGTAAAGAGAGAATCTTACCTTGAACAACAACAACAACAACAGTTAAATTGAGGTTATAAGGATAATTCTCGACTTCAAAGAGACTATTCATGATCAGTGGTTAACAAGGATCAACGGATTTTTGGTGGATTTTCATGAGATAAAAAGATGTAATGATAATTAGGGTTTGTGGGACAAAATTTCATGGAGAAAAATTTGAGAGAATGCATCTGAATATGTTAAAACCCCTCCGGTATACCTCAAAAATCCTACCTTCACGCACACCCTCAACGTCGCGCATAAGTTGCAAACACAATAATATTCAAGTATGAAACATATACTTGCTTTTTATATTAAAAAAACCTATGTTTTTGTAAATTTGGAATTTCTTTGATGTTGACAATATATACCCTTCTTAACAATTGAAAAAATTCATTCCAGGGAGAAAATCTCGAAACTTGACTACTAGAGAACATAAACAAATGAAATTGGATGAGCTACCACTATATGATTTTAAAAAGCTTGAAACTGCTACAAACAGTTTTGACGTTGGTAATATGCTTGGAAAAGGAGGGTTTGGCCCTGTATACAAGGTGATTTTATTTAAGGTTTTATATGCCATTTTTTGTAATAGATATCATCATAAATATAATATCAAATATTTTTCACACTATCTAGGGAATATTGGAAGATGGCCAAGATATTGCTGTGAAAAGACTCTCAAAAGCATCTGGACAAGGAATAGAAGAATTCATGAATGAAGTATTAGTGATTTCTAAACTTCAACATCGCAATCTTGTAAAACTTCTTGGTTGTTGTGTTGAGAGGGGAGAGCAAATGTTGATTTATGAGTTCATGCCAAATAAGAGTTTGGATGTCTTTATCTTTGGTTAGTTCTTTTCCCTCATTTGTATCCTAACCTCAAATTAAATTGTTGGCTCAATTAGTTTTAGCCTAGAATAATTAATGAAATTTTTTGATATGCTAAATAAATTTATTAAATATTATAAATCCAAAATTATGTTTCATCCATTTCAATGTTCTTAAAGCACCCAATTTGTCATCACATTAATGTATTGTTTCTGGTTTTTAAGATCCATTACAAAAGAAAATTTTAGATTGGAAAAAGCGGTCGAACATAGTTGAAGGAATAGCTCGAGGTATAATGTATCTTCATAGAGACTCGAGACTTAAGATTATACATAGAGATTTAAAAGCAAGCAATGTCTTACTTGATGGAGACATGACTCCAAAAATATCAGACTTTGGGTTAGCTAGAATTGTTAAAGGTGGAGAAGATGATGAAGCTAACACAAAAAGGGTTGTTGGAACACAGTAAGTATTCCTATCTCATTTGACGGTATAATGTTAAAATTAATATTACAAATTAGTGATTTAGTTATTACTTATGTTATATATATGCTCTATATATAGTGGTTATATGCCGCCTGAATATGCAATGGGGGGACTTTTCTCGGAGAAATCAGATGTATATAGCTTTGGTGTTTTATTGCTAGAGATTATAAGCGGGCGAAGAAATAACAGCTTTTATCAAAATGAGAATGAGGATTCTCTTAGCCTTGTTGGCTTTGTAAGTCTATGAAATTCATGTCTATTACTTTATTTGACAAAAAGTTTAGCAATACACTTTCATCACTTCATTATTGTCTAAAATTTGTGTGGGTTCCACTATTTTACGTGAATCAGAGTATCTATATGATGGGACTCATTTTCACTATTGAAGTACCTACGCAAATTTTAACCAATAATAAATAGAGGAGTAGTGATATATGTACAACTATTTGTGACAACTTTTATTTTCTCTCTTCTTATTGGTCCAAAACAATATAGAGAGAAAAAGGAAGAGAGAGAATAAGAATATAATGAGAGTATGAGAGAAAAAATTGTTAAAAAGTTGTCATAAAGTGGTTGTATAAATATCATTTCTCTAAAAAAGTGTTTTGAGGCAAATTTAGAAAGAATCTCAATATTATTAGTAATAACTTTATTATTGTTTTGTTTTTTTTACCAGGCATGGAAGCTATGGTTAGAAGAAAACATTATATCTCTAATAGATCCAGAGGTATGGGATGCATCTTTCGAGAGCAGCATGCTGAGGTGCATACACATTGGACTTCTTTGTGTTCAAGAACTTCCAAAAGAAAGACCAAGTATATCAACTGTTGTTTTGATGCTCATAAGTGAGATCACACATCTTCCACCTCCTGGTAAAGTTGCCTTTGTTCACAAGCAAAATTCTCGAAGTACAGAATCTTCTCTAAAAAGGCATCAATCTAACTCAAACAACAATGTAACTTTGAGTGATGTCACAGGCAGGTAAATAATATGCAATTGTATCAATACCACCATTACCATTGTGAAGAAAAAAAAAATACTATTATTTGATCATAGTTTACTCAGTTTTGTCAATAAACAAATTTATTTTCTATTTACTAATTTGGGAAGAACACTTCTGGTCTTGCCCTGATTGTTGTGGTTGCTAAATTGTAATCAACCTAATAACTAATAAACATAATACATCTATAGTTTATCTATGTCGTAAATTTCACTTGAATACGTAATATATGACATTGTTCTGTAACTAACGCTATTAGTTCAAAGCAACTTTACCAATTACCGTTTTTCATCACTAATACTCGACAGACCTTACTTAATCCGGATTAAGTTCCACTTGACAGACCTTACTTGTTGAATATACAGTCGCAAGCATTGAAATTCGTTTAGACGTCAGCATTTGGATATGGTGTTGAAAAACACTCGCGAAATTGGAACTTGCATTGCACAATTGACGCAAAACCAAACACACGCTTAATTGAATAAAAAAAATAATCGAAGTTATTGAAAGTTAAAAAAATTCAAGACCTATTTTTTCTTTTTAAAGGGAACTAAACACTTCTTCACACATAAATTTACTTCAGTTTGAAATGATCGACTTTAAAGTTAATTTGAATCCAAAAACTGATATCTACCAATAAGGTTATGCCCTTGTTACCAAGTAAGGTTATGCACTTATGGCTCTTGCCATTGATTGTATGTCATGAAACCATAACAAGAAAAAAACAAAGGATATTGATAATCATTTGGCTAATGAAAAATAAAATCTAAAGCTCTTCCATCCATTTTACTCCTACATTCAACATTACATTCTTTCATTTACGTTTCAAGCAACAAAATATACAAAAGAAGAATATAAGAACACAGATATGCATACAACTCTTTCAGAAATTTATGGTTGCAAAACATGCAATAGAGCCAAATTGATTCGTATGTTTCAATTACAAAAGCCAAGCGCAAGCTTAGTAAAATTGTCATATAGACTATAGAGCCATGGAGTGTTGTGAGGACTAAAGAGCTTAATATAAATATTAAGATTCTCATCACAGACTTAACAAAATCATGTGCCCCCAAAAGAACAGCTAAAATAATATCTAGACCCAACACTAAGGTGGTGTAATTTACGGATGTAAATAAGGAAATAATAAAAGTTCCAGTATCAGCATCTTCACAAAATGAACCAACCAACATATTAAAAGGTGACTGTGAGACAAAAGTTAGTACTTCGTACCAGACAACAACACACTAAAATAATGCATGTTTGGAATCCTGGTGAATCTGGCATTGTGATTTTCTCAAAATCACCGTGATTCAAAACATGCACTTAGCCTTTAGTTCTCATAATTGTGATGCTGCCTTTTCCCCCTTCGGTGCGGATTTTTGTTTTACCAACCACAGGCTTTCCTGAGAAAGCAGATATAGGGCAAGCAGACGAATCGTCACTGCTTTGCGCTGATTTTGAAGGAGTTCGAATGCGCTGGTTGATTTCCTTCAGAGTTATGTCTCCATGGGCACCACTTGGTTTAATGAAGGTAAATGGATAGGCAACGGTAGAAGCCAACTTTGTCGGTGTCCTTATAAGAGATTTCCTACCTATACATGAAAAAAAGAAGTCTGAATTTGCTTCATGTCAACAAATTTCGTAAAAAAGTTCTGAATTCCAAGTAAGAGGAGCTTGTTGCTTGAAATTGGAAATCAGAAGAGGTAATTTGAGAATCGTAAATCAAATCTTATTATGAATCGTAAGATACATGATCAATTAAAATATGGCGCTTTATGGAAGAGAAAAAACAAGCGCAAATACATTAGCTGATTCAGGGACAAGTTGATAAAAAAAATGGCCAGCAACATGATGTTCAGGGAAAAGTTGCGATTTATCATAATATATTGAGATTTCATCATAATGAATCAAGATCCATGATGGGGAATCATTTCCAAGATAAATATGCACGGCGATTCTTATCGATTGCTTTCAGATATGACTCAAAAATACCATAAGCTATCGATAGTCTTGCTTCTCACATCTTGTGATAGCATTGCAACATAAATTGCATGGTTACTTGGTAGAAATAAATCTGAAAAGTGGTTACTTGGTAGAACTAAAACTGAAGAGGAACTCTATTAAAGACAAATGACAAACCTTTGAAGACAATATTTTTAGGGGTTCGAGTAACAGGCTGCGGAACCACATTTTGTTGATGCGATGGTGTGATGTTGCATAATTCTGCAGGAGGAAGAAACTTTTTTGAATAAAATTCAATCCACAGAGGAAACAGTCAAGAATGGCAATATTGGTAGACAAGTTTGTAGAAAACAATGTCATATACCTGCAACATCAATATGCACATCATCTGCTCCTGAAAAATTCCTGATTCAAATAACAAAAATGTCAGATTACTGTGTAAACATAAAGAAAATAATTCAGCGGTGGAGAGAAGCATACAAATCATCAGGACTGAATTGCATCTCAGTATCATTTAAGTATTCAGCAAGCCACTCTTCAGTTGCTTCAAGGTCAGGAACATTTTCCAATGTATATTCTATGTAACAATTTGGAAAGGATCAGAAATAAATATCCGAGTTAATTAGGGAATCTATCTCCGATGGAAAAAATAAATAAAAAGAAAATTAAAAAAAAAGAAGACAAAAGGCAAAGTCCTGTAAAAGGCAAACCTGGTGCCCCAGACATCCATTGTGACACTTCCGGAAAAATTTCCTTAATTGAGTCGTCCTTCCCCTATATACATAACACTTATATATCAAGACAAATCCACAACTTCATAGAAAAATTA
>Ga0315915_1007981_pt1 | contig 12488 bp, 7 predicted proteins | sample MpolbnodulesMG_FD_207738 | JGI IMG/M metagenome (GOLD analysis project Ga0315915, IMG submission 207738) | Medicago polymorpha root nodule microbial communities from Los Angeles, California, United States - branched nodules | ecosystem: Host-associated > Plants > Roots > Nodule | place: USA... | reverse complement strand
TTCCGGTCACTTTGCACAATCACCAACACAAACACAGAAACAACTCATTTTCTCTCTCCCACCGCCGCTTCACTCTCTAAGCCACCATTTCCCCTTTTCTTTCTTCTCTCTATTCTTCTTCTTCTTCTTCTTCTAAATGGCGTTACAAGGGACAGAAGAAGAAGACGAAAGTACTGAACCTATGTCACCGTGTCCCAAAAGACCCAAACCATTTCACAATTTCACTTTACCATTACCGAAGTGGGGTACTCAACGCAATCTCAGATACTCCAACGCCGTCGTTATTGGTGCTTCAACCAGCGCTGGTCGCCGTTTTTCAATGTCTAACTCCAACAAATCAACGGAACGACGACAAGTCGTTGAAGGGATCGCGGTTGTGGGAGAGAAGCTGTTGCATGAGCTGAAAAATGATGCGGATAGAATTAAAGAATCAATTTTTGGAGAAGAAAGTGAAACTCTCGAGTCATGGAATATGAAAATGAAGCAAAAAAGAGAGTTTAAACCTCCGATGACCTCCGCCAGTAATACGAAGCGTGATTTCACTTCTCCGGCGAGAATCGACGATGCCACCGGTGACATTTTCGTCGATCATGTTTTGTTGAGATTGAGAAGTAATATTAAGAGTAATAAGAATGAAAGACCCAAGTTTTCTGTTCAGCTTTTGAGGAAGGAAATCGAGGAAGATTGCATGGTGTTGATGGGCCGTGGGCCAAGACTAAGGCCCATTAAGAGGCCCAGAAATGTCCAGAAACAATTAGACGTTAGTTGCATGTTATGCTTTTAATCAAAAATTAATCTCTCTAACATTGCCCTGTTTAAATTTTTCATTGCATCTTTATTTTTTTTATTTTTTTTTTGCAGAAAATATTTCCTGGGTTGTGGTTAAGGGAGGTTAATGCTGAACTTTATGAGGTTCAAGATAGAAATCAAAATGGGAGATCTAGGAAGAGGAAAGGGATAAGGAATTGGTTGGATGATGAAGAATCGACTATTTCTTCTTCTTCACAGTAATATATGGTGCTAATATTAGGTTTTTTGATGGATATAATATGGTTAGTTAGTTCTTTTTGTTTATAAGAATAGAGCTCTACTGGAAAATTTGGTGACAAACGAGATAGCTTTAGACTTTAGTTAAGCTGACTTTTTAGTACTTAGCATATCAAGTTTTTTGGTGTGTGACTCTGTTCAATGATGCAGTTCAAATGTGACACAATTCGAATTTTGTAGTCAAGTCCAGTGCATATGCCTTAGCCCTTAGTCCTTAGTCCTTTAATGCTTAATGTTGCTATTTGGTGTAAATTTGATCTGTGACCCAATGACTATGTGTTTTTCTTAGTATTGCCAAGTTTGGTGTAATTTTGACTTTGGGTACAATACTACACCTTGGCCTTTAATGTTTAATCTAGTGCTTGTGAATTGCTTTGGGCCATTGCATCGTGAGAAGAGTTACAAGTACAATTTTTTTGTTCATAAGTTCCACCTCTATTATGTAATAGAAACCCAATGTATGTGAAACCTTTTTTTATCAGCAAAGGCTCATGTGTAGCCTATTCCTATTTGTGGCAAAGGTTATTGATTGCTGAACTTTAAAAATGGTACATTAGGTCGTTGATTTGGTCACCAGAATTTCAATTATGTGTAAGATTATTGAGTAAGAACAAATAAGATACTGTATTAGATCGTTGATTTGGTCACCTCTACGATATTGTTCTTATCAAAGGTTGTTATTTCTGCTTTTTCAACTTCTTGAAGCGTTTTTGCTCGAGCATGTTAGAGACTTTGTGATGATGATATGGTACATTTGGCGTCGTCAAATTGAGAAAATTTGGGAAAATCGTGCAGCTGGTGTGGTTGTTTGAACAATTTGTAGTGTGTACGTACGTGATCGTGAAAACAATCCCATAGTAGGCCAAAACGGTATAGGTGTTTTAAGTTGGACAAAACCTAAAGTATAAACAAAATCCAATCAGCAGGCTAAAAATTCCTACACACCAAAAACCCACCAACAAGCACCCACCTCCTTAAACCCACTTACCTAGCAAGGCAATCCCCTGGGTTCCAACATTACGCATAGTATAAATGAGAAGCAAATTTTATTTTACTCAAACTCCAATACACCATATCATCAATCTCCCAAGCTTTGTTGTTAAAGATTCTATCATTCTTCACCTTCTAAATCACCCAATAGTGACATGCCAAATTAAACCAAGCCCCTTGTCTCAAGTTTTAATCACAAACCTCATTTGTCCAACAATTAAGATGAATGAACAAATTAGGCGGATCAATAAAATTAAGTTGCATCCAATTCATCACCTTACGCCACACCTTTGTTATGACATCATAATGCAAAAACAAATGAATCGATGTTTCGTCCTCACAGTGTCAAAACACGCACCTTCTTGACACATCAAGATCCAATATATGTCTCTTTGCAAGGTTTTCCCGAGTTGAGATACTTGAAAGAAAGAAGTATTTTATTATTGATACTTACTCAATGAATCATATGGGTACATACAATCAATATTTATTGTTGTAAATAAGCTTCAAAGTAGGAGTAAATTAGAATATGAGAGGGCTATAAATCAAGAGAACAAAATAAAACATACACCTGTACAATTCCTTGATGTAAGGAGATTATAGAGATATGGAGATATTGAGATAAAATCTTAACTCTCCCCCTCAAGTTGGTGCATATATGTGTGTGTGTATATATATATATATATATATATATATATCATTCATGCCCAACTGGTGAAGATGCTTCAAGAATACTTTACTTGAGACTGCTTTAGTAAGCATATCGGCTAATTGATCTTCAGATCGAATCTTAGAAAACACTAAAATCCCTGCACCTAATTTCTCTTTGATGAAAAATCTGTCCACCTCAACATGTTTTGTTCGATCGGGTAATATATGGAAGCTCAAGGTTCATTTCAAAAGTCAAGAACCTTGTTTGGCGTGTCTATAGAGGTTGCTTTCCCACATGAGCTCGTCTAAGGACTAGAGGCATTGCAATCTTAACAACATGTATGATTTGCAATGATAATTATGAGGTTAGCATACACAAGTTATTGCAATGTCAGAAGATAAAGCAAGTTTTGTCTCCAACTAATTTATGGGACGAGATTAATTGACAAGGCATTGCATGAACATTACAAGATCGAGGCTGTGATATTTCAGCTCCTGCAACGTCTCCATACAACTCAAAGTGAACGATACACAACAATATTGCGGAGTCTTTGTTATAGTAGAAACATGAAGTTATGGAAACATGTTGATGAGACAAATACATATATCCTATAACAAGTATCTTATTTTCTTAAAGAATGGTGATTGCCTAATGTGATAGTAGCACAGGCGGAATATTGACTAACCAACTAGGACATAGCAACCATGGTGTTCAGAGATGATCGAAAACATCTCCATGAAGGTATAAATGTAATATAGACATGTCTTTCTTCTCTTCTCTCCATAAGGCGGGGATTGATATATATATATTTTCATGATGAAAATGGTTGTTTTGTTCCTGCGAAGACAATATTGTATTCTTCATTGTGCTCGGTGGAGATAGGGGAAACGTTGGGCCTATACAATGTCTTAGTTTGTGTGGCAGACCTTTAACTAAATGATGTGGATTTTACCCTCGACTCAAAGAAGGTCATTGACTATTTTCGTGAAGGAAGCTAATATGTTTCTGAATTTGGTAGTATTATGTATGCTTCTAACAATTGTTTAATGTTTGTTTTCAAAACGTTCATGTCGAGTTTAGCTAGTGGTAAGCCAATGGTGTCGCTAGCAAAGGTGGCCCCATTATTAGTTAGCTCCAAATTATTAGTGGATGTATGATGATATATTTGCACTCTGATTGCCAATGAAATGCTATTAAGCTTATTTCCCTCAACGATAACAAAAAGAATAAAATTAAGGTATTTCTTCGATATTTAAAAAGAGTTTTTTTTTTTAAAATCTCCATAATGCGGTTCAGATTGGGTTGAATGAGTTTCAATTTATTCAAACTCGAGTCCAGCCTAAGAGAGCTGGATTGATTAAAATGAAAACTATGTTCACTCGATTACCCAACTCAACACACATCTTATATGTTGAGTTGGTTGGATCGAGTGGGTTGAGTGGATTTATCCAAACCACTGACACTCTTAGAATGATGTTACTAATGGTTTTATGTTCACTATTTATTGTTTGTTGATTTTTAATTTTTGTACAAATTGTGTGTTGGTATATGCTCCAAATTGTCATGAGTAGACAAACAAAATGAAAAAATCATTATAAACTTAACATCCAAGTGGAGTTGTGGACATTTTTTTAAAAGATAACTTGTGGACATCGTTTGTTGATTTTTTATTCATGTTATTTTGATACCCGGGTGCCGATTCATATTTTATGGCATATGATTTTTTCATTTCCGATGACTGGTGGAAATTTTGATATTTATTACATGTGGTTATTATAAATTTATAATTTTGGAAACTTTTAATATGAAATCAATTTGTTCCTCAAAAAAAAAATATGAAATCAATTTGTGTAAAAGTTAGTTAATTTTGACATGAATATCGCCCCAATTTAACCAAAAGCAAAAAAAAGTTTCAATGCATTTGTCAAAAAAATAAAAGTTTCATTACATGATAGGATTTTTATTTTTTGTGATGTCTGGAGTTCGAATCCCAAACCTTACATATTGTCCTTACCAATTGAGTTAAGCTCACGGGACCGATGCATTATACGATTATAACAATAAACCCTAAATTGTTATCAATAGTAGATGACACAAGTTGCAATGCACGAAAAAACACTTTTTTAAAATTAAAGATAGTTATTGTATGAATATGCCTGTCCAATCTCCTGGTTTAGCATAAAAAAAAAATTGTATGAATATGTCAATAGCATTTAAAATAAAAAAGTTAAAATAACAATTATTATTTTTCTTTTCGAAATCGATATTCAATATAAAAAGTGACTAATCAGGAAGACCGATCCACGGTTCACTTGTCGATAACCCATTTAAATGCAGATGAAAAGTCGAACTAACTTACAGAAATTTACCCATTTATACTCTGATATAAAAATAATTATGTAGTAATAACTAGTTTTAACTTTTTAACAATTCCCTCAAAAAAAAAAACTTTTTAACAATAGTAGCTCACACAAGTTGCAATGCACGAAAAAAACACTTTTTTAAAATTAAAGATAGTTATTGTATGAATATTTTTTGATTTGAGTTGTTGTATGAATATATCAATAGCATTTAAAATAAAAAAGTTAAAATAACAATTATTATTTTTCTTTTGATTGCATGTTTTCCTTTTGATTAATAATTATTATTTTTATTTAGTCAAAAATAATAATTTATTTATTTATTTATTTTTCATTTATTTGTAACTGCAAGACTAAGAAGGTTACGAGTCAAGGTCAATCAAGTGGATCTGCCACCGTTCTTGTTGGACAAGAAGATAATATTTTTGTCAAGGAAAAAGAGTGCAATAATATAGGGAAAGGCAAGAAAGCTTTTAAGGAAGACGTCTTTGTGGTCAATGATGGAGCATATGAAGATGATATGATCTTGTCAAAGCTATCAAGGATAAGAGGTAATACTTCATCTAACCACCTTCTCCAATCACCAAATCCACAAACTACTCAAATCCATGAACCCTCATCATCTGACACTTATGAACCATCTAATTTTGAGGAATTTGAACAAAGGAGGGAAACCCTAAATTATACACTCAAACCCCATCCACTTCAAGTTCAACTTCATGAACAACAACCTCAACCTGAAAAATCTAACCCCTTTACTTCCTCTTCAAGTGATCCATCTTCACCTGACCCCATTGCCTTAGCCAATCAAATTGGTAAGGAAATTGTTGCTAGTCTTGAAATAGATGAAGCAATGGTTGACAAACCAATTGGTACACTATATCCCCCTCTTCAAACTGAACCTGAACATGACAAACAGAAATTCCTCGGTGTATGAATAAGCGTGAAGTTCCTCCTTCTCGGTGTGCGAACCAAGTTGCATATGTTGCCTCTCCTTCTACTTCGCAGCAGTTTGTGACTAAGGAAGACTTTGAGGCCTACAAAAAAGACTTTGAGGACTACAAAAAGATGAACAACCAGCAGTTCTCCCTGATTATGGAGATACTTTCCACGCTTAAAGCTTAAGTTTATTTTGTAACTAGGCTTTACAAGTTGTGCTTTATCATTGCACTTGACAATTTTTTTATGTTGCCATATTTTTTTGGCTCTGATACATTGGCATTTCATTTCTGCAATATATGTTTGTCTTATATAACTCTTTTCTTGTTACCGGTGTTTCTTTTTTCTTTCTCACATTTGTATTAAGAAGTTAAAGGGATAATCTTAAGTATTTGTGGTTGATTAATCTACCACAAACTCAATGATTAAGTAAAAATTTTCGTCATTATTTGTGACGAAATATCAGGACACAGATGAACAAAATTCTTGCAAAATCATTTGTGGTTGTTGGCCACAAATTCAACTTCCGATTTTTGCCCTAAGGAATCAAAGTGTTAGATACAAATAATTTAGTTGAAGTTTAACATTTGGGAGTGCTTTTTTGGCTAGTAATTTGTGCGGGGATTTTTCGACCACAAATAAATGTTATTCTTGTAGAGGGATACGTAGTACATATGTGGGTGTGATGTATAATAGGAATATTCCCGATGTGGTTTAGTTCGATTTTGAGTCTAAAAGTCATTCGAACTGCAAGATAAAAAACATGCATGTGATTTGGTTTGATTTGGTTGACTTTTAAAATAAAATCTGAACCAAACTAACGCGGTTTGTGTTGAACCGGTTTGTGCAGTTTTTATCGATACAATACAAATTTTTTGTTTTCAACTTTAAAACAAGTTAATAAACTAAAACACAACATATTTTCATCAATGTTTTAAATTTCGTCGAACATTAAAATTTCATTTTCATCTAACCATATTCAGATATTTTCAACAACATAAACCAAATTTTTGTCAAAAAAAAAAAACCAAATTTTTGTAAAAAAAAAACAACATAAACCAAATTAAAAACGTGTGTAAAAAATAATCTTATTTTGTAATAAATGCAAATGCTAGGATTTTATCATTCTCTAAAGTTCAAGTAACACAAATATTTTTGAAATAAAAAGTAAAGAAAAAACTTAACAAGAGAAAAAATATGTCATTTTATAAAAAAAATCATTGAGTTTAGTTTGTATGAATATTGGTCTAGACAACATATGTTTAATTAGTGTTCTTCTTATGTTGCGGTTTGGTTGTAAAATAAACACCGCAAACCGGACCAAACCATGTGGTTGAGTAAGAAAACAATCCAAACCAAATGCGATTTTTTTGGTTTCGGTTTGGATTGGTTCAGTTTGCGGTTTTTCTATTTGATTGGTTTGGTTTTGAACACCCATAATATATACGATATGGATATGTGAATGTGCAAATTTTTTAAAATTTAGGATACATACGACTATGGTACATTAACAAAAAAAATTATAAATAAAACTTACATTAATGCAAAATACATGAAAGATATATGCATGGATCATTTTTCACTAATATATATATATGAATATCAAAATTTACAAAAAAAATAAATAAAAAAATACTTGCAATCAAACACGAAGTGTAGAGTTTTTATAGAATTCATAATCTATTTTTATCCATGTGTTAGAATTTTAAAAAAAATAAAAAAATCATCGTGGAAATATGACATTCAAGTTTAGTCTATCAAGAGACAACTTACTAATTCAAAAATTCTAGTGTCATCTTGAATTGAATCATGTGTATTATTGAATTCTTGCAACATTGTTTCTCTTTTGTTTTTATATCCTTTATGTTTTTCTATGATATATATCGGTGTTTATCCGTGAAGTATTGTATAAGTATCTAATAAATTAATTATTATAAATGAAACAAAATTGATACCTCTGGGATGACTTTCCAAGAGTAGGATTATCGGTGTCCTATACGTTACGTCTTCATTTTTCAGGATCCCGGATTAATCTTACATGGCTTTCCTCATCTCTCTCATTCCATCTTTCATTTCTCCAAGTGCTTCCTGTTTCAAATTATTTAGAGATGCCATAGTAAAAAGGAAAAAAAATCACGAATTTCACCACTAAGATGCAATTTTCAGTTTTGTAATTGTTGTGAATATAGATTTAAAAAATCACACCAATAAACTTAGACATGTGGAGCAAAATGAAAGTAGTAACCAATATCAAAGTAACCTCAAGCAACAACAACAATAACAAACCTAGATCTAATTTAAGAATCAAGTGTAAAGGACAAAACAACAAGCAAAAGATAAACAGATAAGAGAGAAACAAACATACCAAGATTTGTTTACCCAATTCAGTCAAACAATGACCTAATCGGTGAAAAAAAAGACCTACTATGTGGGAGAGATTGATCTTTCCAATCCATTATCAATGAGTTATTTACAAAGAGATACAAAAAAGTTACAAGAAATTAGCTTCAACAACCTCTCCAAGAACAAAACATAATTCCTACCATTTTTTCAATCTCTTCGCAAGAAGCCAAGAACTAGAGACTCAATGATTTCACTCACTCAAGGTGATTACAAATGTTTCCCAACACAAAAGAACATCTCAAGAAAATCTTCACTAATGACTCTCAACACTAAAATTATCTCCTTTGATTTCCCAAGGTTCTCTCTCCCGAAGCATACACAAAACATGAAGGCTTATATAGTTTTCAGATCCTGAGAAAGTCGTTTTCCGATTTTCATCGATCGTGCCACGATTTGCGGTTCATACACAGTACAAATTGACAGTTAGCCACAAAATCATGCCCCAATTTTATCCTATGGTGCCCCAATTTTTGTCGAAACAAAAGTCCTAAAACCTGCACCAAGTCGTGTCATGATCTCACCAAACTGTGCCACGATTTTGCCGAATCTTCAATCATCAATTTTGAGACAATTTTCAACATTAATGATAGTTGTTATTGGGTTCATATGACAGATTTAACTAGTTAAATCTTGTTATGTGATATTATATAATCAAAAGAAAATTATGTTGATCTGGAGGATAAAGCTTTGAAAGTATAGCAGACCAATTATGTACCTTCAAAGAATCTTTTTTTTTAAGGAACCTTCAAAGAATCTTGTTTTTAGTTGGATCTACTATACAATCTAGATTGCCCAGATGTGAGTTAGATTATTTAGGTTTTAAAGGTTCCCCGTTCACGTTGGCTAATAATCATCTGTATGGTATGTCCATTCCATCTAGGCTTGATACGTTTTTTTTTTGCAAATACGAAGGTATATCCTAACTTCTCTAGTTCTCATCTCCTAAAGTTTAAATAAGATCCTCATCTGAAATTAATTGATGATTTCTTTGATTGTGTGATTTTTATTTTTGACAAGAATTGTGCGATTTTTATATTTGAAATTTTTTATAGATTGAATGCTTTGTGCAAAATAAAAATGATTTGATAAAATAATTATATAAGTGGTAAAATAAAATAAGATAGAACCCAACTCATGACCCAAGTTAAATAATTTGTAGTGATTTCACTCTTTGAAACCCTAGGTCCTTTGTTTCTACTTATTTCACACATACAAACAATAAACAGCCTCCATTTTCACTTTTTCATCATTCAAGGGGTCATCAGGCTTCATCAGGGGCGATTGCTTGTGTAATGAAGAGCTACCCCAAATTTTTTTTTTATTGAATAGCTAGGTATGTTAATATAGTTAGCTACCCAATAATATATTTTTAGTTACCTCAAACATATTTATCTGCAAAAAAACTAGCATAAATAAAAAGGTTAACAAATTATTACTTGATTAATAAACTTATTTGTCATATATTGACATTTCAGTCTCTACAACAATTATAAAGAAAACATTTTTAGTAATAAAAATTATCAATAATCAAATAAAATGGGCGATAGTTTAATGCAAATAGCTTATTTGTTTACATTAAAAAAAATTGTTAATCCATTTAAAAAATATTCGATTATGAATATATTTGACTCCTTAAAGCTTAATTTTATAGAGATTAAACATATATAACTTTTAAATTTAATATATAAAGTTTAAAAAAAAGTTAATTTTTCTTTGCTAAAAAATTCTTAGTATTTGACCCCTTCGTAAAAATTACGCTAGTTTCACCGCTGTATGAACATGAGACATTAAACTTTTACATTTTTTTTTTGTTACAAGACTTTTATATGAAAACAAAATTACACATGATATTAAATATTTGGGTAAAATGTTGCACAATGAGATAGTTTGCTAGCTTAATATTAAAGTGGCGAATGATAATAAAAATAAGGCAGTGTAGTGGTATACTTGTTTCTTTTCTCTTCCCATGTAGGTGGTTTTACATGTACTTTTCGTGCCTCACCTTGTCATGGGTACAAGTTTGCTTTGACTCCTTAAAGCTTAATTTTATAGAGATTAAACATATATAACCTTTAAATTTAATATATAAAGGTTCCTTTATATGTCTGTTTCCCGAAAACACATGATTGCTAATATGTTAGGCTTCAATCTGGGAGCCGTGCCTTTTATGTATCTTGGCTGTCCGATTTTTCATGGCAAGCCGAAGGCTATTCATTTCAGAACAATTATAGACAAAATCGAAACAAAATTATCCACGTGGAAGGGCACCGTCCTCTCAATTATGGGAAGAGTGCAACTGGTTAAATCTATTATACATGGGATGCTGGTCTACTCTTTTCACATATACTTGTGGCCCAAAAGGCTGCTGCGTTTACTCGATTCTTGGATAAAAAACTTCATATGGAGCGGTGATGTTCTTGCAAAGAAAGTTTGCACGGTGTCGTGGAGTGTTATGTGTCGGTCGTGGGCTGAAGGTGGGTTGGATATTAAATCCACGAGATTGATGAATGAGGCATTAATTCTGAAATTGGCTTGGGATTTTAGAACTACAGAATCTCAATGGACGGCTATTGTTAAGCGTCGTTACTTCACTCATGGTCAACCTATCATGCGATATTGCCAATCCTCAATTTGGCCCGGAATTAGAGCACATCTTGGCACTATAATGGCCAACTCGGTTTGGGTTGTTGGCACGGGGGAAAACATTAATTTCTGGACCAATAATTGGCTTGGGGATCCTTTGGTGGACTTGCTAAACCTCGACATAGATTTTCATGCTCATCTCAAAGGTACGGTGTAGGAAGTTATCGTGAACGGCGCTTTGAGGCTGCCAGCGGCCCTCACCAGTGTTGCAGACATCCAAACCCGAGCACATGAGATAGTTTTACCAGCTGGAAACCTCCCAGATGCGTTGGTGTGGATCCACACTACGGACGGTAAGCTCTCTTCTAAACAGGCGTTAGACTATCTACGTCCGAGGGCGCTTACTTTGCCATGGGCAGAATATATTTGGCGAGCAGCTATCCCTCCTTCACACTCTTGTATTTATTGGAGGTTGAATCATAACAAAATGCCTACCGATGAAAACCTTCGAAGACACGGTTGCACAGTGGTGTCGATTTGTAGTCTATGCCTTTCAACGGATGAGTCCTCCGATCACTTGTTTTTCCGGTGTCCATTCGCCAACCATCTTTGGGAATGGATCAGCAACAAACTAAGATGCTCCATCAATTGTTCTACAGCCGGCACCCTTCTCGATTGTCGACCATTTCAATGTTCCTCACAAGTATCTGACATTTATTTAGCAGCGGTTGTGCATACTCTTCATACTATTTGGTGGGCACGAAATTCTTTACGGTTTTTAGAAGTCACGCCTACTTTGCATTCCGCTAAGGTCTGTATTCACTCCTTTATCGCCATGTCAGGAAATGTTTCTACAGGTAAGTGTCTTCCATCAGACTTTGTCTTTCTTGATTCCTTTGCGGTCTCTCCCCACCGCCGCATGGTAAGGGATATTGTCTTGGTTCTTTGGAAAACCCCCACCGCCCCGTGGTTGAAAGTTAACACAGATGGCTCGGTTATTGGTGGCTACGCCGCCTGTGGAGGGCTGTTCCGCGATCACTCAGGAACGTTTCGTGGCGCATTTGTTTGTAATATTGGGACGCATTCTGTTTTTTACGCAGATAATGGCAATCATTTTTGCAATTGAGTATGTTGCCCGTCACGGTTGGAGGAATATATGGTTGGAGAGTGACTCCACCAGCGCTCTCAGAATTTTTTCAAACACTCTACTAGTGCCCATGATGTTACGGAACAGATGGCATAATGCCCGTACTCTTGGGATTCAGGTGATCTCGTCCCATATTTTCCGGGAAGGCAACTGCTGCGCTGACTATCTTGCGAATCTTGGACATTCGGTGGTGGGAGCAATTTGGCTTGACACCCTCCCACCAGCTTTGACGTTGGATTTTTTTAGAGACAGATGCGGCTTGCCTAACTACAGATTTCCTTAATTTGCAGTCTGTCTGCTTCTGCTGTTTATTTTTCCTGATGTTTTTGTTTTCTGCTGTTTTTTTTTTGGAGGGTTTGGCCTAGTC
>Ga0315915_1007979_pt1 | contig 12488 bp, 7 predicted proteins | sample MpolbnodulesMG_FD_207738 | JGI IMG/M metagenome (GOLD analysis project Ga0315915, IMG submission 207738) | Medicago polymorpha root nodule microbial communities from Los Angeles, California, United States - branched nodules | ecosystem: Host-associated > Plants > Roots > Nodule | place: USA... | reverse complement strand
GGGAGTTAGGAATTTTTCTAATAGGAGATCAGAATGGTTTTCCTTGGAGATGGAAAATTCGTCCACCTGGTTTTATCAATTTGCAAATTCTTCCTCAATTAGTTAAAAGAATGAAATTGACTGATATTATGACAATACTAGGTAGCATAGATATCATTATGGGAGAAGTTGATCGTTGAAATGATAATTAATACAACGGAAGTCCAAGATATAAATTCTTCTTCCAGATTGGAATCTTTCAAAGAGGTCAATGGAATTCTATGGATACTAAGCTTCAATTTATAAGGTTCAATTGTTGCATCGTCAAAAGAAAATATATATTTATAAAAAAAAAAAACTTTTCGAACAAAAAAATACAATAAGGAACGACAAAACTTAGAGTTAATATCCTATTCATTTATGTTTATTTCCGTTTTTTTCCATTTAGAGAGATAAAAATACAAAAAAAAATAAAAAAATAATTAAAGGTCTTGTTAACGAGTGCCCTCGGGGCACTCTTTAAGCATCCCCAATTTAGCAATTATTCCTTTAAAAAGTCAACTATTACAATTTTCAATGCATTGATTACCTAACTTTTCATAAAAAAACTTACTATTTAAAGTGCTTAAAGAGTCCCCGGAGGCGTTCGTTAACATTTTCCAATAATTAATGATGGTGGGACCTACTTAGTAGTAGGACTCACCATCTATTTTTTGTGTCGATCTCTCTTCAAATTGCAAACTCCATTTATTTTGTCAAATTGAGAGGATCTTAACCCAAAAATAAAAGCCAAAAAGAATAGCACGGTATAATTAGTCTCCAAATGTTCGAAACAAATTCAATTGATATAAAAAAATAAATAAATGAATCATAACTTAGTCATTAACATTGCAAATTAAAAACAGATGCCAAGTCGTTGCAAATTTATACAAGTTTGTATATACAATATGTACTAAGGTAGAGACTAATAAGCTAGGAGACATAAACATAATGTGATATCTATGTTACTTGTTACGATTCATATGTAAGTTCCTTTTGAATCGAATTTCTCCCTTATTGGTTGATCATGTCACACAGAAATCCAACAACCACCATGTTTAGAATTGTGATGGTACTATTTTGATTTGATCACTACCAAGAACACAAAATAAAATCCATTTCAAACAAAATATATGAGTGGGTGTCGGGTACTACTGGCATAGTACTATCGTCCTTCTAAGAATATTGTTAAGACTTAAGATGTACATAATGACATTATCCTTACGAGCACTCAAAAAACATAGCACCAAATATTTGTCTTTGGCTCCAAACATTGAACAGAAGTGTAGGCATTCGGTACCAAACCACACGTAGATGTTGATATATCATGATACAACACCTCTTGATCATGTTTTAGGTGCTCTGATTTTCTCATTGCTACTGCCTTTGGGGAACAAAATGTTCCAAACCTAAGTTAGGATCTTATCTCATATATATGGGCTTAAGTATTAGTGTGGAAAATAACGGGACATCTCTACAGTTTTATGGCGATAATCAAATAATTTTGTGAGTTAACTAAGAAGTAAAAAAGGAAAATTTTAAACTATGGAATTTTTGCTCTCTAAGTAACTTAGTTGCTAAGATGAATAAGTACATGTCTCTGCCAACTGAACTATGTTTATGGGGATAAACTATGAAATTATTAACCATAATTATTCTGCATTATACTTTATTTTCAATACAAATGACACTTATCCAAATCCAATCTGCCGCGTTATATTTTGGGTTTATCCATTTGTGTTACTTTTTACCAACTCTAATCAATTTCAAGAAACCGTTTATGGACTAAATGAGTTGACAATTATCCTATCTTTTCGAGATAGCATTCTTAGCTCCATTGTTTTACAAATTAAACTTGGAAACATAGCGTTTTCCAGAATCAAAATAAAGAAGAAAAAAAACTTGATAGCAAATGAAATTGTGTAGGAATTTTTTATTGATGCTAACGATTTAATCGTAGGCTAGTTTTATTAGGAGACTAAACAAAGTTTATTAGAACGAGGGACTGCCGTATAAGACACCATTTTTTTGTTGTGATAAAAAAATTTAGTTTTACTTAGTAGTTAGTGTTATATACATGTATTTTTTTTTATGAACTTTGATTAATTTCGTTAAGAATGTATTTTTAGATAACATTCATTATTAATGAATGTTTTACAATTAAAAATACAAAAAGAAAGACATTAAAATAATTAAAAGAACGCAACTTTGTTAATTCGTTTAAGACAATAAAAATAAAATCTAAAATCACTTCAGGTTAGAAAATCTATGCTAATTATTAGCACTTCAAAATAATTTTAATCGGATATCATTTGCATGCAATTGCAGAGACTAGTCACTCGTGTAGATAGAATCATGATGGATGATAAACCTCTATATTAAAAAATTTAACATCACTATATTTATAGTGTTTAGTACGAACCAAAGACATGTCGAAATAATTGCAATTTAGTATGTACTTCCTTCGTCCCTTATTATAAGTTTCTTTGATTAATTTCACATATATTAAGAAAAATTAGTGTATGTTTGGTTGTGCAGTGGAGAGAATTGATTTTGATATAATTGACTTTATAGAATTGATTTTAGTTAAAAGTGAATTGTGTTTGGATACCTTCATGTAAAAATGAGTTGAACTATGAATTCGTGTGTAAAAATCAATTCTAAAATCAAAAGTTACAAATTTTAACTTCAATTAAAATCAATTCTTAAGGCAGAATCAATTCTACCGGACAACAACCAAACATGTCAGAATCAATTATACACCACCATAATCAATTATGGTCCCTCTAAAATTGAAATCAAACATACACTTAGTAGTGTAGTTTTTTTTTGTGTGTAAATATAAATTATCATTTGTTTGTATGTGTATTTAATTTACTTTTGTTATTCTAAAACAAATTAGTAGATGTATGTTTTGGAAGAAAAAAAATAAGGCACCTAATAATTTGTATATAAACTTATATTTAAGAAAAATACCTTTTCAAATGAGCTGGACGGAGAGAGTATTTGATTCTTATTTAATTGAGTAATAATTTTTAAATTAAAACCAATTTTCTCCTAAAAACACTACCCTATGTTTTTCTCCACTAATAACGTTTTGCATGTAGGGACATTACTACATGACAAAACAATACCACACATTTTTTACCCCAAAAAATTATTATAAAATAAAGATAAAATCGGTAAGTCAAAGTCTTTAGATGAAAATGTGAATTGCATGACAGTGGCAATAGGTAGGTAAACACCAAGTTTACAATTAATGCTTTCTTACCACCCACAGTTAAACACTGAACTAGATACAGTTAATTTAAAACATTGAAACTAAACACTTTTTAACGTTAAACAAACCATAACATTAATTAAATAACATAAAAATATTAATAAATAAATATAAATTTCACTGTAATAAATCTCAGAGGCAAATGAATCGTCACGCTCACACTCAAAAGAGTGAATGAAACCTTAGGGTTCCTCTGTTCTTCTTCTTAACCCAAAACCACAATTTTAGGGTTCATAAAAATTCAACCTTTTTCACCATTTTCAAACCTCAAACCTTAGCATTTCAACAACCCTTTTGCGAAAAAAGTGCTTAGAGAGATTCAAACACAGTCATGGCGAAGACAAGACCAGGAAAAAAGGACATGGACTCATACACAATCAGAGGAACAAACAAGGTTGTTAAAGGTAATAAATTTGCAAACCCTTGAAACCCTTTTGTTTTTGAACCGACCCACTTGAGGAAACATCTTCAAAATCGTTTCTTTTATGGAAAGATGTGAAGAGAAATGTGAAAAACTAAGTGGGTTTTGTTTAGATTCCAGAAAGTTTTGGTTTTTAAATTTTGTGTTTTTTGAGGTTTTATGTTTTGTTATTGTTGTTGTTGTAGCTGGTGATTGTGTTTTGATGCGTCCTTCTGACACGAGTAAGCCACCCTATGTGGCACGTGTGGAGAAGATCGAGCAAGATAATAGGAACAATGTGAGGGTTCGTGTGAGATGGTATTATAGACCTGAAGAATCTATTGGTGGAAGAAGACAGTTTCATGGAGCTAAGGAACTGTTTTTATCTGACCATTTTGATGTTCAAAGTGCTCACACTATTGAAGGGAAATGCATTGTTCACTCTTTCAAGAACTACACTAAGCTTGAGAATGTAGGTTCTGAGGATTACTATTGTAGGTTTGAGTATAAAGCTGCTACTGGTGCTTTCACTCCTGACCGTGTTGCTGTGTGAGTTTTAGTTTCTGGTTCTTTATTTTCATAATTGAATTTTGAGTATTTGATTTGATGAGTTTTGTTTTTTTTGAATAATTTGCTGATTTGGTTTTTGTGTTTTGTGTAGATACTGCAAATGCGAGATGCCTTATAACCCGGATGACCTAATGGTGCAGTGTGAAGGGTGCAAGGATTGGTAAAATCAGTGTATTCTGTGTTTGTTTAGTTTTTGAGTGATTTTTAGTTTTTCAAAATATCTAATTTTAGCATTTGAATGTGTTGATTGTTTTGATGAATGAATATATGTGGATATTCCAGCTCGTAGAAGAGCGATATAGATTGAACAAAGACTTAGCCCTAGGGAGATGTTTGATAAAGTTCAATAGTTTGAATACATTCTCTGTTATTGAAACTCTGTCCCAGCCTAGGACAAAGCCTTCTGCTTGTTCAGTTAAAGTAAAAACAATTTAGATAAATGCTGGAAATAGGGAACATGAACATGTAAAAGATTTTCCGTTAATACAAGAGCTAAATTTATAAATAACAATCAACCTCAGATCGTTTTTCATTGGTCGAAATGAAACTGCTGGTGTCTTTATATCTTCTGTTTGTTGACCTAAAAGATCTCGACTTTGAGCTTAATTGTTTATTTTTTCCAATCTATAGGTCATAAATTGAATTATGCAAGGCTTTATTTTTGTTGTGCTTTCATCAACTCTTGCTGAAGTTATTTAGCATAATGCTTAAATCATCGCAAAAGATTATTGAATTTTTGGAATATCTGAGAAGTCATATGCTATTTTGGCTTTTTAGGCGTATGTATTTCCCTCTATCTTTTATGAAAGGTACACACTTCATTTTGTAGGTTTCTTGTAGGTACCATCCTGCTTGTGTGGGCATGACTATTGAAGAAGCAAAGAAATTGGACCATTTTGTTTGTTCTGAATGTTCATCTGACGATGATTTGAAGAAACCACAGGCGGCGTTTCCTGTATCACCAGGATCTGATGGCAAGGTGAGATAAATCAGATAACTACATGCATCTAGTTCTAAATATATGAGGCATTCTTTTGCTTTGTCCCTTTGATACGGGCTATCACCGAATGCTGCTTCATGTGTAGAAAATGAAAGTTTGAGTTTTGAACTGATTCATATATACTAATTAAAATTTGGTTGACCTGTGTGTTTCTTCATTCTTGGTACCATGGTTAGTGTAATCCATTTTTTTTCTCAAAATTCTTTTTCTGTTTTTACTGAAATATGCTGCAAAGTGTAATTCGTTGAAGACCTAATGCTGCAATATGATTAAAAAGTGAATTATACATTTTATTGCTTACAAACACCCTTATAAATTTTAAATGTGGTTTGATATACTCTTTAAAAAAAAAAAAAAACTTATGCAAATGTATTGACATCAGAAATTTTCTAGGCATAAAATATGAAAGGAATTTTTTCGTGTTATTATTTTTTTTTTGGTGGACAAATGATTTTCAGAGATTAAAAATAGTTGAAAAAAAATAACATACAAGGGCCCAACCGGGTTCGAACCGGTGACCTCTTGATCTGCAGTCAAATGCTCTACCACTGAGCTATGGACCCTTTTGTCTTAAAGTCAATCCGTTTTATCTTTTACCTTTGTAATTTTGTGCTTGATGAACTTATCCTCCTTGTTCAAATTATTTCACAAAATATGTGTACTTTATTCTGTCTATTTTCATAAGATTTAATAAGCCCGTAAATTTTTGGAAATTCGATTTTATCGTGCCCACTATTGATAACCTGTTTGAGTTGTTTGACATAAGTTGTGACTTGTAATCAGTAGTTAATATCTAGGGGCCTGTTTGGATTGGCTTATATTTAAGCTTATCTGATGGCATAAGTTTTGGAAGTCTGTTTGGGAGAACTTGTAAAAATAGCTTATGACAATTTTCATAAGCTTTTTCCAACTTATTTTCATAAGTTCTCCAATATTCCTTAAAAAAACAACTTATAGCATATACAAAACTATTTAACATTATTTTATCTTTTTCTATAAAAATAGTTTATGCAACCTTATACATAAGCGCTTATAATGATACAAGCTGCAAATAAGTTGTTTATCCGAAAAGACCCTAAATGATCTTTTGGTAGTGGTTTTTCTTTCAAAGTGTTTTTCAAAGCTAATTATGTAATTGAATTCTAACAATTTGAAGCTTTGGTTTGGTGATCTGATAAAAATAAGGGCTGTCTGTCCATACAACATATTGTATCTGTGTTTGTTGAAATTGTTGCCTTTATTTTCTTGTAAAAGCCATTAAGCAGTGTTCATATAGTTAAGTTTTTAATTCCTTTTTGGACATATTCTCTTTTAATCAATGGTATGTTTGAGTGTTGGGATTTTAATTATTTTGGTTGACTATAGACTATAGAGGGGTTTTGTAATTGCAAACATGTTTTTCATTGATTATGAACAATGCTTGAATTTTGCAGGTGGAGCCGAAGCGGCGAAAGAGAGGACCATGATGCAGAAATGCAACTTTTGGTGGTGACTATGTGGTAGCTATTGTGTGTTGTTGTACAACTTTCCCCGGATCAGATGCAATGTTTTTATTTATGTTTATTTTGCCAGCAAGTCTCAGGCATATTGTGTATGTATTTGTTCTAGATTTATGTTAAACCATTTATGTGTTTCCATTTTCTGGTCAGTAAGATTAGTCTAAGTATTAATGCCTGAGATAACATCAAACCTTGAATATTTTAAGTGAAAAATGGTACTAATTGCTATCAGTTTGCTTAATTAAATTTGAAGTGCTTTTTGCTTTGCTCACCATGCTAACTTCTTATTATTTGTATTTTGGTTAGTGAGGATTCTGATTGGAAATAATTTTGGTGTTTTTAGTGTTATTATTTGTATATATATATGGTCCACCACAACACGACCTTTTTTCATATGTTGGAGTTAATTGAACATTTGAAAATTGTGTTGCAATTGCGATTGTGACTCATCAATTTCAATAATTTGAAGTGTCCTTGGATAAATAATTTTTTTTGTGGTGGTTTGGATATAGTTTAATCAAAAGAAAAAAAGTGCTTAAGTTTTTTTCTTTCTGTAAATTGTAATAAAGATATTTTTTAAGAAATTTATATATATAGTTATAAAGATAATTTATAGACATCTCATACAATTATAAGTGCATATGTTCAAAAATAATTTAAATCAAATGCTTATTGAAGTGTTTATAGGACAAATGTTTAGATATAATTATTCTTGCCTCACAAAAAGAAAAAGATATAATTATTCTTGTATTTACAAAGAAATGTGGTTAAAACTTTTGAATAAATTTTACGCTATTTATTTATTTGCAAAATCAACTAGTAAATAATATGGATCTCTAATTTAAAAAATTGACTAGAGGTGCACATATTTTTATAATCTATAAAAAAAATTAAATAATCCGTAATTGTTTTATAAGATATTTGTATAATTTTTTTCAAAATTTTATACAAGTTCTTATATTATTAGTAAATAAACTTTTGCAAAAGTATTCTGAATAAACATGTTCAAGGTAGGAAATTCAAACAGATTTGTGTATGTTGATTTTCTTGGCAACAAGACAAATATGTTTTAAATTTAAATGGGTAGATTTTATTTTAATATTTCATAACATTGCTTTAAAAACTTGTTTTGTGTGGCTGGTATCATTAAAATGGTGGTACTTATATGACTGAATACATATTTGTAGAGAATATATTTATTTATACTACTGATATATATAATTATGAGACACTTTTATTAATATTTCAAGTGAGAAATAATAAGTAGCATAAATTGGTTTGTGACACGTTTTCTTGTTCGTTAAAAGAATAATTAAGTTTTGAAGATTGTATTAGAAACTTTGCTTAAAAATACACATACATATCGACTATTAAAGCGTTGTATCTCAGGCATGAGAAGACTAAGGTTAATAATATTATTCATGCACAGACACATGATCAATATTAATTAACGTACGTAGAGGAAGACGGATATTTTCTTTAACACAAAGCACATTCATCTATGAATAAAGAATAATGCATGAAGCAATATATAGCATTCCAACTTGTGTGACAAAAACTTGTGTTGAAACTTGTTTGGTTCAGAATAAGGATGAATTCAATTCAACTCAATTGTACTTGGTCTTGTTGGAAGAAGGTTGAAATATATATGTGGGCACAATTGCTTTATTTCCATGCCATGCCACGCCACGCCACATATTGCCATGCATAAAAGGTCATCAAGTGATTAAGATTCAATAGTACACTTTCCATAGGTACCACGTGTTACATTACAGATTACTATAATTGAAGAATAAATATCTCAATGGTCCGTACATTACGTAAGTTATTATTTCCATTTGACTTTATTTTGCACTATAGTAGTACTTTTGAATTTGAACCAATATTTTCTACTACAATTTATTAAGTTTACCATAGAGTCAATGATCCATAATTTATCTTGAAAACGAAACTATCATAGAATAAATCACGTGCATTAATATATTCTTAAAGAAATCCATGGACTGATTCTTGATCATAGAATCGATTTTGGAGGGTAAGGTACATAAAGCTTAAATAAATAGGCTTTATATATTGTTGACTCCATGAAAACACGTTTCCATTGACATAGCTAGCTCCCATGTCTTTTTGTCGGAAAGCCTTTTCCTACTTTGCTCCAAGACTTACGGAATTCAAATGTGAGTAATTAATTTAGGCTCACATTTTAGAAATGAAATATTGGATGTGTAATAGAGGTGAAGTAAAAGTCTCTTATGGGTTTGGATGTTCCGTCCATTGTCGCTAACATGCGTTGTTTTGGACTACAAATAGTATCAGAATCCTAGTCTAATTTGATGGGGGAGCGCGAGTGAGATCTTAGTGTTGAGTCAAAACTAGTTATATGGATGGTTCACAATTGAGGAAGAGATAGTTGGAATTCAAATGCGTGTGATTAGTCTCACATCAACTAGAAGAGAACCTTAAGATTTTTTTTAAAAGATGTGGCGTCAAAATCTCTTGTAGTCCAAGACGTTTACCCTATTATCGCTCCTTGCACTCCTCGCGGACTCCTCAACATTTCATGTTACATGCAAAACTTAAGTCATTCTTAAGCTACAAGATTGAGAGATTTGGGTCAACCTACGTTGAAAATCATGCAATTACACACGTTAGTCGATCTTGCCTATTGGTTTCCAACATACCGGCTCACATTACTACGCCACAAAATCATCACCATCAACTTCAGATCGGACACTCGAAACGAGTTACAATGTTCAATCCAAATTATGATACCTTACTACTTACGAGTCAAACAAAGGAAGAAAATCAAATTGGTAGCCAATGAGAGTTTGATAAACATGGCTATATGTATGGTATGAAGGAAGATTATATGTATATATTTAACAGAATAGTCCCAAAGCAAGTTTTTCTTTCTGAAAAAAAAAAAGAGGCGTGGATAAAGGCTCTAGACCAAGTACAAGCCTTGCCAAAACCTTGCAGAGCACAAAATATATATATATAATCAATCCAGCAATAACAAGAGATAAATTAACAGAACCAAAGCATCACTGACAAACATTGACATAACACCAAAAAGCATCAATAGCAACAAAAATGTAATCACACTTGACTATATAGATCTTGACAATATATAGTTCTTGTAATTTCCTCCTGGTAAAAGAATTTTTTCTCAACTTAGACCACTTTTTTTTACCATTAGATTAAATCAACCCATCAAGATTTATCATGGTCTGTCTACACCAAATATCTCTCTCTGACTCTCAATCTCATTGCTTTCTCCTCCCTCAAGGGATTAGAACTCAAATGGGTTAGCACTTTATTCACCGGGCACTGGACATCGGTTCCTCCTCCCGTAAACTCCACATAAATTCCATCTCACTCCACACCATGTTCATGGAAGGGTGTCAAATGCCACCCACCATGTAGTCTTTCTTGACCTTTTCAATAATAACATTTCTGGTCAACTTAGACCTGAGATAGTTAATTGTACAAACCAGCAAGACTTGTAGACTTGTATTTGAATGAAAATCAATTGCATGGTCTCACTCCCAACACTCTAAACCATCTCAATCATCTTCTTCGCATTAATGTTCCTCCAATAAATTTTAGTTGTAAAACAAAATTGTTGTCTCCGGTAACCAAACATGTCTCATTCCATTTTTCTGCTATGGATGTTGAAAAATTGTTCCTTTTTGTTTTTTCTTCCAACTTTCAGTTCTGTTCCCTTGAGGGAGAGAGAGAGAGAAATAGAGAAAGATATTTGGTGTAGATAGACATGATAAAACTTAATGAATTGATTTAATCTAATGGTAGAAAAAAGTGATCCAAGTTGAACCTATCAAGTTAGTGGTGCAAACTAAATGCACAACATGTAATTTCAAGTATTTCTTGTAATGAAAATGTTGTACTTTATTGTACAAATTGCAAAATGTCCTAAAAGTGTTGACGAACAAAATTTAAGGATTAAAAAGTGTGATATTTTAAAAGGAATTAAAAACAAAACCAAGAAAATATTATAGGAACTATTTACTTGATTAACCCTAACTATAAAATGTAGTAAAGTTTTAAAATTAGGTACCTACGTATATTTTTGTTGTACCGCTCAAGAGTAATTTGATTTATACTTGTCTTCCCCTCAACGTTTCTAAGGGTATTCTACGCAGGATCGGCGAACGTAAGTTAAGGTCTAAAACAACATTTAAAAGTGATGCCTTTTAATTTACTTTTTTATTACTTCTATTTCCATTTCATTTCAAATATATATACAAAAATCACAGAGGACTAAAAGGCAAGTGGTCAACAAGCTGCATCGCTAACCTTTTTTGAATAGCATAATAAATCCTCTTAAAAACTACATACATACACCAAAGAGATACAAAAATGTTGTGTATGACTCTTTGAACTCTTTGTATAGAAGATCTATAACTTCTGATGTTAGGAAGTCAAAAGTGTCAAACCCACAAATAGTGTAAAAACATGTTGATTGTCAGGACACGATCTCTCATTTTGGTCATTTTGCTTGAAGCAGCTTCGAGAGTTGTTTGTCCCACATTAAAATTTCAATCCTCACTTCATAAGTATGGAAACTAATGATGGAACATCCTATGATATTTTTGGCTATGTTTTTTCGTTTTTTTTCTTCTTTGCATATGAAGGCAAATAAGAGGTCATTTAGAGGAGTTGTCAATGGTTTGAAGAACATTTTGTAATGTTTTCATTCGAGTCATTGTAATTCAGTTTTATCCTAAATCATGCAACTCTATAAGTATTTTGAGTTTTTAAGTGAGAAATCATGTAAATCGGCAAAATAAGACATCACGTGAAGGATCGATGATACGTAGATTGAAGATCAATAGTTCTTAAAAGGTCTTTGAAGATAATACAAGTTGAAGAAAATTCATTTCAAGTTCCAAGACATTTCAAGACGGAAGAACGCTCAAAAAAGGGACGAAGATAGCAAAATTCGCACATGAGCTAAGGGCTTGTGCGCCCCTGCGCATGAGGCAGCCCTGGCTAGTGGCTATTGCCTCATACCATGCGCTATGCACATGCATTGCTGGCAAAATGTGTTGTTTGGTTGTTTTCATGTTTGGTTGTTTTCAAGCTGGATCAGTGGAAATATCACAACTTTCTTCTCTTAACCCCTAAGTAATGATGCGTTATAAATATAGACTCATGCACACTCTTTTATTCATTCAGAAAACTAGCGGCACAAGGCATTAAATATCAGAACTTCAAGGCAGAGGATCAACATCCTCATCTTGTTCTCTCTGGGGTATATTTTTCTATTGTTTTGTAATGATGTTGGTTGCCATTGATGTAGCATATTTACGTATATCAAAAGTAAGTATTTATATATCGTCTCCTCAGGGAGGGACTAGTGCGATATCATGGATTGTTCGACATCGATTACCATTTTAAGTTGATAGAGTAATTTGTTTGTTTGTTTAAAACCTAAATATCTACGTTATAAGATTAAAACTTGAGATTGATAGAGCGTAAAGCTTGTTAGGATCAGAGTTCCTTAATCAAGTGTCACACGTAACCTAAAGATCATGCATGGATTCTAGCTAGCATTTGATATTACCACGTATCCCTCGTCAATATCATTCGTGTCCAAATGATATGGTGACTTCAATTGTATCGTTTAATCATCGATGTCTCGCACGATTAAACGATCCAAGAGTCGTTTCTATAATTCAATCGATGATTTCTCAACCT
>Ga0315915_1007978_pt1 | contig 12491 bp, 11 predicted proteins | sample MpolbnodulesMG_FD_207738 | JGI IMG/M metagenome (GOLD analysis project Ga0315915, IMG submission 207738) | Medicago polymorpha root nodule microbial communities from Los Angeles, California, United States - branched nodules | ecosystem: Host-associated > Plants > Roots > Nodule | place: USA... | reverse complement strand
TAAAAAGAAAAGTGGTTAGTAGATTTTAATGAGGGAGATTGAAAATGGAGAAAACTTGAGAAAATTTTCAATGGAGAGGATCCAAATCCCCATTGAAGTCTCTGTTAATGTATTATCATTGGAATCGTTAAATCATTAATAAGTACTTTTATTAAAAAATTATAAATAAATAATGTGTGAATGTAGAGTCTATTTAAGAAGTCCTCATTAGTTTAAAGTTGATTAGGTTTTTTTAGGATCATAGTTGCGCGTGGTATACCCGTTTGTATCATAAAATGATATGTGAATAGGGTTGTAGGGCTTTTTATTTGGCCAAATTTGGGTTGACTTTTGAAATATTAATTAATTATTATATGGATAGTGTTAACTTGTGTATTCAATTCATTATGTTAAGAAGTCCAAAAAAAAGAAATATTTTCTTAAGCTTTGTGCATTCAATTCATTATAATATTAAAAATTAAATTTAATGCACGCATTCTAATACATTATTTCTACATTTGGCTTCTAAACTTGTGTCTTAAGGGCACAAGTTAACATTTTCGTTATTATATATATATATATATACACACACAGTGTTTGTAATGAAAACCGTCAAAATAGTCGGGCAGAAAATTGGATATCTTGAATGGATTGAATAACTCTGCATGGGTTCCTTTTTCATTTTTTTTTTGTTGACAAGCATGTGTTTGCTTATATACTAAAGAACGCGTTGGTTGAACTTATCAATGAATCAAAAATTGCATGTTTGGTATAATTGTGATTCTTGCAAAAAGAAAAGAAGAAACAAAACTTAGAGGAACTAGCCGAAAACCTAAGGAAGCACAAAATACATAGCCAACTATCTCATTAAAAACCTTGAAAAACCATATAGGATAAAACTAAGATGAAGAAAATAAATAATGCAGTGCTCAACTAACAAAGGAGTAGTTAACTTCTTCAAAAAAAAAAAAGAGTAGTTAACAAAATCTATATTTAGGAAGTCCAATTCTAGTTTTAGTGAAAACATTTAAAATACTAGGAGGAATAGTGTTGTTAAAATGGAGACCCAAGTTAGCTAACCTTGTCAATACATTAATTGCTTTCTCTATAAATAAGTGATATAATGAAAGTCGTTCTGCTCGTGACGTGAGAACTAAACAATTACTAAAAAAAAAAAATGATATGACATTGAATGGTGTAATCAGGTACATATTCGATCAAATTCTATGTTTATCTTTATGTTCATCAAATATTGTATTTTTTTAAGAGAAAAAATTGATTATTGTGTTTTATTATGTGAACATGAACATGGTTTAAGCCGGTTGGGTTGAAGTCGCTTCTCAACATTAATTAAGAGAAAGAATTAGTGTTGAAAGATTAAAGAAAGAAAAAAAGGAAAGAAAGGAGAAGAATCAACTCAACTTAACATAGGACATGCAGTAAGACCCGGTCATTGTCACCAAAAGAAAAGAAAAAAACACATGCATGGTCTTATCATTTTCTTGTCTTGAACCTATTTTTATATGTATGAGTATTAAATATGAATATTCATGATGAGTATAATAGTTAATTATGGCCGTCGACTATCAACTATGCTCATTATATTAGAGTTGTTTATAAACATACATGCAAATCAATTCAGTTTGGTATGAGGTGGTAAAACGACGTGAAAATGCATCCAATCCATCTCGTTAGCTTTTATTTGGTCTCTTTGAATTTATTTATTTTTTTACAAAAATAAAAAGATATTTATTCTTGTAAATTGATAGAGTGCATAATACAATACAAATTAAAAGTCGCTAAAAACAAAAAAAAATGAATATGTGAACAAACTCATGACATATGTTAATAGAATAAAACAACAGAGTACCTATGCCTACAAACATGACTATATTTAAGTCTCTAAAATATTCATGTATCCGGATCTGTAATGTTGACGACGTCAAAGCTATTAATTGAATTTGTACTTGTTCAAAGCTAATCTTTCAACATAAATTAAATAAAAATCGTACTAAGACGGAAAATCAAATACACTGCACAAAATGGAAAATCAAAACAAACAAAACCCTCTTTCATTTGAATAACATGAGATGAATGAAGAAAATATCGTCGATATGATAATATGTGGCATGGGTGAAATTCAAGAATAAGGGATTTAATTGCGATCCCTATCATTTGAATTCTCAACCCCTTTGTTTGTTTGTTTGGATTAAAATGTTACTTAGGAATAGGATCTTTGACTTCAACTTTCTTTTAATCCTCTTTCATGACACATCTTATACAATGATTGTTTTGGTGTAAATATATTCATTTGGCCTTTAAAAAATATTATAATATACAATTTTAAACATTGTATATGACACATTATAACTCTACTTTCATGGGAGGGGATTCTCTCAATTTTATTTTCCTCTTTTTCCTCAAGTGTAAAGATGAGAAAGGGTTCACATGAGAGTACAATCCAATCTTAATAATTGATTTGGTAGGCGAGAGAAAGAAAAAAAAGATAAAAATTTGAATTAAAAAATTGGATTTAATTGTTGAGATACCTACATTTATCTTTCACTTACTTTTTTACTTTATACAATTTTCACATGTTACAAAAATATACAAAAACACAATTAGTTTTATGTATCCATTTAACATTATTTTAAAAATAAAATCTCTCAAAAAAAATTTAAAAATAAAATGTATCTATTTAAGGACATAAATATCATTTTATCTGCATAGATGGATATCTATTTACACCCTTAATCCCAATTAGGTTAGTGCCAGTGCCACTCATCCAATTCAAAATTTCTAGCCAATTATTAAATAAATAGAAGAAGAAGATATAAATTAAAGGGGGACATGAACCAAAATTCAAGTGACTCATGAAAATCTAAAATTAAAAAGCAAAATTTAATAACGAAAACACTCATAAATATAAAAGGAAGGATTAAATCCACCAAATAAAGTCTTGTGGTGGAAAGATCAAGTTAGCTAATTTATATAAGAGAACACAAGTGAGCATTTGAGAAGAAAGCTTTGCATGTACAACTGGACATCTACTTTTATTATACCGTTAATATTGAATTAATGTTGTATTCAAAAAAGGACCGGAGTGATGTTTATTAAAAAATGTTGTTATTTTCTTACATTTACAATAAAGAATATGACATGATACCCTTAGTTACTTAATTGGAGAGGAACAATTCGAAGGGGTTTGGCTTTTTGAAGAGTAAGTCCAAATTTATCATCCATATCCATATCTTCTGGTTTCATGCCACCTTCAAGCTCCCAATCAAAAGAGTTAACTAATGAACCCAACATTAACAATAACATCCTATTAGCCAGTTGCAAACCAGGACAAATTCTCCTACCACCACCAAATGGCACAAGCTCAAAATTCCTTCCTTTGACATCAATATCAGACCCTAAAAACCTTTCTGGAGAGAACAATGTTGGATTCTCCCACAAGTTAGGATCCCTACAAATAGTCCACACATTAACTAGAACTTGTGAATCTTTTGGAATAATGTAGCCACTTATCTCAACATTTCTCTCAGCTTTTCGTGGCAGTAAAAATGGAACTGGTGGATGCTTTCGAAGTGTTTCTTTTATAATTGCATTTAAGTATGGGAGCTCAGTGATATTTGACTCTTCAAGTGGCACTCCACACCCAATTGTTTGCTTCAACTCATTCTTGGCCTTTCGCATAGCTTCTGGATTGCGGATAAGCTCTGTCATTGCCCATTCTAGTGTTGATGTCGTTGTATCCGTTCCAGCAACAAATATATCCTATATAGAATAAAAAACAATTCACATTAATTAAGTGAACCTTTTGGCTTGATCACAATTGATTATAATTTAAAATTAATAATTAAATGAAACTAGGAAAGAGAGGAGGAGAATATATATTATACATACATGTGATAGATGTTGAATCATATTTTTGTCCATAAACTCATTCTCTTTGGAAATGTTGAGCATGGCATCTAACATGTCTTTATTGGTGTCTACACTTGTGCCTTCCCTCATCTCCAAACGTTGGTTAACCAAGTCTTCAAAGATGTCTAACAATTTCTTAACATTTTTTGTTTGTCTTCTTTTTAAGCCTTGTGGGTCAAGCAACTTCAATGCAGGAAAAAAATCAGCCACATTTGGTGTTCCAGCAAGTTTGGTTATATTTGTCACCACATCCTTAAACTCTCCTGCTGCACCATTTGAGTGAATCAAATCCATAGAGAAAATGGTGTTTGATAGTAAATTTATGGTAGTCTTGAACACTATTGTTCCAATGTCTATTGCTTCACCAATTTGACTGCTTTGACGGATATCATTGAGAAGTTGTTCAATTTTTCTACGCCTAACGTCTTGGCTGGCATCAAGACTCTTGTGAGAAAGTAATTGAGTGTTGCATATTTTTCTCAACTCCTTCCAAAGTGGTGAAATGGGCATGAAAGCAAGACTATATTGCTCATGGTTGAGAACTGACACAGATTGAGGTATGTTTCTCTTTGACAAGAACTTGTCATTGGTTAGGAGAACCTCTTTAGCCATTGCTGCTGAGGAGATTACAACAGTGGTTATTTGGCCAAACTTGAGACTCATTAAAGGGCCATGAATTTTGGCAAGTTTGGCCAATGACTTGTGAGGCTTTTCTCCTAATTCTAGGAGGTTCCCTATGATTGGAAGAGGGGAAGGTCCTGGTGGAAGCTTATAGTTTGGTTTAGTTATTCTAGTAAGGAGTGAACAAAGAGCATGAATGGATAAGCATGTTAACAGAAAAACAAGAACACAACTTACAAAGTCCATTGTGTCTTGAAAATGATGATCTCAATGTGAGTGAATATTTTGTGATGACAAATAGTAATAGTAAGGGAAGAAGGATAGGAAACTCAAGAGAGTGTTGGTTGATGCATCTCTCCTTTGCTGGCAACCCAATTTATACATGATCCTTCAAACACAAGTAGAATTAATATTAGTTTAATGATCAATTTTGGCATAAACTTCCACAATGTAGGTTCAAATCAAATTAATGTTGACTATTTTGAAGAAAGAAAAATATATACTACATATATGTGCATAGACTGAGTCTTCCAGTAAAATTCTTAGAGCCAATTCAAAACCAAAATCACACTTCGGCAAATAAGGTCCAAGAATCATGTACTTGTTTTCTTTCTTTCTTTTTCTTTTAAATAAAAATCCTCACTGCCATGATTAAATTTTGTGTTCGAACCCGCGTCCTAACACATCAAATGTCTCTGCAACTACCATTTGAACCGTACTTATAGGACATTTATATACACTTATATTTAACATTTGCTTTTAACCTTTGTCAAATATGATGTTTGTGAATAAGTTCAACTTGTACATTTTAAACTAGAGTTTAAATTATTATTTTTCTATGTGAAACGGAATTTTATTACAAGAATTTCATCACCAACTTGTCCTATTTAACAAAGAACTATCTTCTTGTTCCATACTAGACACCTATGGCTAAGATTGACCAGGTCTCTTATTATTTGGTCAAAAGATGTATTCAAGACTTACGATATATGGGTTTGGCAATTTTACATATGGACAGTACCTCCAAGTACCGGCCGATACTAAGTTGAAGATGCTTCTTTTTAATTCTAAGACGAAGAAATTAATTAGAATCAACCACTTTAACAAAAATATATTGATATTTAATCAAGACCTATAGGAAAAGGTCAACTAGGAAAGATTTGAACAATGTTGAGTTACTAACATTGTGTTTTTAGCAGTTACCAACATTGTTAGTATTATTCTTTCCAAAAAAAACATTGTTAGTATTATGTTATTAGCAAACCTTAATTTTTTTGAAACGGTTTAGCATACCATAATGCTTACATCTTACCATCTTTTTTAGTTTTAGAAAATACATATACAAAGTATACATTTACTATGATAAAAAGATGGTGCAAAATAATATAATAAAAAATGGTGTAGAGCATACTTTTTTTTTTTTTCCTTTTGTTCTGTTTTTCTTTGTTTTGCTATATCTTTTGAGGCATGTATGAAATAAATATAAAAATAATTTCTCACAATAAATATAACAACCATCCTTAAAGCAATGAAAATGATGATTATGTCTCACAAAAATTTCTCTCCCAACAATTCTTGAGATGAACTTAATTGCACTATGGCAATCTCCACAAATTCTAAGATTTTTTGTGATACGCATAGGCACACGGCCTTGAGGGAGAGCTATGAGGCCAAAAGCAAGAGCCATTTTCTCACTGTGGTACCAAACTTCTGAAGCTTTTTCTTCATCTTCTAAATCGAAAAGGGATAGATTGGTATCAGGAACATAACCAGCCTCCTTCATCCCTCCTCTGAGCTTACCTAGCATAGCCTGAATTTCAGAGTTCCTATCATGAGAACTATCCTTTGCTTGGAAAACATGGATTCTGTTTTCAGAATACATAGTCCCCCCAAATTTCCCACAGAAATTAATAACCCCATTAGCAACAGAAACATCCTTTTTATAATCCACAGTGAACTATAAACAAATGTAATTGCCGCACTAGATTCAGTCTCAACAAGTCAACACAGGCATTCAGAAACGCACAAAACGTAATCGAATTTGGCTCTCCATGCACACAACAGGCATTCAGAAACCGTGCACACAGAAACTCCTTAAACGACGCAATGGCATCCTCAGACCGCTGATCTTGAACTGCAAAAGAAATATAAGCATTCCAAGTGGCCAAGTTTCTATGAGGCATTTCATCAACACGAAAACCAGTTTGACCATACTTTAACTCTAAACCATGAACTTGTGAACAGATTCACTACGCATGTTAGGTTGGAAAACATATTCATATCTCTCTCCACTACTGTCCCTGTCCTACTAAACAACTATGATTTCAAATTTGAAGACATCTAGATTGTGAGCAAAATTTCACTATCAAGAAGAAAAAATTTATAACAGAAAACATCATCCTCATAGGCACATCGGTAACACAGTGATAGTTGCACATTCACGGTAGAATTGGGTCTGAATAGATATATTTTTTTAATTGAAAATGTGTTATTCATACTGTCTTTTGCAGTAAAACCTTGTCTGTAATCATTTTAGAATGCAATTTAAAAGTCAAAGTGTTTTAAAACATCTGTGGATGCTCTGGCACAACCTTTGGCTATCTTCTTCATTTCTTCAAGTTTCATTACTTCTTGCCTTAGTTGTTCCTCTCGTTTCTTCACAGTTTGAAATAAGACACTTGAATGAGAATCCTTGGGTTGATTGGCTAATTCAGACTTCTCTTTCTCGAGTTGCTTAGAAAGATTATTTAAATGTTTCAATTGTTCCCTAAGGGTTTCTTCTGCCAACTTAAGTTCATATTTCTGCGACTTTTTAAAAGCCTCCAAAGTCTGATCAAACTCAAGCTTGAATACCTCAGATTGATAACGAAAATATTTTGTCTCTTTTTTAACATTTAAAGGGCTTTCGTCATCTGAAGTATCCATTGCAGCATTGCCATTATTGGAGGAACCTGTTGAGAAACAAAATGTTCAAACACTTGTTATTTTCTTTTCAACATTTTTTTAAGCAACTATTTTTTTTCAAAACTCTAACCCGGCACAAGTGTAACAAAAGCGAGTAGAACAAAACACACAAAAGCGAAGGTGCCGTATATAGGCAGAACACCTTTAAAGTAAACTACATTGGCAGTTACAAAACTGCAGAACTCCCATCAATAACCGAAACACAAAAACAACAAGCCCAAAGGAAAAGGCTAGCACAAAAAACAGTCCTAACAAAGAGCAATGCCACAATGAAAAGGCTACCACCAAAACAACAAGCCCCCATGAGATATCCTCTTTAAATATCATATTAAGATTCAAACGCATTGCACAACAACAACGAAAGAAACGAAAAAACAAAGCTAAAAACCCCCTGCACCCGAAGACCAGAACCACAGCCACAACAAGCAAACAGTAGCATATGCAAAAAAAACATACAAAACCAAACATCAATAAAAAGTCTATCATCTGCCCAAGCAATCGTTTGGGTTCCAACTCCATTCATAAAATAAAAAAGGAGGCACCCTTCACTGGCGTAATTAATACTCAGCATGATTTTGATCTCCACTTCCAAGACATGATTTTGATCTCTTCAACTATCTCATCAACACCCTTAGAGTGGGAGAGGGGAATTTTTCACCTTCATAAGCACACAACCAATGCTAAAAAAATAATTAATTTGACTATTAATAATAGAACATTTACCTGGAGAATGAGCTGTAATATTGGTATAAGCTTTCAAGATATCTTCAGGATTAGTCCCGGATTTCAGCTGAAGTAAACAACCAAAATGGTCATACTGGCGTCTTTTAAGATTTAATAGAGGAAAAACAAGAAAGCCATTTTTTCTGTCTAATGAAATTAATTTAACAATACCTTTGACATGGCCAATGCAAAACGACCCATAAGATCCTTTGCAGCGGCTTTCTCTGAACCACACATGAGACAAAGACCAAGGTTTAAAATTTTTTCCTTGATAACATCATTTGAATCAATAGCTTCACATGTCAGCAAAAGCTCATTTGCATGAGAAATCAATTCAGTTCTCCCATCACAGCGCCGACACAGGTACTCGGCATCCAATCCTATCGGTTCTTCCACTGTGCCAGCCAAGTAAGATTGAAAAGCACATTCCAAATGAGCAGCATGCCCGCAAATAGTATTGCCTTGTGTTACTTTGCACATGATATAACTGTAGCCACAATAAGATGAATCAAGTGTTTTGTAACAAAGAATGCAGCAACATTCACGGCAAAAGTCAGTTTGAGCACAACAGAGATCACACGGAATGACTGGTGAATGTTCTTTTTCCAAAATCAAGCTGCTGCATGTCTTATTCCCAGCTTTGCATCCATCAATGTCACAGAGCGAATCGGATTCTTCCTCTTTTTCTAATTGAAACTGTTTTAGAAGGCTTTCATCAACTATAGGATTCATATTGCCTCTAGGATTCAATTTCATGTTGCCTACAATACAGAACAAACTTGTCTATTATATGGCACTATAATAATCTAAAGGTGCAGAAAAGCACTACAAGAAGTAGGAGAAAATTTACGAAACAAAACAAAAAAAGATGAAACGTGAAAAGAGACTTAGAAATTCCTAAATGGAGACAATTGTTTCAATATGCAGTGAACTAGAATTGTGAGCAAGCTGACATGTATCATACGGTTTAGCAAGCAATAGTGTAATCTATGGCTCATTGAAATTCCTTTTCAAATAAAAACTCGTCAAAAAAATAAAATGTTACAATAATCTTCTAATAACCACAAGTTTTCTAAATAGTAGCTTCTAACACAATATAACTTCATTGTTCTTACCAAATCACATGTGCTTTTGACAATATTTTGAAGCCATCTCTTGTACAACAAATGAAAACAACGGACCATGTTAGCCTGCATTCAAAAGTTTGATGCGTTCATGCAGTTGGTACATTTGTGGTTGTTATATCAAGATCAGACGGTCCCAATTTCAAGTTCAGTATTTTCTTTAATTTTAAAAATAAAAAACTGCACTGAAACCTAGACCGTGTGATCTTGATCGAACAACCACATATGTACTGAATGCATGCGTGGATTCTGCAAATTTTGAACGTAGGGAATCTAATTTCATGAAATCATATTTCATTTTCAGAATCAAATTAACGTAATATTTTGAAGCCATCTCTTGTACAGCAAATGAAAACACGACGTTTCATTTTCATTTTTCAGAATTAAATTAACACATCAAGAAAAACAAAGAACAACTTTTGTTGCACCGACGCTTCTCATCAAAAGCTTCTATGATGTCCGACACGGATACATGTGATTACACAAAAATGTGTGATTTTCTCAAATAAATTATCAGTGTCAATGTCAGTAGAAAAAGAGTATAAGAACGAAACAGACCTGGAAGACCAGAAGGAATGGACCAAATGAATGAATCGAAGAATTCAGTAATATTAACATCAGGGAACTTTTCTTTGACATAGCGTTCAACGGAAAGCTTGCTTCTTAATATGTGATCAGAGTTTCGGTTTGCGGCAAGACGATGAGGAACATACAGATACCGGTCTCGATAGTTACCGTTATTTGAAATCCTCTTACCTGATTTCCACCCCCAGATGTCACCGGGATTCGGAAAATTCTCCGGCGCATAAGGTAAACCTTCGCCGGACTGTTCAGGTGCCACCGGGATTGGTTCTGGCTCCATCAATTGTGAAGTAGGAAATGAAGGATGAAAGGGAAAGTAGTAAAGGGTTTGAGAACAATGAAACAGAGTAGAGAGTGTAACTGACAGAGGTCAGAGGTAGGTTGATGAATGTCTTCTCGTACTTCTCACAACGATAACACAACCTACGTAAACAACCTATATTTTCGGGTCATAAAACTTTGTCAACTTTCCACGTAAGAAATGTACAAGTGACCTGGCCCATTGGTCCAACCTAGTTCTTGAAGCAATGACATCAAAAACGTCCAACAAGGGATTGTACAATGTTTGGACTATTTCTTTTAGTTTCTCATGCACCCTACGTAGTTCAGATTTTAGAATCTAAACTGCGTAAAAACCTTCAAAAACATGTTGAAATATTTTAGATTTTAAAATTTGAATAGGGTGCACGAGAACCTAATAGGATAGAAAAAGTAACAACCTAATAATTATCAAATGGGTTCAATCATTTTGTAAATAGTTTTAACTGAATTAAAAGTATCTCAAACGGCAGTTGAGGGTAAAAGGATAATGGCAGGGAATATGAGAGCAATTTGAGAAGTGTAATGAGTAATTTTCAAGACGTATAGTGTTAGGATACCTAAAGTAAAAAAAAATTCAAATCACAAAACTTTTACATATACATATGTCAAGAAGTAACATCAAATATGTAGATATCATGTCATATGTATGTAATGTAAAGTAAGATCAAGCTAAAATAAACTCATTCACATCAAAAGATTTTGCAGACATTTATGTGATAATAAGATCACGTTTTATTCTAACATAATAGATCGATATTTTCATAAAGTGGAAATCAATTTTAATGTTTAATATAAATAAGATTACCTCAATGCAAAATGGATCTCATCTGGCATGCATCTCAACATTCCAATTACATCATAAATACACTCGTCATAAAGTAAATCAACTCGTACGCACATGCGCCCACGCATACACAGATAGAGAGACAGAATAAAAAAATTCAATCTATATTCAGGACAGAATAGTAATTTCATGACAAAGTCTTATTCACATCAAGTGACATAAGCATGCGTAAATTCCATCATCTTATTCACAATAATAGTACTCGAAATAAGAAGATGCAAAGTACAAAACCAAAGATCGGATTGTAATTATAAACACAACCATGATAGATATGAAGACCTTCATTGAAAATCGGATCAAATTTCACAATAAATCAATATCATCGACATGAATACATGAAGTATCATGATGTAAAAATATTTCTTAAGAAATTATACCTGATGTGGCTGTGTCTATTAAGTCCAAAGAATCTTCATCTAACGAGGAAATCATATCTGGATAATTTTCTCCCATTGATGACATTGTGATTGAATGTCTACGAAATCGTCAACAAATGAATGTAGCGATGAAGAGAGTAGGTATTTCAAACAGAGGACGCTGAGCCTTGAGGTATGAGAAGAATAAAACACTATGAAACCGATTAACAAAACCTAATCTTAAAACTATACCCGATATTTCTTGTTTGTGGGCTTAGATGAGTCTAGAGCTGTTAAAAAAACCATAAACTTGTCAAAAACAATGGCCCGCTTATTAAGCCCTATTAAAACCCTTAATTATGGGCCTTAATTGAAATATATTTTGAAAATTGCTTTTCTGACATACAAATGTTCCTAATAACACATGGAAATTTCAAAAAAGCCCCCAGCGGTAGTTAACTACCGCTCATGTAACCGGCAGCAGTTAACTGCCGCTTGCACTAGCAACAGTTAACTGCCGTTCACACCAGTAAACAGAACCGGTGCAGTTTGCAATGGTTTTTCCAGCCATTTTGGCCTGTTTGTACCTGTAATTTCAAACGGCAATTCCGCATGAAATCAAACCGAAACAACAACATCTAGCAATCACAAACATCAACATTTCATAGTTTATCCATTATTCGGTAACATTACACAAAACCGATAATGCGTTAACGTTTCACAATTGTTTGAAATTCGTCAAATTTTCCACATTATGCAACACATTACACGTAAAATACATTAATTTATAATAAATGCGAATGTAAGAAACTTTTCACTTTTTAGGTTCATTCAATAAATAATGTATGTGATTTATAATATAGACTACATACATCATTTATTGAATGAATCTAAAAAGTGAAAAGTTGCTTACATTTGAGACCGGAGGGAGTATATCCCAAAAAATACGTCGACGCATATCGACCAAAAAGTGTCATATTTCACCTAATGAAATTAAATCATCTAAATGTTTCACAACATCTTCAAATTCTTCGTTTGCTTTAACCG
>Ga0315915_1007977_pt1 | contig 12492 bp, 3 predicted proteins | sample MpolbnodulesMG_FD_207738 | JGI IMG/M metagenome (GOLD analysis project Ga0315915, IMG submission 207738) | Medicago polymorpha root nodule microbial communities from Los Angeles, California, United States - branched nodules | ecosystem: Host-associated > Plants > Roots > Nodule | place: USA... | reverse complement strand
CCCTATTTCTTCTCTCAATCCCACACTCTTTTTATGTTATGTTCTTCCTTACCTCTTGAAAACCAACTTTTTGATGATCTCTTAGGCCATGTAATGTTCGTCGTAGATGGTGAGGCATGGTCGAAAAGGAATATGTCATTTTGGAAATGCAAAACATATCACAGAGGTTCTCTTTATACAATATTTCCAAGTTCTTGTTTGGATTAGACCCTTGTTGTTGTCTAGATCCATCTTCCACCTTCAAATTTTGAAGCGTTGTTTAAACATTGAGCAGTTTCAACATTGAACTATTCAATGTTAAAAAAATGTTGGCTTCAACCTCCACCACTAATAGTGACACCGTTATTGCTCATTCAGCGGCTGAGAGCTTGGAACACAGACACATCTTCGAGATATGAAGCTAGAAAATTTGGTTTCAATTGGATGATTTTGAGGTATTTAGTTCATGGGAGCTTCTACGGTGCAGTCAGGAAATTGACTTTTTTGAAAAAGTTAATTTTGACTTTAATGTTTGATTCATTTTTAAACTGTTGATAGATTAATGATCAATAGTAATTCATCTAGTAATGCTTGCAACATCTTGGACTTACAAGTACTATGCAAACAGAGTTGATGATATTATGTGATAGTCTTAAGTGTTATACTTTGTGGGGTGTTATGCTTATAACAAAGTAGGATAAAATTAGATTAAGTATAGTCTTATTAATCTGATGAATTGATGATACTATGAGGACTGAACTTTTGATGTCATTGTACAAACAGTAGGGTATTACTCATTACATTTGTGATGTTATAGTGTTAACTTTACTAAAAAAGTCATTTTCATGACTTCACCATAGAATTTTCCTTAGTTCATAGATGAATATTAAAATAAATTATTTTTATGAGAGAAAATTATTTATAGTATATTTGGAATGACATCAATTAATCCAAAATCACGTTGAGAATTCACGGCAGGGAAGAAGCTTGGTGTATTAGCTTTAGAATTGGGTTTCCAAAGGCATTTCCAAATACACACGCTTAGTTTATTACGGTTTGCACTTTCACACATTCATATTGTGGTGTTGTTTTTTTGAAGAGGATATCGCATCGTGACATAGTATGCTTCTTGCCCAATTTAACTTTTTTCCTTACTGAATTGAGTTTCATTTTAATTAAATAATATGAATGACTTGTTATATTTGATATGGGACAATTCTTTCACAATTATCCTATTATATTATATATGTATATATATTTGTAACTAGTTTACTTTAATTTAATTTTAATTTTATTTTTATTGTTGGTTTTTTTTATGTCACTTCGTTGATGGGATATTTAGTTTGATACAAGTTAAATTATTGATGTATTTGTGATTTTGTTTAGAATATTTTTATGGTATAGCATAAGTATTTATTTCTTTAGATTAGTCAAAAATAAAGATATCATTTCTAATAGAGTTTAATTGATTGCAACATGAACACGTTGTTTTCTTTACTCAAGATGTGCAAATACAACCATTTTTTGTGACCATTTCTGGAAATTGACATCAGGAGATGATAATAATGGTGGCTATTGCAAGCCAGATAGAAGTTTATGTTGTTGTAGATAGGGTGCATTTAAGATGGGAAAGTTAAAGATTTTCCCATCATAGTCTGGTTGTATTTGTAGCCGTTGATATGATAATTTTTTTAGTGAGCGGTTGAAATGAAATAAATGCAACCGGTTGAATACATTTTTTGTCACGTTTTGTTACAAAAAATGTCATTCAAATTTTGAAACTATTTTTGAAGGGGATTCATCAGCAGAGATGACAATGGAAATGGCAATGGGTACCGTTTGGGTAAGGTACTATAGTATCAATCCTCATACCCGCATTTATAAAAACTCATACTCGAGCTCATACCCTTGTGGATAACATGTTTGGTGTCCATTCCCAATCCCCATCCATTACCCACCCATCTAATGTGTGAGCGTAGGGCGGGCTGGGCACTAGAGTCCCCGTACCTGCGCTCATACCTATTCAAATTTACGGGTAATTATCCAAACCCACCTCAAAAATATGAGTATTTACCTGCCCATCGTGGGTATTTTGGGGTAGCAATTGAATTTAGGTTAAATTGCCATTCCTATTCGTCAGCAGTCTCCCAACACATTTTATAACGCTTATCACAATTCACGTTCAAACATATTGAGGCATTAAATAAATGCCTAGAGCAATACCTTTACTTCTTTACTCAAAGCCAACCAAAAACATGGCTAAGACTGTTCTTGTGGGTGTCATATTGGTATAATACATCCCTGCATCCATGCAATGTGGTTTATGGCCGCGACCCATCACATTGTAGTTAAGTATGAACATTCTATTAAGAAAATAAATAAAACTGCAACAAGTCTCCAATTACACAAGCAAGTCAATGTATAGACAATACATATGGATTCATAAGATATATTCATATGTATATCACCACTTATTATGTTTCAACAATATTTATATAGCTAGATAATCTCCCCCTTAAGCCTTATTTATATATATATATGTTGTATATCTAATAATCTTCTCGTGAATTGTTGTATATATAAATTTGAATAGTCTTTATAGCTACCCACCCATGTTCATATATATTTAAGAGGAAATGTTGTATATAATGAATAGTTTTAGCTCATTTATAGGGTTAATTAAGCATCCAAGGTGGAAGATGGGCGTTGCCATGGGTTTGACTTTCTTCATTATTTCCTTCATCATCTCTATCTTCAGGGGAACCTCTGCATCAAGTAATTGAGCATCTAAGTATTATAATATATATTCTGTTCATACAAATATTTGTTCATGATACATATTACAACCCAAAAATCATGGTTTGCTACTACAAAAATTTGAATTAACATGTAATATAACAGAAAACATCGAATTTGTGTCTAATAGAGAATAGTGTCATTCAATGTTAGAGACGATAAAGTTAGAGATAAAAAAAAAATTCCATCTCTAATTTTCTTCCTTAACTAAACTTTTTCTAGTTCTATCATTTTTTTATATGGTTCTATCTTTATTTATAAAACATAACTTATTTCCATTTTTAAGCAGACTATCTAGTATTAAGAATAGTTCAACTGCTATAACACGTACTTGGTAAAACTAATGAAGATGCAATATAAACATCCAAGGAAGCAAAATAAAAGGAGAATATGGCTATGAGACTTCAAGGGTTATTGAAACTAAAATATTATGAAGCAGATAAAGTTCTAGGATTAGGGCATGTCCTGGTGTCGGACATACGTTGGTGTCTGATAATTACATGACTGATAATTACATGACACTAATACATGAATTATGTCATTTACTCAAATTATTATCAGTGTCGACGTGTAGGTGTTCGTGTCTGTGTCCGTGCTTCATAGCTAAAATACACTAACCCAATATTCAGTGTCTCCAATGATTGAGGTGCAAGGACTGTGGAGACGATATTCATATCCTCATTTTGCTGCTCAAGTTGGGCAAGTGCCTTCTCTTTCTCCTTTATCTAGTTTTCACTCAAAATAATCATGTCAAGTTAGTTTCAATTAAGATTTATGCCAAACTACCGTCTACAAAGAGCTATTGACAAAAAAAAAACATTTGTATAACCTTTATTGTAAGCAATTTGTTTTTTTCTTGGAGGGCCTTATCCTGCATTGAATAAAAAATTAATTGTTGATAGACAATGACAAATTTTATAGTGATATGTGATAGATGATCTAGTGAATGTTTTAAGGGTTTATATAACAAAAGTATAAATTTGTATTTAAAATTACTATGACACAATCAGACATTACAATTATCCTTATTATTTTTTTTAAACAACAATTTTATTACGCATAATCTGTACAAGAAGCGCAATGGCCAGCAAAAACAACAATACAAAAATAAACAGGATGTCGTATATAGGCAGAACACCCCAACCAAAAAACCACCAAAAACCAGAAAAAGGGTGGCGCAAACAGCAGACCAGAAAACACAAACAGGCCTCATAAACAGAAAAGACTTCCCTCCCAGGCCAGTAACAAAAAAGGCCCAGGAAGAAAAATACTTCCAGCACCCCCTAAGACAACAGCGCTACTAAAGATAGCAGAACGGGAAAATAAACCAACAAACGCTGTGAACCCAGAGAGCACAGTACAGCACAGCCCAAACTTGAGCAGGTTATTCTAAAACTATATATTTTTATAATTACGCAAATTACACTAGAATAATTGATGATTCCATTGAAATAACTAATTTATTAATGGATTGCAAAAAAAGTAAAATTAAATAACTAAATTATATTGATTATATATAACCTTATTGTTGGGTATTGTTTATTGTTGCAAGCTAAAATTATTAGTCTCACATCAGATAAACCAAAGTGTATACAATGCTAATTAAAGAATTTGTGTGCCATTAGGCATACAATACCTGCTAAATATCACCTCAATCGGGTTGTAACTCCTGATCTAATTTTTTTAGCCAAATGAGCAATTTTTAGGTGTCTATTGTGCAATCATCTACCAACATCGCACCAAACCCAGACTCTTATTAGCCATGCGCATACAAAATTTAACATGGATCAGGCTGCTCGACATTCGTTCTTACGAAATTCTAACTGCTATCAATGCCTAGTTGACAACACAACTAGTCTGAGACAAAAGAAAAGAAAATGAAGAAATTAAAATCTGAAACTCCGTTTTTGACTTTAAGGATTAGGGTTTTCATTATTGAGCCCCCATCAATTTCTAAAAATCCATTTTATTGAGCTTATATATATTCTATTAGCTCAAACGAAGCTTGAGACTTTAGAGAAATCAGACTTTGCTACACTGACAAAGACGATGCTTCAATCACTAACCCAAGATTTTGAACTTTTGAGAATGAAAGTGTTACAATAAAAGAAATGAGAATGCATATGATGAAGCATGCGACAAGATCTTGACTCAATAAATGTGATTCTACATAAACCAAAAACATAGTCAAACTGAATTTCGATTTCAAAATGAAAGTAACTGGACTTACTTTTTTACTGAGCTCTGAAATGGATTCATACATGAGTTGGTTCTGCAAGTCACAGTTAAAGAATCAAAATAAGTTACATTCTAAGTTAAAACTTTATTGGAAAAATTTACATTCTTTTAATTACCTTCCTTGATCTAATCTGTTTGAGAGCAGAATCAAGTTGATGCTCCAAATGCTGAAGCTCTTTCATACTTAGGCCATCAAGTTCTTCACCCATAAAATTCCTTCAAAATAAATAATTATGCAACGTAAAAATTTGTTACATATATTTCATTAATTAGATTAGATGGAGAAATCCCCAGTTTACAACAACACTTATATACCTTTGATTTTTCTGAATGACTTCCAACCTTGTCTTCAACTTTGCATGTTCTATAATCCAATTTTCCTAAGAGAATAGTAAACAATTAAGTTAATATTCTAATAAGATACAGAATTTTGTAATACTTTTCTAGAATATTTATGAATTATTCTCAACAAGGAAGAATAACACAGAATTGATCATATGAACAAATTAGTAAATCAGTTGAATTAGTCGTTCTTTTGGCTGGATATCAAGATTTTACAAAAATAAAAATAAATAAATAAATAAGTTGAATTAAGAGCTCATTTGTTATAGTGTTTTTAAGAAAAAAAATCACTTTTTTAAAAATAAAAAAAAAATCACTTTTAAGAGTGTTGCATCCGTTTGTTAAAGTTTTTCAAAAATATCAGAATCTGAATAAAAAAAAATCTAAAAATAGCTTCAAATGAGTAGCTTCTCAAAAAATGGATTTTTTTTTATGAGGAGAGAGAAAATATGGTTTAAAAGATTGAACTAATTTTGGATCAAAAAATCCCTTTTATATAGTTGTATCCAAACAAACTAAATTATTTGTTTAAAAAAATGATTTTTATTATGTTAAGCAAACGCAAAATAGATTCTGATTTTTCATAAAATCTCTAAAATATAATCTCTAAATTATTTTATGTCAAAATCACTTTTATTTTAATTTGTAACAAATGGACCCTAAATAAGTAAAATTCTCTAAAATGGATAATCTCCAATTAAGACCAATTAATTATTAATAACAAATGAACCAATAAAATGAGTCAAAAATTGACTGGTATAGGAGTTGATGACCTACATTTTGTGGCTGATCATTTGCAACATGTTGCCTCTCTGCATATGAATACCTTTCATAGCGTTCTAGAATTTTTTCCATACTGTTGACAAAAGAAAATAAAAAGTTAGCTAAGATTGTACACATTGTTGGTAAGGTATGCCTCCTAATTAAAATGTAGATTGAATCATGCAACCATACATAACCGGTTTATAACTCCTTAAAAAAGGCTTTATAAAGTAAGGTATTCCCCCTACTTATAAACAAACTTTTTGATTGAATTAATGTTAGACTATTAAAATTGAGTGTGTTCTTAATCAATTAGCCTCCTAGGGAAACAAGTTTGGCAAAATTCCTAAGAGAATTAAAGAGAATAAGCCCAAAAGTTTGACTTGAGTTCTAAAAGTTCTGACAGGGAAGGATTACTTGCACAACAAGTATTTGACAGTTTGTTAGTTAGTTAGAGAATGGTTACTTATGCAATAAGTAATCATTAGATAGCTAGAATTAGTTAAGTGTTAGTAATCTTGTGCTCGTTACACATGATAGGCTAACATAGAGACACATTCAAGCTTCATGCTTGTTATAATCTTTCTATATATGAAGATTCATCATCTTCATCTTTGTTTTTCTCTGTTTTGATTGATCGTGTTTTCTTCACGATTTTCTCTTATTTCTTTACCCTTTTCATCATTTCTTGAGGATTTCTCTCTGATTCTTCATGTTTTTTGTTGATTCAATTGTGTTCTAATGCAATTTAGTTAGTTTATCTCTGTCCTTTGACGAATTCATCTGAATTCATTCAATTATTGTCTTCTCAATTTTTTCAAGTTCTCCTTTCTTCATCGCAACTTCTAAGATATAGAATACATTCATTCATCTTCTACCATGGTTCCTCGACAAATTCAACATTTCAAAGTCTGACACTGATTCAATTTTTTACGTCCATCCTAGTGAAGGACCGAATTCTCTCACCATTTCCCCAAAGCTTAATGGTTTGAAATACCACATGGAGTCACCCTATGCAACATGCATTGGGAGCCAAGAACAAATTGGCATTCATTGATGGCACTATTCCTATTCATGATCTTCTTGATCTCAATAGAGGTGCTTGAGAACGTTGCAATCACCTTATTCACTCTTGGATTCTTAGTTATGTTTCTGAGTCTATTGCTCAAACAATAGTTTTTCATGATAGTGCAATTTCTGTTTGGGATAATCTTAAGGAATGATTTGCTAAGGTACATTGTATTTGTATTGCTTCTTTAAGATCTACAATTAACAATCACAAACAAGGATAAGATATGTTTTGGAGTATTTCACTAAAATGGGACCCCTCTAGGATAAATTGAATTCTAATAGACTTGTCCCTAATTACACTTGTGTGCATCCTTGTCGTTGTGAATCCATTCGTGCTGGAAGACATTATCGCATTGAAGACTAGATTATTCATTTTTTTACTAGATTCATGTTCTTTTGATGGATCCTCTACCTTATCTCAACAAGGATTCTTCCCTAGTGGCAATAACATTATCATATATTTTTTTTTCCATTTTTAACTAGTCATATATGAAGGTCCATTCTTTTGCGTCTGGGCAAATGTCTTTCACAAAATCACCCTAATCTTCACCAGGGAAAAATTTCTTCCGCTGAACCTCTTTATCTCAAATTTTGTTGACACGATTTTACACTAAATAATTATTTTTTTCAACAAGACCATAATAGTAAGAATTCCTTTTTGAAGTGGAATATTAGACTATGCTGCAATCACATAGCATACTAAGAATTTTCTTACGAATTTGACACCTTACCAGTTTACTCCAGCGGAACAACGACGACGAACGAATGACTGAGATATGACTGTTGGACACTAGAATAACAAAATATTATCACACAACTAAAATAAAATACGATAAAGGAAAATATATTAAACACACAATATTTAAGTGGAAAGCCCTAGGCAAATAAGGGGAAAAAACAACGGACAATAATAGAAGAAATTCTACTAAGTGAAAGAAATTATAAAACCTCTCTCTATATACAAAGAGATACCAATTACTCTCTCTCTTGAAAATACAAACTAGCACTACGAGAAACTTAGGAGAAACTATTTTTTTTCTTCTTCTCATTCTCAACAAACTATAATACTTGTTATTTTGTTACTACTTGCTTTTTTTTCCCCCAAGTTTTCTTACGTGCAATAAGTCATTTATCTTCTATGCAATATACCAAGTGTGCAATATGTACTTGCTTTTCATGCATCTTGCAACTTGTCAATGAATGCAACTTTCTACTCAGCCACTTTGTATCACATGAGAACTTTGCATCACATCGAGTAGATACGTAAAGGAGCATGGCTACTATGTACTACATGCAATTATATTAATTTAGTCTATCTTTGGCTCTAGTAGTTCTATAGAAACTTTCAATACATGGTATAGAATCTGATGTTTCTAAACCCGTCTTTCTATCTTTAAAATATATAATTATATTAATTAAGCTTCAGCATGTTCCTAATTTTCTTTCTTTTTTTAGTGCAAAATGAGATCACAATTTAGACAAACTATATCCTAAGGTTTAAATCAAGACACACTATTGAATCTAATATGTATGCACCAACTTGTGATAGACGCCGGTGGTATACATATGAGATGTCCTTTCCCAAAGCTTCAACTGGTACGTATAAATGTCTTTTCTTTTAATTTACAACTCAAATTTTCAAGCTCTGCGTTTTCTCCATTTCAATTCTATCCGTATATGTTAAGGTGTCACAATTGAACCCTATCTGTGTTCATACAAATTTCAAGTTATAGTTAATGAACCCAGAAATAAAAAAAAAATCAAGTAGTTAAAATACATCTTCAACAAGTCCAAAGTTTAATATACTTGCAAATAAAGGTGAAAATGAACCATGGCGAGTTAGGCTTGGTAAAGTTTAAAGGTGAAAATAAGTTATGTCGAGTTAGACTTTGTAAAGTTTAAGGACAAAATATCCAAGACTCAAGTTTGACATGTTGTTATCTGACATATGCTTACTTTTAGTAATGACCTTAATATTTTTGCAAGACTGATAGGATCTTTTAACAAATTTGTAAGTTTATTTCATACTAACGCATTTCTAAATGATCAATGTGACACATCTTTAAATAGATTAACAAGTTAATAGACCAATGAGATTAAATTCTTTTTTTTAATCTACCATGACATTGTAGCGAATCTTGAATTATATAACTTCCTATTTAAATTTTATTTTATAATAATACAGTGAAATATGTGAAAAATTATGAGGCCAAACGATGCCAAATTAACATATAACATAAAAAAATATATATGATTTAAAACAAAGTATGTACAAAATCTAATAGAATAATAAGGTAACATATTTGATATAATTTTTATTTGTTTCACTCTAAATAAAAAGAGGTTGGCCAGTCTTTGTATATACTAGGGTTCAGAAGGGTACTCCTTACTCGTCTGTCATCTCCTTTTATCGCGTAAAAACACATAAATTATGAACAATGGTTTTTATAAATTTTGTTTTTCCTCTTAAAAAAAATGATATTTTAATTTTGATTAAAAATTTATGTATATATATTTTGCACTTTCATATTGTAACAAACTTTACTTACCATTTTCAATGACACCAACAATAAAACGAATATAATATAAATTTTTATACTTTTGAATGTTGCCGACAATATACTATTCTTATAAGCAAATTTGTTTAAACATATAATTGGAAGTTTAAAAGTCAACACAAAACAATGTATTCTCTTTATATATAGTATAAAGAGAAATGCTAGCTATACACATTTTAACACACACTTTTGAACACACTCTCTTTGATTGGTTAAAATTCATATGGGACCCACCAAATTTATATGGGACTCACATGATTTGGTGGGACCTATGTGAATTTCAACAAATCAAAGAGAATGTGTTGAAAAATGTATGTTAGAATGTGTGTTGTTAGCATTCCTCATAGTATAAATATATGTCATGTTTGAAAAAATATTTAAATATAAATTTTATTTTCATTTGTTAGATATATTTATTACTATTTTTTATTATATTTTTAACTAATATACTAAGAGTCTTCTGAGATAGATTAGAGTTGAACACATTTATATATTAGTTAATAAAATATTAGCTTAATTACAATTTTAGTCCTCTCATTTTACAAAATAAATGATTTTAGTCCCCCTATTTTTAATTGGGCAATTTTGGTCCCCAAATTTTAAAAAATTTGAAATTATACCAATCTTCCAAAAACTGATGACGTGGCAAGTTTTTTTTGCCAACATGGCTGTAAGTACACTTTCAATTTAATATTAATTATGTAATTAAAATTTTAACAGTATTTTATTAATTCATTTGATTTTTTCTACAATTCATTTTGTTTGACCATCTGTCCAAAATGAAAACACTTTCTCCATGTCTATAGTCTACTACCAGATCCATAATTACAAACAACACCAATCTTTAATAAATTGTGCAGAAGAATAACGATAACATAGATTGTAGAGGGTAATATTATTTGGAAATAAAAAGCACAGTAGCATAAATATCAATAAAAATGGCAATCGATGGAAGTGGCAGTAACAACAACAACACATGAGTTTGACCTAGGGTGTTTGTCGATCGTAATAAACTTGTATAGCTTCACAGCAGATTTTGCTCACACAAAAAAAAACATGACACAAAATTCTTGTAAAAAAATGCATATGGTTAGGGTTTTCCACAATCAATTTGGGGCTTTTGATTTGAAAAGCAAACTGACCAAAAATAAAGAAACAATCACCAAATGATGAAGTTTGCCAACAATCATCGGAGCAAGATATCCTTTTATGGCCAACAAAAATCAGATGATGCGTGGTTGAGACTTGAGAGTGGATGACAATGGTTGGTCTTAAAGACGAACACGTCAAAAACATTGCAGGAAAAAATCATTAAAATCAATGAATTAAGAAAATATTTTTAATTTTAATGATAAAATTAATTTTAACATATAAATAAGTGTTTTTAATTAATTAAAATAAAAAATAGTGACTTGGACTCTACATATATCATGTATTTAGTGTCATGTCGGAAAAAATCTTGCCACATCATCAATTTATTGAGAGGTGGGTTTAATTTTAGAAATTTTGAAATTAGAGGGACCAAAATTACCAAATTAAAAATAGGGGAATCAAAATTGACATAATAGGGGAACAAAACTACAATTAAACCTAAAATATTTAAAAGCATTTATCCATAAAATAAACATTATAAATATATACACACTATATTTTTTTAAAAGAAACACACAATTATTTTTTATTACATTAAAACAAGTAAAATGAACTTATAATAAGTTAGGTAGATATATTCACATCCCATCATTGTAATTAGTTACCTAGAGATATTGATTTTGGACTTTAACTGGCCTACCAGGTAGCAACAACTAGCACTAACAACAAGTCTGATATAGTTTCTGCTGTTTCTATATTGAATTGGCATTATATCATATTTCCATGATACTACTATTACTGTGACAGTGATCAATCACTTTTTCTGGTCTGCTATTTTCTCATATTTATGAAAGTGGTAAAATATGTCAGAACAAGGTGCTGCTCTCAAATAGCGAATCAATAATGCTTTATTTGGCCATGCGGGAGTAACGGCCCCTACACCCATCACAAAATACTAACTCAAATGTCAACTCACTCTCTCTCTCTCTCTTGACACACGACAAGTTATAAATTAGTGAAGATTTTCACATCAATTATACAGAAATAAGTTATGCAAAAACTGCATGTGTAATTCGTGCTGAAAAAATATATTTGCAACTACAAAGAATAGTGTCTCTACACTAAAAACTCACTCAAACAATCCAATGAAATGCCCTCAAAAGGATAATACATCAGAAACGCTGAGTTGTTGATTTAAATTTGGAACAAATAATAGTAAGTCAGAATGATGGTTTCTAGGGTTGAAAAGTTTTCCATATGTTTTATTTGTCTTGATTTTTAAAAGTCTTTCAAAACTCTATAAGTTTTCCATATGTCAGTCTAAAGAAACATAACCCACTTGAATTGGTTTTGCGGTGTTGGTTTGAAATTCTTAAGTGTGCTTCTCTCAAGATCATAAGTTTCATTTTCTTTGATAATATTAAATCCTCAAAATACAACTTATATATATATTTTTGTCCAAAAAAACTGATTTTCGGTATTTCTAAAAAAAATTATTCTAAGTCATCTGTCACATTAAACGGGGTTAACATAGGTTATCATTAATTTTTTTGTCGATTTTTAATTATCAATACACCGCAAATCACATGTGACACTCCTCACTTCCGCGCTCAATACTACGGATTGGGTTGGTATGTATATTGAGCTAAAAATC
>Ga0315915_1007976_pt1 | contig 12492 bp, 10 predicted proteins | sample MpolbnodulesMG_FD_207738 | JGI IMG/M metagenome (GOLD analysis project Ga0315915, IMG submission 207738) | Medicago polymorpha root nodule microbial communities from Los Angeles, California, United States - branched nodules | ecosystem: Host-associated > Plants > Roots > Nodule | place: USA... | reverse complement strand
GGGTAGAAGCATTCAATGGTTCCATTGTCCTTAGCCATAATGGCCATAAAGAAAAATAATAGAAATTGTTATTTGTATGAATGGCTCCATGAAAAAAGGTTGTCTGGCCCTCTCTGGCATATTTACTGCATTGGCCGGATCTTTCTTTTTCCTACTGAATTATGTATACCATCATTAATAATGAAATGGCTAGGTTTTCTCTCTAGGTCACTATATATTGTGACATGTATTCTCAGTACGTGACCATATAAGCATACTAATATATATGGAGTGGCATGTGTTAAGAACTTCACATGTCATGACTTATTATAACGGGACACTTCATTTGCTTTACTTGGTGCTTCGTGTACTGCACTACTTTGCCCAGTTAAATCAAAACTGCCGTATACTTATTTGGCATGTACTTTTGTTCACAACAAGGGTAAAAGAGGGGTGTGTTGAAATAATGACTCAATTTGATACCGATGTTGCATCCAAAATCGTGTTGCGATTGGGATCATGGAAATAAATGAGAGAACTTTTAGGGAGGAAGAGTTGAAGATATTTGGGTAAGAGATTTTTGAGTTGGCAACAAATGTGAACAATTGGATGAGTATTGAGTCTCTTGTTGATGGGAAGAGATTTGGAAATGAGTATAAATTTTAGAGAGTTTATTGAATTTAATTTTTTATAGTCATTTTTGTATCTCTTGTAAAAAAATTATTGATAGTGAAGTGGAGAGTTCTCTCTTCTCCATAGGTCGATTATTGTAGGGCCGCTCAACTGAATGAACAAATTTGGTATTTTTTTTTTACTCTCTTTATCTTTTGTTCTTATTTAACTTGTGGTTTTGTTTTACACTTAGATCAATGTATGTTGTTTATGTTGTTATTGTTGTTGCTCGAGACTACTTTAAATTTGATTGCTACTTACATTTGCTCTACATATATCTAAGTTTATTGGTTTGATATGAGATATGAAATTAACAACAACACCAAAATTCATCCTCTTTTAAACAAAACTTTATTTACACATCAAACTTTTGTCAGTTTTATGTCATTTTTTTTATTGTCCAATATAAGATTTCATCTATTCGATATTTATTTATAAGTCTTTTAAGCATGACTGAGTTGGTATTGTAAGGACAATATTGAAACATTTAAAATGAACTTTTTTGTAATTGTTTTATTTTTAAAATTTTTAACAAATGTCTTTGAGATACTTGATAGCATGCCTGATTTTAATGTATGTGTTGTGTCCGATCAATCATCTTCATCATTGTTTACAAGAAATTAGATAAAACGAATCTATTATGATTTCCATAACACCGTTTATTTTTTATAATAAAATACAATTGTAAATAAAATATAATATTTTTAAAATATGGTGTGCAAATGTCGTCCACTTCTGCGACTTCTGTGCATAATTTACATTGGCAGCGTCCCTCTCAAGGTCGTTTCAAGTGTAACGTGGATGCAGGCTTTTCGGTTGCATTTGTGTGAGAGATGACAAAGGTGCTTTTGTGCTCGCCAAAACCATCAGCTTTGATGTAGTGCACTCAGTTCATGTTGGCGAAGTTTTGGGTCTATACCATGCTATGGAATGGTTAAGTCATATGTTATTCGATAATGTTGACTTCGAAACAGATTCTAAGACCACTCACGATGCATTCCATGCTCATAAAGATGACGTTTCTGAATTTGGCCATATCATTACGGCTTGTCAATCTCTCTTCACCAATCAATTCACAAACTCTCGGGTTGAGTTCACTAAGCGACAAACAAATGCGGTTGCTCATGCGCTTACAGGAGAAGCCCTTTTATCAGTTAGTCCCACTGTCTATTTTAATACACCTCGTTGTATTAACAATGTTATTTTTAATGAAATGCTATAAGCAACTTTTTCTAAAAAAATAAAAATAATGGTCCAGGTAGTAGGTTTTTTTTGTTATAATAATGGTGCACGTAGTAGTTTATTTAGTCGATTGGTAATAAAAGACGCAAATTAGCTATTCAAACTTGAGTATCTTAAATCTTGGGAAAAGATTCATGGACACACTTTTAAACCATACACACATACACCCCTGCTACGTGGCAACAATTATTTTTGTCTCATTCTTCCTCAAAAATAAAATTAAATTAAAAAAAAAATTAAAAACATAAAACTGGTTATCTTTCTCCTTCCAAGCTAGCACCACACCTCCTTCCTCCCTCACCACTAACCCCTCCGTCATCTTCTTTGTCAGCTCCGACGGTAGAACCGCCACAAACTCCGCCTCTTCTTCCTCAACACGACGTCGACGACCTACTCTTCTCCCTCACGTCGGCGACCACATCAGCGACGCCACCGACGACCTTCCGTCGTCGTCGTCCTCCTTTCATTTTGTTTTGTTCAGATCTAACTGTCTCGTCGTCGTCGCCGTCTCTGTTTTTGAAATCTGTAATAATAGGTTGTTGCTGATTGTATTTTGGAGAAGAGTATAACATGAACAGAGGAGAGAAAGGTTGATGACGAATACGACAGTAGTGGCGACGACGAGATGAGAGCATGAGATGACGACGATGTCAATGGAGAGATCTCAGGGTTGGTGGTGATGACGGTGGTCAGAGTGAAATATGAGGTTGAGGACGGTGGTGGGTGGGTTGGTGGTGGTGGTCGATGGGAAGAAAGAGAGAAAAGAGGGTGAGAAAATTGTTGACTCTGCTGTTGGACCAAATTGCCCCTTAGTTTTTTAAATGGACCAAATTGCCCTCATAATAATTAATAAAAAATTCCACATAGGGGGTGGTACAATGGTGGTATGCCACCTAAGTATGTTTATCTATCACCACTCTAAATCTTAAATATACACATTTTGGTAGGTGACATTTTATCTGAATGGTTTTTTTATGGGTAAGGTGGTGGACACTGTTCTTCAATGAAATGCCGGTTTCGGCAAATACTAGTAATTTATTGGACATACACATAGGATATAAATAGATATCTATGGACAAAGACAATGTGATTTATGTATCTGTTGTGCTAGATAAATACGAATTCGTATACTATTTATATATGCGTTGATATCTATTTAGTGGTTAATCCAAAGATTTTTGAAGTGTTCACGGATTTATACATATATCCATGAATATCATTTATAAAAAAATAAAGAAATTTGTTAAAATTTTTTATCTAAAATTTAAAAACAAAAGTTCATCATATGTCTTTTCTTTAGCAAAAATAATACCCTACATTACAATAACAACAAAGATCATTGACTCAACAACAACTTAAATAAAGTTCGTTACATTTAATTTAATAAAAATAAAGTTCGTGTAATTACTAATAACACTCATAATATCAAGATTTTTGGCTTAGGAAGTAAAAAAGTACTAAGGTTATTTGTGTAATTTACTCAGTTTAATAGCGGATGTAAATACCATGAAATCCACATCCGTATTTATTAATTAGCGGGTAGTTGAAATATCCGTTTATTTTATTCATAAATATCTATTAAGGTATTTGCTCCGTGTCTGTGATGGATTTTATCCACGGATATCCACGGATGCGGATTTTTGTCATCCTTACATACACATATTGGGGGCTCTTTCGTCGCACCTTCGTTGTGTCTTTATTTTCTCCTTTTAGTTTCAAAAAGAAACATACACACTAAGTGAAATTTCTTTAGGAAGGAAACATAAAGGTGTGTTTGTTTCAAGTTTATCAAATTTATTTTTAGAAATAACTTTTTTTGAAATATAAAGAGTGGATTTTTATCCAAGGTATTTAGAAAAAAAGATTTTTGGTTAATATTATATTATTCTCAAGAACCTTAAAAATAGAGATTATAATAGGTAGTTACACATGAATTTATTCTCATCTTCATGAGAACTTTAATCCCACCATTTTCTTTGAGATTTTTATTTATTCCCAGCAACATTTTATATCCAAAAATTAAATTTAATGAACTTATAACAAACATAGACATGTATATTTCTATCACGTTATGCCAAAAATCTAATAATAAAACTTGAAACAAACACCATAAGTGATATTGTATTAAATGTCCATACAACCATAGGTTTTAAACAAGTCTCAAATTCTTTTTTTTAAAAGAAAATAAGTCTCAAATTCTTAAACCTCTTAATTATAGGATCTTATTGAGAGATAATTTTTCTCGTTCCAATTTTTTATTTGTTTTTTTATGCGGGCAAGGCGTTTCTTGGCCATGTTATTTTTTTATATTAATTCATAATGTTTTATGGTCAATTTTGTATATCAAAATTAGAAAATCCACAAAATATAAAATAATGTTTATAGAAATTTGATGGAAATATAAAATTATAATTTTTCTCGTTCCAATGTTTTATTCATAATGTGCTTGGTTGTAGAAATTTGATGCTTGTTAGGTATTGTCATTTAAAAAATATAAAATAATTTATGTGTATATTTGGTGCCTACTTAGGAATCCAAACGTTTAAGTTGTGGATGTTTTGGGCCTCCACAAAAAATAAATAAAATTCCATTTATAAAAATGTATGATGCCTATTATTTTAAAAATTAAAATTAATAAAAATCTTATCAACATGGTGTTGAATGAGTTAACAATACAACTCTTTTCAAGAAAAAGAATTATGGTTTGAGTCTTAGAGCCTTATGTTATTGTTAATCCCTCATCGGTGTCTTATCCTAGATCACCCTTCATTTATATGATCTATATTCTATATATAATTTTCACATGCTATAGTTTAATGAATTTGAGAATGACCAAAACATGAACCAAATTTTTACTCGAAGGGTTCCCCTTCATTGACCCCATTCTTATGTCTTCGACTAACCACAAAAAAAGGTAAAAGTAATGAAGACATGTCACCAAAGCAACACTTAAATGATTAATTACGGACCATGTGGATCTTTGATCTCCACCATTGGCTAGACATGAGGCACTGAGGACTCGCCACAATCTCCATGCCATCCAAAGAAGCACATGTTCCTTTCATTGTCTGATATTCTCTCGAGGCTTAAGCTCATGGGTTATCTCTATAGCAGGCTCAAAGAGCTTTGTGGAGATGCCTTAAGCTTGAAGCGTTTATTAGAGTCAAAAGATTATAATTATCGTAAATTAGCAAAAACATAATAAACCTTTGCATAAAATAAAATAAAAAATCTTATCTGAAGTTAATATTATATCAATAAAGATTAAATCGATTGACTTTATTATCAACCGAAAACTAAATATTAAACAAAATCGATTACATAATTTAATTTGTATTTTAAAACATCGTAAAAATTAAATTAAAAGTTATTATTATAGGCTGTTATTTTAAAAGACTTTATCTTAAATCATAAAAAAATCTTTATGGGAATATTCATATTAAACCCCAATATATATTGAATCCAAACAAAGTTAAAAAAAAAAGAATAAAAAAAAAAGTTTAATTCCGGTAAGGATTTACCTTGCGAGATGAGTTCCAAACTTAGAGTTGATATTGAAGTCGTTTGTCGTCCATAGTGGATATATGATGTTATAATGATCTCAGACACCGACTGCGTCAAACATGCCCCCACGGCCGTCGGAGAAAATACCTCCTCCGCATATTCCGATAAAGATCAACCCTCACCTCCAATTATTTTGATGCCTTCTAGAGATCACGATTCTCTCTTCAGTGGTGGTGGCATCAGGTACTTACTTTTGTTCATCTATTTTTATTTCAAATATTATCAATTAATTTTAATTTATATAACTAATTTCAAGTGTGATTTAAGGTTTTAATTATCTTATTTGTGTTATTAATGCTATCTTTTCCGATTTTGTCTAAAATCTTGATTGATTCAATGATAATTCTAAGACTTGCCTGGTTTGAGTGGTTTCTCCCCTTCACCAACTTTTTTAGCCACTTGATGCTTGGACTTTTGTAACTATTAATTCACAGGCCAGTTAAAAAACCAAATAAAATAATTGATACTTTGAATAGAAAGCCAATATCTGTGAAACTATATGTTTCACATATAAGGAATCTGGATATTTAGATGTATTTATAACGAGGGAGGTTCATGGCTAAATTTGAAGTTAACGGTCTACTTGCCAAAGACAGAAGGATAAAGGTGGCTCTGTCCATTCCCTCCCTACACTACACTATCATGTTTAAGTGTAGGTTATCGCAATCACAATAATCGCAGTAGGAGTGTATTAGAAAAATGTCATCTAATCTACACGACGTTCAAACCAAAAGGTAAAGGGTAATAAATAAGTGAACAAACTGAATTTTTACTTTCTTTGCTTGCAAAATAATACGTGTAGCTTGGAACCCAGAATAGGGAAGTGAGATGTAAAAAATAGGAAAGGAGATGATTTAGTGAGTTCTCAAGTGAAAAAGACGACATATCATATAGTAATTTGGGAAATGTATGCCCTGTTAAATGCTATTTGATCTGTACAATAATCTTGTCTAAACAGTGAAGATATAATGGAAAAGACTGATAATGACAATTCAAGGTTATCAAGATCTAGATTCAAATAGTAAAGTCTTGCGATTTTGCAATCCAACTCGCCCCTTCCGATCTGAATCGCATGTAAGATTGATGCTAGATCATAGCAAAATCGTTTATGGATCGTGAAATCACAGGATTGTGTGCTATACTGAGTGTTTATGGACCCAAATTTACTCGAGTCATGCGCGGTATGTTCTAGACTTGTAAGTATTTTATTTTTTTCAACTTATGCACGATATGTGTGTGTGAGTGTGTGTGGTAGACACACACACACACACAAATAATTATGTTTTGTGATCTTTCTATTTCCCGCTTGATCCTACTTAATTAGGATATTTCAATCCTAGTTGTGATTTTGTGTGTTGCAATCATGCTACCCCCTCCTGATCTTGGTCAGAAACTCGATCATGACAATCTTGAATGACGTAATCACCTGTTTATTATTAACTGTAAACAGCAACTGTTCTATTAAATTCCATTAAAAGAAAAATTTGGGACCTGTGAAACTGCCATGTTGGATCAAGTGCTTACCTCCAGGCCAAAATCTTTAGCTGATGGCAACAATGCAAATGTGCAATGTTATTTCCTTAAGGATTCTCAGAGCCGCGTCTAGCTTTAGGGGCTGCAGTGCTGCACCCAATGGCATTATATGCCGTGGTTAAGCCTGCTGAATCCCATGGGGGAATGTCAGCAAAACCCTCGAATGTCACCTCATCGTTTTATGTTTTTATAATGGCCTTTAACTCTCAAATCTTTGAAATTTTGAAAATGATTAAATTGCACTTCTTTTTTACTTCTAGCTTACTATCTGGAAGTCGAAATGGAAGGATCAGCTATGGATATTCCAGTTTCAAGGGTAAAAGATCTTCAATGGAGGATTTCTTTGAGACCAAAGTATCAGAGGTTGATGGTCAGATGGTTGGGTTTTTTGGCGTTTTTGATGGTATGTCCTAGGGTTTCTGTTTTGTACCTCTTAATTTTAATGCTTTAACTATTTTTTCCGCTTTGTTTCCCCAATTTTTGATGGTTTATTCTATTCGTCATATGACAATCTGCCAGGATAAGACTCCTATAGAGTGAGATTGTCTCTTAGCCGAACAAGTAAAGGAGTATTCACCGGTATAATTTAAAGTATACCATGATCTTATAACACACTACAATTTGAGGTTTGATATACCCTTGCTAACTTAATAGATGAACTCACTTTAGAAGAGCTTTTTCCAATATGCTATTGGTTTATGGTGGGGATCGGATAGGTTTTTAATTTGTTGAGAAAGGGGTCTAGGGTTCAATTACTAGGTTAGAGTTTTAGAGATGATAGAGTAGAGCATAAAAAATGAGCTTGGTAGACGATATTCACCATTTGGAATTATTAGGAAGCAGCTGGCTTACGAGTTGTAGGATGATTTCGGTTAAGGTTTTATGGAGCAAAAGAATTCTGTGTAATGGGGAAGACAAGGCTCATGATTCCCAACTCAACAAGGATTCCTATAAAATTGGGAGGGGGTAAATCAAATTATTCAAAATAAGTATATTCAAATCTTTTGACGGATTATCGTTATAACATGAAAGAAATTCACAATGCTTTGTACAGCAAAGAGGGAGTGTGCAAATCAGTGATACCCAACCCTTTTAAGATTTGATTAGATCATGGCTTTCAATTCCATACTAAAATTGAAAAGAATGTAGGTTATTTCATATTGACACGTCCTTTTCATGCATCATTTTGAATATTTTTTTTTTAATCTTTTTAGGCCATGGAGGTTCACGAACTGCAGAATATCTGAAAAATAATTTATTCAAGAATTTGTGTAGCCACCCCGACTTTATCAAAGATACTAAGACAGCCATTGGTATGTACTTCATTTGCATTAAATTATAGGACATGTTGAAATTATCTTATCACATTATAGTTGTGTGGTTTGGTCTGCTACCTGGATGGTCCAAATATGAACTTTTGTTACGTTTAATTATTTGTTTTATGGCAGTTGAAGCATTTAAACAAACAGACGTTGATTACCTCAAAGAGGAAATGGGACACGCTGGGTCCACCGCATCAACAGCCGTATTGTTGGGCGACCGAATTCTTGTTGCGAATGTTGGTGATTCCCGAGTAGTTGCATCGAGAGCTGGTTTAGGTTAGTTCCATGTCAATTACGTCTGTGAAGAATTAGATTTATTGTGCAACATATATCCTTTCCTTGTGGTACATTGTCAAGCATTGCTTTTTGGTTACTTCAGTTTTGCAGTTATGCTACAAATTGCTTATATTAGTCTGATATCCAAAAGGCTGAAGAAGCATAATAGTTTCCTATTTTCATCCTTGTGTTTTTCTTCTTTTCAATGATACAAATGAATGTGTTATGCAGCTGTTCCTTTATCTGTTGATCACAAACCTAATAGGTCTGATGAGCGCCAAAGGATTGAACAGGCTGGGGGATTTGTAATATGGGCAGGTAAACTTCATTCTATATGGATGTTGCCATTTGTTTTTATGGTTCTTAATAAATTAATTATAACAATGAATAATTTGCTGGTTTATACAGGAACATGGAGGGTTGGTGGTATTCTTGCTGTTTCTCGTGCATTTGGAGACAAGCTTCTTAGACCATATGTTGTTGCTGACCCAGAAATTCAGGTTGGCTAAATTCTTTAGATTGATCACCTACCCATTTTGTGTATATGTTTTTATACATCTTATATCTACTAATTATTCCCCTCTTTGGATACTCTTTTGGCTTAGGAGGAAGAAGTTGAAGGCGTGGATTTTATAATAATCGCTAGTGATGGTCTTTGGGATGTTATATCAAACGAGGTGAGACTATTTATATTATGGGCCAACAAATAGGGAGTCAGACCCACATGAATTTCATCTAATAATGATATGTTTTAAAGCAGTGTATAGCTAATATTTCTTTAAACTTTAATAGATAGTCTTTTCCATTACATATTAATATTGGCATTGTTTTATTTTATTTTTTGTCTTTCTCAGTGTGCTTAATACATATATTTCTTGTAATTGGCGGTCTTCATGCTTACTTATAATGTCTTTTTATGTTGTTCTCAATCACTTAAAAAAATATTGGTGAAATTTTATTTTGTATTTTTTAGCTCTATGAATTCTAAATTTTATACTCCGGCAACACGGCGTATTTTCGGCAAGTAAAAGTATTTGATGAAACCTGAGCATCTAATAATGCACTATATATCTTTTCAGGAGGCGGTGTCTTTGGTGCAAAATTTCACTGATGCAGAAGTGGCCTCTAGAGAACTTATTAAAGAAGCTTATACCCGAGGAAGCTCAGACAACATCACTTGTGTTGTTGTTCGATTTGATCCACATCCTAATGCGACTTCTGGCAACTGAAATAGAAATGACAAACGTGTGTGAAGTCTTACCTTATTTTCATATGAATTACTTCTATTAATTTATTTTAGTTCTGATATTATAGTTTTATAAGTTGTTTTATTCTTCGGGATTACTCCTAAGCTTGAAAAAGGAAATACTTGTAGATATCTGCATTTGGTTTTACACATGAAGGCTCCATATCTCGGATCCAACTATTTATTGTGATCCTCTGAACAGTTAAATTACAGGATTTTTTTTCTTCCTTTGATGTCCGTGATCTTTATTTGTTTCGTTGCTGTTACAGTCTCAATCTTCCTTGGTGGGAACTAGGTAAAGTCACAACATATCATTGTTGCTTGGTTTTCTCCAAGGAAGTAATGAATTTTACTATTTTTTTTTTCCTGTTCAAATAAGATAAAATTGAAGAGATCAACATAAAAACGTATCTCGGATATTCAAAATACGAAGTTTAATCTAAATTCGTCCTTTCAGTAAATTATTGAATTATTGAATTCTCATGATAATTAAAAATCATCAACATCTCTGGTGAGTGCTCTTCGATCATTTGGAAAGAATAAATAGTCACTTAAAAATAAATGAAACCTTTCATAATGTTCTAACTTCAAAGATGTTAAAACTTATTCATAATCGTCAATCATACGAATGGTTGTCCTTCTTTCCTGTAAAAAAAAAAATGTAATTGTTATTTTATTTGACGTTGATTTGCTTCTCTTCTCCTTATATTGTTTGATGGTCAGACGGAACCATGGTCAACACTTCAATTGAAACATATGTCAAAAATCAAACCAATATTTTGTTTTTGCCATTAAAAAAACGTTGTTTTTGCAAAAATAAAATAAAATACAGTTTCATTGTGACGGCTGCAGCCTGTACTCGAGTAAATTCCTATCTTGATAAACAATTTGATATTTGTTCAATTGTATCAACTTTTAAGACAATTTTTTTTCGGGGACAAAAATATAATGAATGCATAAAATATGGTTGTTTTAAAGTTTTAATTACTTATCAAATAAACTATTTATGTAACACATGTAACACAGCACAGTATAAAATATAGTTAAACTGTTTTGTATAAGCTATAAGTGGCTTTTATAAGAAATCATCGGAGAAAATAAGCTGAAAGTACTTATGAACACATCGTAAGTTAGTTTCATAAGTTCTTTCAAACAACTTTATAAATGTTTTTTTTTTTGTTGAGGGAAGCAATTTTATAAATGTTATATCAATGGACAAACTCACTAACAAATTCGTCCTCGTGAACTTATCTCAGTCGGTAGGAATAATGCATAATATATGTAAGGTCCGAAGTTCAAACCCGATCACCACAAAAAAGAAAAAACTCACTAACGAATTCAAACAAGCCATAAATGAGTTGGCCGTAGGTCGAAGAAAGTCTAATAAAATGGAAAGTTTAAGTAACTTTTACTAATTTTTTTATATTAACTTAAAAATATTTAATTTCTTGTACCAAAAATATATCTAGTTTCATTTTTATCATTATTTAATTTTAATAAGATGTTTTATAAATAATTATAATTTTTTTTTGTGTACAAAAAGTCTATACTATATAAAGAAAATAACCCGTTTTAGCTCTTTTGGGCTATATTTTTCTTTCCAAAAATGCCCTATATTTTAAATACAAATAACACATGTAACAAATAGATAAGAATAAATTAAATATTAAAAAAATGTAACAAATACGATATGAATATATTTATGTCTGGTTTATTTTTCCTTTATCATTTAAAAGTGTAACAAACTAAATGAGTATATTTATACTTACTTTTTCATTATTCCAATAATACATTTAAACAACTTTTTCTATAATAAAGATCGTTGTTGACGTCATTAAAAAAAAGAATTTAGATTTTTTTTTTGTTATATTGTTGATGTTATTGAAATAAATAATCATGATTAGCGGTGTGTTATAACATAATTAGCCTGGTTTGTTTTAATCCAACAAACATTTACTTTTAATCCAAATCAAAATTTCATAAAAAAAAACACCATTAATAAAATTAAAAACTGAACTCACATTAACTCCGCGTATGAATCTTAGATTTTTTAAGTGAAATTCTTCAAGAGTCGTAGTCTCTCTTACTACAGTTACCATTAAATAACCAACCTCTCCTGTTAAAAAAAAAAAAACATTTCCTTTAAATAAAATAAATATATTTATCGAATAACAGAGCTAATTCTTAAATTTTGATCCACTAAAAAGAACTTTTGATGTATTATCACTTACATTCTCAACTAAGCAATATGTATTTGATCAAATATTTTAGTGGACGAAACTCACACATTTTAAACATGAAAAAGTGTGGTGTTTGGGTTTCGCACGCCGACACCTGCCTATAATATGTAATGTTCCTACTATTCCATTGTTTTGTATATTTTTTTTTCTCCAACTAACATTCCATTTCTTTTGATTACCCATTATTAGTTGTAAATTTAAATAAAGGAGAGATTAATACAACATTTTTAAAGGATTTATTTAAATAAAAATATGAAAAATTTATTTTTTTCTCTATTAAAAAAAAGGAAAAATCCAAAATGTAATTTGTCCATGTTCAATCCCCTCCCTCCTTCTCATGACTTTCCCATTTCCTCTCTCTTTCCTTTCCTTCCACTCATCTTTCTCTTTATCATCAATCAAAGCCAACACTTATGAC
>Ga0315915_1007970_pt1 | contig 12495 bp, 5 predicted proteins | sample MpolbnodulesMG_FD_207738 | JGI IMG/M metagenome (GOLD analysis project Ga0315915, IMG submission 207738) | Medicago polymorpha root nodule microbial communities from Los Angeles, California, United States - branched nodules | ecosystem: Host-associated > Plants > Roots > Nodule | place: USA... | reverse complement strand
AAAAATAAAATGTGTGAGTTTTAGAAAGGTTACTAAAAATATATACAGGGAGGGGGGTGCAGACGGCAGTACTGGGGGTGCAGACGGCAGTACTGGGGGTGCAGACGGCAAACAGTAACAAACAAATCAGCCAAGAGAGAGGATGGGCCGGTTCGGTTCACCTGGATCGGTTCAGGAGAAAACCGAACTGGTTGTGAGAGTATAAAACAAAATCTGCTGGTTTTTCATTCATTTTTTTCAACCACTCTCTCTCTTCTACTCACAAAGCTTCTTCTTCTCTAACAGACAACAAAAACAACGCCGCCACAATCTTGTCTTCTCCGACGAGACTCTTTTCTCCGGCGCGGTGGCCGGTGGTGCACCACCGCGCCGGAGTTTCAAAACAACTCCGAATCCAATTTTTTTTTTTACGTTTTTAAATATCCTTTTTCATTTTAAACATGGATCTAGACTTGTTTTTCAAAGAACAACAACAATACGACCTAGATCTAAGATTAAACACGACATGAGAACAAAAGAAATTACCTCTTCTTTACCTCGTTCTGGATCGGTTTTTGACGCTTCGTCCTATTCTTCTCTGGTTCTTTTCTGGATCGAATCTTCTTCTATCTACTTGATCTTGATTCTGGCGATGTTGTTCATGATTCAGTTCGACTTCAGCTTGAAACGAGTTTGAGTGGTTTGGTTTCAAGCTGTTCTTGTTTGGATGAAGGCCGAAATTGATTTTGTGTGTTTATGTTTGAGATTTTAAAACGAAAATGGGTTGAGTGTTGATCTTTTGTGACAGTTACGAAAATGGTGTTAATTCTGTTGTTGAGTCGGCTCCGACGAGTATGATGTGGGATGGATTTGGTGGATGTTAGTTCGAAAATGGTTGTGTTATTGTTTGTGAATTTGGAAAATTGCTTGAAGTTCTTGAGGAAAGAAGGGTTTTGATCTGGATTTTGGTGTTTGCCGTAAGAAATTGTGTTAGTGTGGAATTCAGTGCCCTCCCCCCTCTCTCTCCAATGATTGGACATGTATAAATAGTGACCAAATAGGGTTAAATGAAATTGGACTGGACCAAAATGCCCCTGACTTGGGCATCAAGAACCTTGAGGACAAAATGACTAAAAGGACCAAATAACTAAAAAAAGAGAATTAAAATAAATAAATTAAACACTAGAATTATATAATAAAATAAATAGGAAACTAAATAATAATAACAAATAAGATAAAAAGGTATTTTAAAATACCTCTCTGTCGAAAATTCGTCTAAAACAACGAAAAATCTCAACTTTAAAAGTATGAATAAAATGGGTAAAAACAGAGAAAAATGGTCAAAATTTGGGGTATGACAGTAATGTAATACTAAATTTTTCTACCCGGAATTTTTATTTTTCCTTTCAAAACAACATGTATCATGCAGAATCAACTATATAAGTTATGATATCAAATTCCTTCATATAAGATTAGTGTCACGGAATGCACCTCATTCTTTATGTGATGACTCGTCTTATATGAAGGAATTTGATGTGATAACATATATAGTTGATATACATGTTGTTTATGTAATGTAGCGTAACTTTTATTCGAATTCATTCAATACACAACTTTATTCGAATTCACACCGAGTTTAATTAGGCTTTTTTCGATTTTTTTTAATACGCAACTTTATTCGAATTTATTCAATACGCAATTTTTATTCGAATTCACGCTGAATTTATTCTAGTTTATTTATTTACTTATTCAAATTTATTAATTCAATACGCAACCATAAAATAAATGAAAAAATTAACAAAAATAAAGAAACAAAAATAATAGATATAAAATATCATTTTATTAATATAATTCTTATTACATTTACAATGGGGTAAAACTAAATCTGCGGAAGAAAAAAAACCACCAGAAAACCTAGCTTCCGGTGGTAAAACTAAAAGAAATCCACAAGAAAACCAGCCTTCCCATGGTAAAACTAAATGAAATTCACAAGAAAATCAACCTTCCTGAGGTAAAACTAAATCTGCACATTTAGTTTTACTCAATCTGGTTCTTTTTTCCCCATGAAAGTTGTTCACTAAGCATCATTTTATCCCCATAATTGGTCTCTTCCTCTTTTTACACCAAAATAAAGAAGGAAAAAAAGAAGGAAAAGAAGGAGATTCATAGGGGGGGAGATCGTGAGGAGGAGAGTGAGAATGTGAGATGGTGTGAGGAAGTTTGGAGGGATATTTATAAGTGGTTTAAGGTAACATAGCACTTCATGAGGTCAAAAAACGTGAAAAAACTTGAAAAAAACATGTAAAAACTATTAAAATGCATTGACCACCGTCAAAAAACGTGTGTTCTTGAGGTCTAACCACCAGCCAACCTGCGTGATTTAACTTACGCACCTGCCAGTGGTGCGTGACTTAGGTCACGCAGAAGTATAAGGTGTGTGAGTTAAGTCACGCTACGTGACTTAACTCACGCAGACGTATTTTGGAAAGTTCAGCTGGGTGCAAGCATAATGTGTCGGGAGAAGAGCAGAGTTCATACAAAAATAAGAGTTTGCTTTTTCCAGCCCTTTCTTTTTTTCTTTCGAAGCAAATCTTTTAAAGAATTTGAATATCATACAAACTTTTTTGAATACAATCTGGTACTATAGTTTATGTTATACCTAAAATATTATATAGTAAAATTAAATTGTATCGAAAGCCATCTCTGTCAATAAACTCGAGTCAAGGCTCCTCAAATCAAATCAATGCATGGTCCTATAAGAACTCCCAGCCTCATATATCCTTTAAAGGAAGATGATACTAATAATATTGGAAGAGATATAATTAAAATGAGTACACTTATTGTTAAGTATGATGAATAGAAGGTAACTAGATACACTCCAAAGACTTGAGTATATCCTCTAAAAAGACCAACTCATAATTGGTATATTAGAATCTTTCCTAACATATAAAGAGATAAAGCAGAAGACAAATGGTTGACAACACCAAATGAGAATGGATTTTATATGTTGACAGATATATATGTTGGTGTTTTTTTAAATGATTTAGCCGAAAACTTGAGAGTGTAACTAAATTAATTATCTTCTACTTAGTTCAGATGTGCACTCTACGTGAAGAATTTTAAATTTGTTACAAATATTTAAATAGTAAATTTAGTCGTGATAAATCATGATTAAATGAGAACTTGATTCATACATCTGAATCATACCAAAAAAGAGAAAAAAAATCTGCCATTGATATTGAAGTGCACCTAAAAAAAACAAGGGTTGTCTTGGAAAATTGGTTTGTGAAGGGGGTACAAAAAACCTGTCATGGAAAATACTGTTCTTTTTTATTTTAATAATTTCTGCTATCGAAAAATAAAAAACAATGTTGTTGTGGATGATTTGGCATAGTAGAAATGAAGTAGTTTGGAATAACAACATGAGCAACTCGCAGCTAATTGGAATTAAAGCATTTCATCTCTCACAAAATTGGTATATTGTGAACAGATGCAGCAAGGTGCTATATGTGTAGACCGTAATGAACTTGCTGTGAAGTGAGAGAAGCCCTGGCATGGGATGGCTGAAATGTAACGTGGACGCCGGCTTTTTCAGGGTTCCGGTACTAGAAGTTCTAGAAATTGCTAAATATGAGTTTGGACCGAAAGTTTGAAGACTAAACATCAAGTTTTGGGAGTTAGATCTAATGTTGTGTGAGTTGAAAAAAGTGGCAGTCTCATATTAGAAAAAATGCACATTTTGATAGTGTTTATATATATAAGAGAGGTACTCTTGAGGTGTGATATACCATCTAGGTCATTCACAAAAGTGGATGAGGTGACTTTTAAGAACGACTTTTGGGGTATTTTTTGTGTGAATGGATATCACATGAGCCGCCACCATCCGGCCGGGCTTGAGCTAAATGATTTTTTTTTTTATTATTCAAAAATGTTAAATTACCTTTTTAGCATTATCTTAAAGTGTTTTCTTAACACCGTTGTGAACAGAGTAAAATCATTCACGAATATATATCACACATATGTCGTCCCGTCTGAGCAAGCTTGAGGCTTGAGCGAAATTATATATTTTTTATATTATCTGAGAATGTTAATTAACTTTTTAACATTATTTGAAAGTGTTTTCTTAATGAACATCTTTCTTAAGGTGTGTGTGTATATTTAAGATATATGTAGTTGAATTAACATAACACAAAGGTAGAGATTCTCCCACTTGATAGATAACGTAGTTGAATTAAATTTTTTGAAAATATTTTAAATGAATATTAAGTCAACTATTTATCTATCACACAATGATCATGTTAAATAATATCACACCGATGTGATATGTTTATTGCTTACATAATACTTGGATAGTAGCAATTCAAAATATTTATATAAAAAATATATTTAAATAGGTCATTAATTAAAAAAATTATAATAGTATTAAATTGCAAAATTGAAACAGTTTATTACGTGTATTTTAATTTAGATAGTTTACTTATTGTGAACATCGTAAACTTTCAAAATCATTATGTTAAATGATTGAAAATTTCAACAAAAACATTGAAATAACATGGAAACTTTCAACGTAAGGATCTTGAAAGTTTATGATATCACAAACCGAAATCCGATGAGGAAACATAGTAGCAAACACACACAAATTGATTTCTCTCTCCTTCTCCCCTTACCGACGACACACACATAAGATGGAATGTAAAGTGTAAAGTCTTAGACAATGTGAGAGGATAAATTTAATTAAAGATGGTGTCATTTAATTTGAGACGTCCATCATATCTCACTAACAACACATGAGATTGATTAAGCTTAATTGTAGCGCATTAACAGGAAAAACACTATCGAAGATTACTTCCGGTAGGATTTGAACAGCATCATAAGGCAAACACTACTTTCCACTTTGCTATATCTAATGTGGCCGATGAAATTATGGATACATCTATATTGGTTGGGCAGAGACATGTTCTTGAATCGGTGCAGTCTGAGACTGTTGTTGCTGAATCTCCTTCTGCGAGGCAGTCCCTGATCCACCTGTTTTCTACTGTTATTCCTCCTCACAGGTGTCCGATAGTAACAAGGAATCTCGAGCTTATACAACAAGCATTGGCAGCATCAAACGGTTCCAATGAGAAGGAATCCGTTCTTATTCAAGGTAAAGATGTTGACGTCACTTTAACACCTTATATAATGAAGAAGCGGAGGAAAGAACTCAACAAACTCAATTCCTACAACACTTGATTCAAGGGTGGTTGAGCATCACCTCTTTCTTTTTAAGTCTTTTTTATTTTCTTGTTTTTTCTTTTTTTGTTCCTTATTTTGTCTTCTTTTTTTAGGGTTTTGTTGTGCGCACCCCCCCACCCAACATCTTATATAGCTTTTCCTTTTTTTTAATAATATATTTATATGAGTGAGTGGTAGAGGATGGGAGTTCTATGTTTCTCCCTGATGTTCTTCTCACTAAAAAAATGTCTTATGATTGGATCAATTCAATGGCCTATAAAAAAAAGAGTAAGACATCCTATAAAGTTGTTTGGTTTGGGAATTAAAAGACAACAAATGACTCGATGCAAACATTACATAATTTTCCTAAATTCAAGAGTAACACACTCAAAGTCCTCTAGAAAATCCTAAAATAAACAATAAATGACTTGATTAAACACTAAAATGTATGATATAATGAGAAACCATCACAATCTTAAATTTAAATTGTTGTTTGTCATCAAGTAATAAAATATTCGTCTATTTAATATACAATCAAATAAAGTAGCATACATTACGAGCTATTGTCAACCTCAATATCATTATCCTTCCCACTTCCACCTTTCGAATGACTTTCCACTTCCATTCTCAAAGTTGTCTAGTTAAGGTTTTCATCCCCACCAAATTTCTATTCACTCCCGAGCAAGTGTGCTGGTTAAACCACTCAGTCAACATGTTAATGTTATTTTAGAATGGGCTTGTAAAAATTCTAAATAATCACTCAAAGTCAATACAAACATACACTATTTAGAGGTCTTTCAAGGTTATAACGTGACTTAAGTAAATGTTAGATACATTTGGAAAAAGTAGGCTAAATATGAAGTTAGATGCCCGCTACTCATCCTTGTCTATTCAACTAACCAACCTTCCTACTCCATGCCAAAACAACATGTATATTACTTGATCATAGGCGATATAAAACTTAACTACTCACACTTAAAACCCAACAATCTTTCCCTGAAAAGTGAGTTATCTATAGGCAATGTGAGACTTAATCATTTATATTTTAATTTGGAAAATGCTAAAAGAAGTTATTTTCAATTATAAAGACACTTATTAGGATTCAAATATAGTAATAATATCTTGAGATTGTGTTATTAATTCTTGAAAAGTCTAAAAAATGTTATTTTCAACATAAAACTTTCTTCTTTTGAGTCATTATTCAATTTTTTTATAAAGATTTTTTTTATAAGCTGATTTTTTTTTTAAAGATTTATACACAAATGTTAATAATTAGTAATTAGTTGTTAGTATATTACAAATTTCTCTTCTCCTAATTCGAACCTGGAACTTTTAACTCCTTCTAATTTGAGTTATAAGTCTCATAAAGATTTTACTTTGATTTTTAAGACATGTAAAAGAAGTCAGCCACATTAATCATGAGGCGGGGTATTCTGATTATGTGTCCAGCTTTTAAAAGTAAAAGAGAAAGTTATGTGATCCCCTCAAAAAGAGAAAGTTATGTGACAATTATTGAAGGAATCTTGAAGTTCGTATTGTATATAGTATACAAAGAAAGAGATAAGATAAAGTTACAAACTCATAGAATGTTAAACAAAATACTATGGACGTGACTTTGTGTTACAGGCTAAGCATATTGAAATTGGTTCTATTTTGAAGAATCGTATTAGCCAATAGCCAGAGACTAAACTTTACTCGATTATAAATTAAAATTAAAACAGAAAAGAAACATAGAAGATAATCCTTTTTGAAAAGGGAAAATTCCAAGTCGAAAGTTGGAGCTGGAAGAAGGATCATTTGGGCATGCTGCTTACATAATAATATGACTTTGGTGTCCAACCAAGGGGAACTAGTTTTCATCCCCCATAGTAAAAATACGGTGGGTTTGGAGAGTAGCCGATGATTGTGACCTCGTGGGGCCAATTAAATATTGTATTGACTAAAAAAAGAATAGATACTCCCTCCGTCCCAATTTAACTGAGTTAGTTGAGCTTTTCACACAGATTAAGAAAAATGTATAAATGAAAGAGAGAGAAAAATCGTTTTGAGTGTCTTTATCAAGTATTGATGGATTCTTCTTTATCATAAATGTAAAGTAGAATATATTGAATTGGGAGTGGTGAAAGTAGTATTAATTAGAGTTATAATTGAGAAAAAAATAATTAATGTTGTATTGAAAACTGAAATGGGTCAAGATTCCTGGAACAATATTTTTTTACAAATAACTCAGTTATTATAGGACGGAGGGAGTTTTAAAAATGTATGTTGCTTTCCGCGCATGTGAAGTCTTCATCTCTTAGAATTCTTTATTGATTTATTGTTGCTTCTGACTCCTTCAAATTCTTCAACAACTGACATCTGAATTGAGGTTCTGATCAAAGAAGGAAGAGAAGAAGTGTAATGTAACGTGTCATTCATTTGATTAGATCGGTTGTCATCTTATTTTCTCATGTGTTATAGTTACATTGACGTTTGATGTTCATTTGTTTTATGAGAAGATGAACTTCGTCTTATGACAATTCAAAAGTTCTTAAATTTGTTAAGGATTTGCAAAGCCTAAAAAAAGAAGAGCGTAAAGGTTAAAGAGTCTTCTTTTAGCAAATGTGGTTAGTTATGAGATTGACTTTTTAATATGTGAAGATGAAATTGATGATAAAGTGAAATTTGTTTAGATTTTGGTTGGAGGGAAAATATTTATGCCAAATTGATACTCATCCAAGTCCCACATTGAGTAGTATTGAAGAAAAAAAAAGAATTTTTATTTTTATTATAAATATAAATAGTTAATTTAAATTTTCTTCACAAAACAATTATAATCTTTTGGATGTTAAGTGATTTAGATTCGGTTCTTCTACAGTGACTAAGTTTTTTTAATGTATAAAGTATGTAATATTAATCGTTAGTTTAAAAATTAAAGGTAGATATCATAGGCACATCAAAATAAATCATAAATTAGCTACAATAACAATACTTGATTTTCGCACCTTATACTTTACTCACTTTAGATAATCAAAATTCGAGTGATTGTGGTAATTGTCAGAAAAGGATTTATAATTTGCATGTTGAATAATAAAATATTTTACTCGGATAAGTTGGATGTAGGTATCCCTTCCCCTTCAAACCACAATTTTAAGGGGAAAACAAATACTTTTTGAACATTGTGGTTTTTCTTTTGATTAGAGTGGAATTTTATAAAATAAACCAAACTCCAGCGAAGGAACAAAGCCAACTCTGGGTTTCAAAAAATAATGTAAGTGTTATGGTTTCATTGCAAGATGAAGAGGTGTCGTGTAGTTAAAAAATAATGGGAAAGGTTTTTTTTTGTTATTTTTTATCATGTCACACATGGTTTGGTGACATTAGGGGGTGTTCACGTAGTTAAAAAATAAAAATTCACATATACGTTAAATTGGAAGAAATAAAAATCATAAGGATTAGAATAACTCCAAAATAAAAGGTCAAATAAGTATTTTTCAATTAGTCTTGTTTATTTTTAAATAATTTTTTTGAGAGGTAGATTTTAAAATAATTTGTAATTAAGACTCTAAACTTCTATATAATGTATAATTATCCTTCAAAATGATATAATGATTTAGCTTCTTAAAAAAATAAAAAAATATGATGTATAATTATGTTCCTAATTACAGATTATTTTGCTCTAATTTCACGAATTGAAGCAAACAAATTAAATATCTTATCCTTTTTGTTTTTGACAGCAATCTTATCCATTTTTTTGTAAAAGAAAAAGGAATCTTATCCTTTCTTTTATCAATAACATTTTTTGGTTGATTTGAAAGTTTAGGAATCTTATTATAAATGGTTTAGTATTATTTTTCTAGTGACCTTTTGCCGATGGATTTCTCTTTACCGGCTGACTGCTGTTAGTTTGCTCTACATTCTTTTTTTTTATTGTCATAATACAATCATCCTATTGTCATATGCTCTACATTCTTTTTTCTTTCAACAAGCAAGACTTACCTCTTTGAAATTTTACCGGTGGGTTTTAACTGAGGCTAGTGTTTTAAATTCAAGAATGTTATTTTCAATTGTATCATTGAATTTTTGTATAGTCTCTCCATGTCTCTTTATTCGTATTTATTTGATGATAATTATTGAGATTGCAAATGATATGTATTGTGTCAACATAGTTGAGATATAATATTTAGACAAAATTACATGTTTAGTCCCTTAACTTAATTTTAGGTAATAGTTTGGTCCTTTATCTTTTTTTCATTTTAATTTGGTCCATTTTTATATGGATTTTCAAGTTTCAAATTTATGGTTTTATTTTTTTATGGCCTTTCAATCTTCAAATCTATGGTTTTTATCCATGTTTGCATAAGAATATTAAAATTAAAGCTTGAAAATCCATATAAAAATTGATCAAAAGGACAAAATTGAAATGAAAAAAAGATAAAGGACCAAACTGTTACTTAAAATTAAGTTAAAAAACTAAAAATGTGATTTTGCCTAGTATCTATTATGTTATTTTACACTTTAATTTTACTTTTTGAAAAAAGAAATGAAAAGTTTAAAATTTAATGATCCGATCAAAAATTTTACTTCGGCAATATAACACCAATTTTTTTGGAACTTAATTACAATTTTTAAAAATTATCAAATATTATTATATTATTTGCATTAGAAAAGGAAAAAATTTGTCAAAATTCTTTCTTTCCATTTGATTGAATGAAAAGAATAAATAACATGTATTTGTTTTTTATTTTGTGGGGGAACATGTATTTATGTTCCTCTAAAAAACATTATTTTTGTTATGAATTTAATCTGTATGTATATAGCAGTGTAAAACTTTTTCACACCCCATTCAAACAATAATTTTGTATTGCCATTTTTATATGATTGTTCTTAAAATATTTCCACAAGTATTTATATAGCTTGATTTCGTCGAGAGCATGTGTAAAAAAGTACCACATCGTCAATATACAACAATTAAACTCTTATGTTAATAAGATTTCTCTCTGTGTAATGGGCACAAAGTGATTAGATAAATAAATTGGTTTTTTTTCTAAAGTTTAATTTTTCTTTCACTTTATAAAACTTTTGTTTGGTATGTAAGGTTTAGATCAACTAACAATGTTGATATTTTTTTTTTAAAAAAATAAAAATGGAATATATTAAACGAGCTGACTATCTCCCTAGCACAAGGTGTGTCGGGAGAGATAGCAAAAATTACAGCATAGTTTTAACAGTTTTAACTTTTATGTTAGATATTGTTAAACTGAATAATTTTATTCAGTTCGAACTTGAAACTTTACAGTTGTGTGTGAGTTTTAATGTTATATTTACCATTTAGTCGACAGACAAAAACATATATTTATGTTATGAATTTAATTTGTATGTATCAAACGTTATAAAACTTTTTTACACATGCATTCAAACAAATCACTTGATCTTGTCACTTGTAGATGATTGTTTGAAATATTTCCACAATATCTATATAGCTTGATTAGTTTGACTACATGTATAAACAAGTTCTACATCGTCATTGTGTAACGATTAAACTCTTGCATTAATTAGATTTCTCTTTGTGTATTGGGTAGAAAGCTACTGATTAGCTAAATAAATTGGTTATTTTCTAAAGTTTAATTTTCCCTTCATTTCATAAAACTTTTGTTTAGTCCATAAAGTCTAGGTCAATCAAGAATGTTGATAATGTTAGATTGGACACTTTCGTTTGGTTCGAACTCGAGACCTTACAATTGTGTGTATGAGTTTTAATATGACAGTTATAATTTAGTTGATAGACAGAAACATGTATTTATGTTATGAATTTAATTTGTTAAAAAAAATTATGAATTTAATTGGCATGTATCGAGCGCCATAAAACATTTTTACTCATGCATTCAAACAATCACTTTGTTTTGCTACTTTTTTTTTATGATTTTTCCACCTTTATATGATTGTTCTTAAAATATTTCCACAATGTCTATGTAGCTTGATTTGTTTGAGTGCATGTGTAAAAAAGTTCTACATCATCATTGTATAAAAATTAAACTCTTGTGTTAATCAGATTTCTCTTTGTGTAATGTGCACGAAGTGATTAGATAAATAAATTGGTTATTTTCTAAAGTTTAATTTTTCTTTCATTATGTAAAACTTTTGTTTGGTCCATAAAGTTTTTTTTTTAAAGGAGTTTGGTCCATAAAGTTTAACTCAACACAAGGTTGATATTGTTAGATTGCACACTTTCATTCAGTTTAAACTCGAGACCTAACAATTGTGTGATTGTCTATAGACAAAAACAATTTTTTTTATTTGACAAAATTATGTTTTTTAATGAGATTCGACAAAATCATGTTATAAAACGTATTTCATGGTGAAATTATAACTTTTCTTCCTCCTGTTTTTTTGTTCAAAACTAAATGAGAAAATTTTGTAAAAAAAACAAACTAAATTAGAAAATTTTGTGAGTTATTTTATACCGTTTCTGCTGCCAATCCCAACCTTTCAAGTTTTTTTAGTCTAATCAATCTTTTAATTTCTTTATTTTTTTTCTCAAATCAAACTGAGTGATTTAGAGAATTTTTTTAATATTATAAGAAGTTAAATAAGTTTTTATTACTATAGGTATCTTAAATTTTATTTCAGTTGTTTTGATTCTCCAAATATTTCCATATACGATTTTTAGTCTCTAATCTTAAGTCAACTTATGTGAATTCTTCGCTTTTGAATGAATTTTTTTGAAAGGAATGAATTTTTATAAATGTTTAGAATATTATAACTATCTCTCCAATATAAATTTATAATTTATTAACAAAATATGAATTAAATATAAATTTTTAAGAGTAAAAAAGTTAACAATTCATATTTAATTCATCCCTTGTTAAAAAAATAAAAACTTTTGCAAGATATATTTTTACAATATACTAAACATGATTGTAAAAAATAATTCAAAATTTGAAAAATGCACATGAATTTATTTAAACCAAAACTTATTTAACCTGATTATCACAAAGAGATTATCTATATTTAGAAATTTAAATCATATCATGGAATAGTCTCTCTGAGAGTATCAAAACAAATTTGTCATGATAAGATCAAAGAAGAAGATACTTGTTGAAGTTTCATACTTATCCATCAAAATAGGACCCACCCATTCAACTAAGAAAAAGACAAGACAACCTTAACCACTTTTGTTCACTCTGGGGGTAGGTGTTATGTAAATCTATCTCATATAAATATCACAATGAATGAATGACCCTGCCTCCATTTTTAATCTTTCATATTCAATACTAAGTAAACAAAGTTATTTTTCTTAGAACTTAAGATTTTGGGGTAGAA
>Ga0315915_1007967_pt1 | contig 12498 bp, 8 predicted proteins | sample MpolbnodulesMG_FD_207738 | JGI IMG/M metagenome (GOLD analysis project Ga0315915, IMG submission 207738) | Medicago polymorpha root nodule microbial communities from Los Angeles, California, United States - branched nodules | ecosystem: Host-associated > Plants > Roots > Nodule | place: USA... | reverse complement strand
TTTATAGTGTGTCCAATTGTTCCTATTATTGTAGATTCTTCCTCATATTGTGGTAGATTGTTCCTATCATGACGAGGCTCAACTAATTTTTAATTGATAATTTAAATAATATTTTAAATAAATTAGCTAAATAAAGGATAAAAATGGAAGAAAATATTCAGCACAAAATAGTGGATCCTCTTTTATTTTACAAAAAAAATAAGCTTTATTCATTCAAATGCTAAAATAGCCATAGTACAATTAAAATGATGATGATTGGGACATTTGACATCCATCTATTAAAAAAATTTAGCTCAAAAGAGGGTATCCTTTTTATATTTGGTATATTATAGTTTAATAAAATATTATGCTAATGGAGAATTTCTATGTTCAAAAGAGTACTAACTTGAATGATAATGGAGTGTTCACTCCTCCGACGAATCCAACGGCGGAGCAAATCAAAATATTTGAATGATCTCAAAGCCAATAATTATTTGTTTCAATCTATAGATAACACAATTCTTGAAATGAATCTTAAAAAAGAAACGTCGAAGGATATTTGGAATTCTATGAAATGGAAGCATGAGAGATCTTCCAAGGTTAAGAGGGCATAATTACATTTGTTGTAAAGAGCAAGGTGGACGAGCTGCGGTGGAGTTCGCTTTGGTGGAACGATGTGTCCTTCTTTGGAACCAAGGAGGGGCCACAAAATGATTGGTTTGCATATGGTGTGGCTATGAAAGTTGGGGATGGAAACTAACTTCCTTTTGGTTTGATATGTGGGTCGAAGGGGCTTCGTTGAGGGTGAGGTTCCATATGTTCTTTAGGTGTGAGATTAGTGTGGAGAGAAGGTGGGGGATATGGAGTTCTGGGTGGAAAGGGTGCAGGTGTGGTACTGATCATATGGAGGATGGATTTATCGACAAGGGAGTTAGACTTGGTGGAGAAATTGGTTATTACAATGGAAAATTGTTGTTCACATATTTGACAATGCTGAAAAACACAAGTAAATTATTCAAATGCCCCTCGGCAGTTAACTGCCGAATTTTATTGGAACCAGCTGCAATTAACTACCGAGGAAAACCTCGACAGTTAACTAACAATGCGTTTCAGCTACAAATCTAGCAGAAGCTCTCTCATCCATTATTACTCTCATTTTACAAAAAACATTTCAAATCTCTATCAAAATCTCTCTAAAAACCCCAACCAAATTCTACCAAATTTATTCAACAAAATCACAAAAGCTATTAACTTACATTTTAGTTGTTATAAATGTTTTTTTTTTAGTTTTTGAGTAGATTTAAATTAGTTTAGTTTTTGAGTAGATTTACATGTTATAATTCATTTTTAGAGTAGGTGTTAGTTTATTAATGTAGTTAAAATGTTTGCATGATGTTTATGTTATAATTTACAATTTTAGGGTTATTCTTTATTTTGATGTTTTATATTTATTTTTATTTTAGTTTTTAAGTAGATTTACATGTAAGATATATGATTTATTTCAAGAGTAGATATAAGTTGAATAATTTGTTATATTTTATATATTTTTTTTTTTTAGGTAAAACATTTTAGGGTTATTTTTATTATTTTAGGGTTTATGTATAATTTACACTCCAAGTGTTTGATGAAATGTTTGAATGAGTTTTTCATTGATTGTTTTCAATTTCTTATTGTGTAGATTTGAAACAATGGCCGGGTGGATCGACGTTCATTCATAATTCAACGGCAGAGAACCTCAAAGATTGAAGGTTCGGTACCTTGGTGTAACATTAAGAGGTCTCAAGGATCAACTGAATGAATTCAACCAAGGAGTCAACCCCAGAGACACAAGGAGGGTGAAATACGTTCGGTATAAACGTCCAATGCTCGACGAGGGGAGAATATCATTCACTTGGGTGGAATTAACGAACGACGAAAATGTGAAGAACATGTTTTGGGAGCACAACATGTTCCAGTGGATCGATATGCGGGTAACGTTGCTGAGATCAACTGAAGATATTATCAAGAGTCTGATTCCGCCAAAAGATCGTGAGTAGGTATGGAAATGCAACTTCCAACTACAACAATTGTCTTCCTTTGAATGTGGTAATTCAAACTTGTTAAACGGCGGGACTCAGATATTCGACCGACATTTCTATTGTTCCTTTCAAAAGATTAAATTTTTGGTAGGCTAGTTTAAATGAAGGTATTGAAGTGTCAAGGAATGGACCTCATTCTTTTGACACTTGAATACCGTCATTTAAACCAAGCCTAACAAGAATTTAATCTTTTGAATGGAACAATGGAAATGTCGGTCGAATATCGGAGTCCTACTGTTTAGCAAGTTTGAATTTACCCCATTCAAAGGTAAGATTGCAGTTAGAAGGTATATTTCCGAATGTAATGTAATGTAATGAATTTACAACTTTTCGAATTTATTTATTCATTACGCAACTTTTATTCGAATTCACGTTGGACTTAATTAGTGTTTATTTGAATACGCAATTTTTAATTGAAATTATTCAATACGCGTTTTAAATCGAAATACGCGATTTTAATCGAAATTATTCAAAACACGGTTTTATTCAGAGTACCATAATGTCAAGCAAAATGTGCGCGACACAAAAAAAAACATAAAAAAAATCCAAAATAATTAGGCATTAGAAGTCATTACATTCATTCTTCTTCGTCACACAAGTCAATCGGGTTGCTCGCTACAGTCCCTGGTGCACCTTCTTTTGGTTGAGGACCATAATAGCATGTCCTCCCGCTCCTCCTCAACCTCGATTAATTGTACACCGGCACCTTCGAACCCTTCTTTTTTTCAAAACCATCACAAACAATTTTGTGCCATGTCATAGGCAATTTAACTTTCTTCTTGTCATCACCCCGAACGCTACCCTGGTTCTGATTCTGAGACATAACTACATAAAAAAAAATTGGCGATCAAAACCTAAACTAAACAACAATGCCATCAAATCCTAAAATCAAAAAATCAAAACCTAAACCTAAACCTAAACTATCATCAAAACGTACACCTAAACCTAAACAATTCTAACAATTCTACAACAATTCATCAAAACCTAAACTTAACAATTCAATAAAACTTCTATAACAATTATAACAATTCATAACAACCTAAACCTAAACCTAAAAAATTCTAACAATTCTAACCTAAACTGTACTTAAATCATAAAACCTAAACCTAACAGTTCTAACAATTTTAACAATTCTACAACAAATCGTCAAAACAATAAAACCTAAACATAAATCTAACATATCATAAAATCGTAAAATCAATAAAACCTATATAATCGAAATTTAACAAAAAAAAAATAACAATTCAACCACAAAACAACAATGCAATAGAATTCAAAAAACTTACTTGTTTTTGTGATTGACATTGGCTTCAAATGGCTTGAAATAGTTGAAAATCGCACCTAGGAGAACCAAAAACGTAACAGTGGAGTTTTGGAAACTCCTATGTCTATTCTGTTCTTATAACAGAACATCGGCAGTTAACTGCTGAGGTTTTCCTCGGAAGTTAACTGTCGGGGCATTTGAGTAATTTACTTGTGTTTTTCAGCCCTATCAAATGTGTGAACAACAATTTTCATTACAATGGAAGGTCTGGTGTCTAAAAATTCGATTGACTCCTATTTCTAGAAGCTTGATCCTAGTAGGGTGTTCTTAGTGAAGTCAGCCTATTATTTTCTCTCCAAATGTGTGCATGTTGAATTCTAAGGCTCCATCCAAAGTAGCGGTCTTTTCTTGTCAACTGATTCAAGATAGGCTGCCTACTCGTCAAAATCTTTTTCAAGAGGAGGGTGTTTGTGTGTTCGGGTAGTACAAATTGTGTTTTTTGTTGTGTCATAGGAGTCAGCTGATCATTTGTGCTTTTCGTGTGAGGTCATCCTCCATATCTATACGGTATAGCTAGGGGGTTAGGTAGGAGTTAGTCTCGCATTTGACCAATCTAGGTCAATTTGACATTTTTTTTTTTTGCACTGGGTCTTGTAAGAGAGTCGGTCTAGGTTTATTATTGGTTTGACTTGCTGTTGAGTGGACTGTCCTGGACTCCCACAATGATATAATCTTTGTTGGAGGGACTTCGGCTGAGTTGTTCGTGGAATAAGTGAAGTTCTCCTCTTGGAAATGGTTCCTCGATAATAGTCCTTGAAGCCTTTTGGTTCTCATATAAGTGGTAGGCGCAACCTTCATGTGCTGGTACCGTAAGAGTATGTTATGTTGTGGGTGCGAAGCCTCGGTGGAGTTGGTGGGGGTAGTTGGTTCCTCTTGTCCAGCCTTGCCTGACCATTTTCTTCCTTATTTTTCAAAAAGGTCAGACAATTATATTAATAAAAAGGAGTATTTTAAATAGGATTATTTTAAAAAAGAAATTATTTGTGTTTGAAATTTTCTAAATAGTTTTACATTCGGGACAAAGAAACACTACAAGAAAAAATAGAATTTGCTACCGGATTTTGCAATTGATTTTATCAACAGCTATTTCAAAGTGTATTGGCTACCAATTAACGGAAACCTCTAAAATACATTCTTTTGCCGCGATTGTCTTTGACACGTTACATTTTTTAGATATAATATTAAAATTAAATTGATTTTTATTATTATTATATTATAATTTATATTAATTATATTAATTTATAAAATACATTAAATATTAATATTTACCGATCTTCAAAGAACGTTACTCTCTGTCTCTCACCGCCTCCTTCGTCGACTTTCGTCACTGATCAAATTCATCATCTCCGATCGAAGTCGTCATCTCCAATCAATCTCCGATCAAATTCGTCATCTCCGACCAATCTCTAATCAAATTCGTCATCTCCGATCGATTTTGACTCTTAATCAATATCTCCAATCGACGAGTTCGTAAACCCTAATTGCAAGGCTCGTTTTTCTCCGATTTCCATATGCGAGTTTCCCAAGCTTGTAATTCACTGATCTATTTCCATTATTGTTCCTTTTTCCTTCGATTTCATTTCCTTGTTTGCGATTGTTCATCTGTTGATTATGTGTAGTTGTTCGAATCTCTATCGAAGCCTCTTTCCGTTGATCCAATAGATCTTGATGATGAACAAGGTATATATCATTCATGCAAAAACCAATCGAGGTTTTGAATGTCCTAATTTGTGTTTCCTTTACTTTCTCTCAATTTCTATTCCAATTAGAGGTTTTCAGCCAACCGTTAGTGATTGAGATTTGGATTTCAGGCACAATTACTAATGCATGTTCAATGTACTCACCATTGCAATATTTTTATCATTGAGGTTTGGATTTTGATTCTACCTATGTCGAGTAGTTAATTATTTGGATATTTTTGTATAATTTGTCACAAAAGTGTTTTTTATATGGTTAATATTCAATGTCACCAATAGTCACTTGTATTCAGTGTAGGTATCACTGTGAGACACCAGATACTTATAATAGAATCATCATTTTCTCGAATTATTATCGGTGTCTGCGTCATAGGTTATATGTGGAATAGCAAATTATTTGGAGGTTTTTATACTGTTGTATAAGGAAACCATTTTTGTTATATGGTTAATATTTAGTGTCATATGTTCTTTGATCCATTACATTTTCTTGTATTGAATCTTGATCCTTTTATCCTCTCACAAGGTTGCTTGTGATTGCTTTTCATGATAATTAGTACTGTTGAGATTCTATTTTCTCTTAACTTTAAAGAAGGTAGAAATGGTGGTTACGTGAATTGTTACTTCTTCATATTTTGGACATTTAGTTGTGCCTGAGATGTAGTCGTGAAGGTGTTGTTGTCTATGTTTTGTTTCCTGACCAGGTGCAATTTATCACAGAGGTTCAATATGATGAATGTTAGTTTCAAGTCTACCTGATTCCAGATTTGTGTCTTGTGTTGGCACCACATTTGGGAGAAGGCGGAGAAGGATGAAACCATGTGTTTCGTTCTCCTTCTGATAAGGAAAAGATTGTTGGGGTGACAGCCAAGTGTGAAAGGTCATTATGTTAACCGTATATTTATGTTGGCCTGGAAATGTTTTAAATTGTTAAAGCTTTTATATACGTTAACTATATGTTTTACTTAAAATAAAGAAAACATTATTTTACTTGACTTGGTTGTGTATTAGGGAAGCAGGGTTTTATGTGGCTGACATATGGCTACTTGTGTGTTGTTTTTGCAGGTATAGTGGTTGTTTCAGTGATCTAGAACATGGTCCCTAACATCGACGAGCAAAGGAGTCGGGATTTCAGACAACTCTCGGATTGTAAAAGGGTGTTCCGACAAAAGAAGGAACAAGTTTTGAGATGTCTTTGAAGGATCAAGGTAACGAGTTTTTCAAGTCAGGAAATTCAAAAAATTTTAACTTTTTTCATTTGGGCATCGTTTTTCACTTGATTTAGTTGTTGGGTTTTGGTTTTTTATGTTGTTTTGTCACTACATTGTAGTTTTCTTTATCTGGTTTTTACTTCATGGTTGTCATCAGTAATTATTTAACGTTTGTTGAATTTTTAGATGTTGTTATTGTTTAATTTGTTTTTGGAATACTTCTGTTGCAGATACATGAAGCGGTTGCAGTGAGGAGTCCGAAGTGTTTAAGGCAGGGATTATAATTAAAGAATCCCGACGAGGTCCTGGGAATAAGAAATCTTCAGTGGCACCTTCCAAGTCCTTGGAGCAGCCATAGCTGCTAGAATTGATGAAAGATAATCTCTTGAACTTTCTCTCTTATTACACCTGCTTACCTGATATCTTGTCATTGCTAAACTTGAAATACTTCTGTTGTTCTATCGGTATGTTAGCCCTAAGTGAGTATAGTCTATGATATGCTTCTATTGAAACTACACTGCAATTTTTTGTTTCATCATGGAAAAAGGGAATTCCTTTTGGTCATGAAAAGTTTATGAATTTATTGGGCGATCCATTTTTATAAACCAGAAATTGTTCTTTCTTGACCTTTTCTGTTGCTATTGTCCATAATGTGGAAATTTTTCATCATTTATGAGTACTCCCACAATATTATTTAATGGAAAAAATGGATCGCACAATAAATTCATAAATTTTTCATGACCAAAATGAATTCCCCCTTTCAATGATGAAACAAAAAATTGCAGTGTAGTTTCAATAGAAGCATATCATAGACTATACTCACTTAAGGCTAACATACCGATAGAACAACAGAAGGATTTCAAGTTTAGCAATGACAAGATACCAGGTAAGCAGGTGGAATAAGAGAGAAAAGTCAAGAGATCATCTTTCATCAATTCTAGCAGCTATGGCTGCTCCAAGGACTTGGGAGGTGCCACTGAAGATTTCTTATTCCCAGGACCTCGTCGGAATTCTTTAATTATAATCCCTGCCTTAAACACTTCGGACTCCTCGCGTGCAACTGCTTCATGTATCTGCAACAAAAGTATTCCAAAAACAAATTAAACAATAACAACATCTGAAAATTCAACAAACGTTAAATAATTACTGATAACAACCATGAAGCGACAACCAGATCAAGAAAACCACAATGTAGTGACAAAACAACATAAAAAACCAAAATCCAACAACTGAATCAAGTGAAAAACGATGCGCAAATGAAAAAAGTTAAAAAATTTGAATTTCCTGACTTGAAAAACCCGTTACCTTGATCATTCAAAGACATCTCAAAACCTGTTCCTTCTCTTTCGGAACACCCTTTTACAATCTGAGAGTTGTCTGAAATCCCGACTCCTCTGCACATCGGTGTTAGGGACCATATTCTAGATCACTGAAACCACCACTATACCTGCAAAACAACACACAGGTAGCCATGTGTCAGCAACATAAAACCATGCTTCCCTAATACACCCAAAATCAGTCCTAAATTGCTCAAAAAACTCTACATACAATATGATATTGGTGAAGATATACAAAAGGATAGAGAACAATGATTCAAAAAAATATTTAGAAAATAGTACAATTTCTCATCCTCGATTCAAATACTCTCATTCTCTGTTTTACATAGTCAAATACATAGAGATATATAAATTGTTTCTGCATGAACTCTTAACCGGCATTGGCCATATACATATTCATATCACATAAAAAACCAAGTCAAGTAAATATATCATAGAATTCAATGAAATATAGACACAAATACACAACCAAGTCAAGTAAAATAATTTTTTCTTTATTTTTATGGATAAACATACAGTTAACGTATATAAAAGCTTTAGCAATTTAAAACATTTCCAAGCTTGGTCGTCGCCCCAACAATCTTTTTCTTATCATAAGGAGAACGACACACATGGTTTCATCCTTCTCCGCCTTCTCCAAAACGTGGTGTCAACACCAGACACAGATATGCAATCAGGTAGACTTGAAACTAACATTCATCATATTTAACCTCTGTGATAAATTGCACCTGGTCAGGAAACAAAACATAGACAACAACACCTACACGACTACATCTCAGGCACAACTAAATGTCCAAAATATAAAGAAGCAACACTTCACTTAACCACCATTTCTACCTTCTTTAAAGTTAAGAGAAAATTAAAATCTCAACAGTACTAACTATCATGAAAAGCAATCAAAAGCAACCTTGAGAGAGGTCAAAAGGATCAAGATTCAATACAAGAAAATGTAATGGATCAAAGAACAAATGACACTGAATATTAACCATATAATAAAATCAGCTTTCTTATACAACAGTATAAAAAAACCTCCAAATAATTAGCTATTCCACATATAACCTATGAACCACAAACACTGACACTGACACCGATAATAATTCGAGAAAATGATGATTCAGTTAGAAGTATCTGGTGTCTCACAGTGATACCTACACTAAATACAAGTGACTATTGGTGACATTGGATATTAACCATATAAAATACACTTTTGTGACAAATTATTCAAAAACATCCAAATAATTAACTACTCCACATAGATAGAATCAAAATCCAAACTGCAATGATAAAAATGTTGCAATGGTGAGTACATTAAATATGCATTAGTAATTGTGCCTTGATATCCAAATCTCAATCACTAACGGTTTGCTGAAAACCTCTAATTGGAACAGAAATTGAAAGAAAGTAAAGGAAACACAAATCAAGACATTCAAAACCTCAATTGGTTTTTGCATGCATGATACATACCTTGTTCATCATCGAGATCTATTGAATCAACGGAAACAGGCTTCGATAGAGATTCGAACAACTGGCACATAATCAACAGATGAATAATCACAAACAAGGAAATGAAATCGAAGGAAAAAGGAATAATAATGGAAATAGATCAGTGAATTACAAGCTTGGGAAACTGGTACATGGAAATCAGAGAAGAACGAGCCTTGCAATTAGGGTTTACGAACCTGTCGATTGGAGAATATCGATTAAGAGTCAAAATCGATCGGAGATGACGAGTTCGAACGGAGAAGACAAATTTGATCGAAGATGACGAATTTGATCGGAGATTGATCGGAGATGACGAATTCGATCGGAGATGATGAATTTGATCGGTGACAAAGGACAACGAAAGAGGTGGTGAGAGACAGAGAGTAATGTTCTTTTAAGATTTATAAATATTACTCCCTCTGTCCCATTTTAAATGACCTAATTTAAAAAAATGTATTATTCATATAACATATTTTAACTCCATTTTTCTACTAATATATAAATACAAAATATAGCATATAAGATCTTGTTGGATTCGTAACGATGAATATTTTTCAAAATATCAAATTTTCATAATTTTTTTAATATATTATTAAAGATATTTAAGTACAAAAGTGTGCATTGACATACGTGATAGAATCAATTAGGTCATATAATATGGGACGGATGAAGTAATATTTAATGTATCTTATAATTAATATAGATTATAATATAAAAATAATTACAATTAATTTAATTTTAATATTATATCTAGAAAATGTAACGTATCAAAGACGACAATTGTGGCGAAAGAATGTATTTTAGATGTTTCCGTTAATCGGCAGCCAATACACTTTGAAATAGCTGCTGATAAAATCAGTAGCAAAATCCGGTAGCAAATTCTATCTGTTGTTCTTTGTTGAGCTATGGCTCTTCGTGAGTCAAAAAATCCACCTTGAATACGAGTAAGTGAAAAATAACAGAAAAGGAGACCCGATCTCGTCAAGGTTCTAGGATCATCAGTATCTTTTCTTTTTATCGAAGTTGGCGACAATAAGTTTGATAGATATGCATACTTTATGGCAAAGTAAACCTCTTCTTCTCCCATGTCATTAGTGGTACTGCATTTTTATTTTGTAATGCCGTGTTACTACTTTTTTTTTTTTTTTTTGAAAGGCCGTGTTACTACTTTTTTTTTAGGGATTAGGCAACATCACTTTGTGCAAATTTAAAGTGTAAATCCACACATGTACAAGGTTTTAATTAGGCTTCATTTGGAAAAAATTAAAAGTTGATAGCTGATCAATTAGTTAATTATAGCTGATCGCAGATAAACTAGTTGAGTTTACGGTGTTTAGTAAATTAGGGGTTAAACCACATTATAAATATATATATGGAATTACATAAAAATATATGTTTAATTAATATTTAATAAACATATACTACGGATGGAGCAATTGCTTTTTTTTTTTTTTGGTAGTGTTCTCTATTTTTTTGGTAGTGAGAGCAATTGCTTTAGTTTGACCTATATATTCTCACATATATACAAAGAAGATAATGTTTGTGCTAACAAACTTGCTAGCCTGAATCATAATTCTTCAAGTTTGAGTTGGTGGGATTTTTTACCGACTAGTCTCAGAGAGGAATTTGTTAGGGACTGTTGTGGTCTTCTTAATTTTCATTTTTGCTTATTATGTCTTTTTTGTGTACTTTTTCTCTGGCTTAATTACACTTTTGGTCCTTGCATTTTGACCAGCTCACGAAAATGGTTTTGTCTCTTTCAAATCGAACAAAATCGTCTTAAACTATCATGTTTTTTGCAGTTTTAGTCCTACCTCCTATTTTCAACTCCAGAAACGCAGAGAAATGACAGTTTTAGGCAGTTTTAAACCTACCCCCTATGCTCAACCATGAAATAAACAAGGAATAAAGCATGTGAGTACAAGGAATCTACTCTATTCAGCACACTAACCAAAAAAAACTCTAATTTGAAACATATCTTAGAAATTAGGTTTTTTTGGTTAGTGTGTTGAATAAAATGGATTTCTTGTACCAACATGTTTTATTCCTTGTTTATTTAATGGTTGAGCATAGAGGGTAGGTTTAAAACTGTCATTTCTCTGCGTTTCTGGAGTTGAAAATAGGAGGTAGGACTAAAATTGCAAAAAACATATAGTTTAGGGACGATTTTGTTCGATTTAAAAGAGGTAGGACCATTTTCGTGAGCTGGTCAAAATGCGAGGACCAAAAATGTAATTAAACATTTTTCTTTTGTTTTGGGAAAAGGCCTGGTTACCCTCTTGTATATATTTCCCTCTTTTTAAAATATTTATATATGAGCAATTATCATATGATTAGAGGCTAGAAGGAGTGTTAACCTAATTTTTATGTCTTATGATCTCTTTGATGGCTTTTACTCTTAATTTACCATAAATAAATATATTTAATAAAGATAACAAGGATTTAGTTGAGAGAAGTGGAAGGGTTTTGGAGTTGGGACTTGAAGTGGTGGAGGAACTTTTTTTTATGGGAAAATCTCTATTTCATGATTTATGGGACTAGATTGAGGGGTTCTTAGTTGGCATGAAGGTGATAGTTAGATTTGAATGCGTGTTTTTCGGTCAAATCTTTGTATGTGGCCCTTGATAAAAAGTATCTTACCATAGAAAGTTTAGTTTCCAGCATTGCAAAAGGATTGAAAGCTAATTGGGTAAGTTTCACTCCGCCTAAAGTTCAAACTTTTGTTTGGCAACTCTTTCTTGGAAGACTTCCACCTAGAGGAAATTTAGCAAATAGGAGAATTCTTATCAATAGTTTGGATGGTGACTGTGTTTGATGCACGGGATCCCTAGAGGTGGAAGACCATCTATTTTGTAGGTGCAAGTTTTCAAGCTCGGTGTGGTATGATTTTTCAAATGGGTGGGAACGGGAGTGGTGCTTCCCGGTTCTATGACCCCTCTTTTTGATTATTTTTATTCCTCTTCTCTCAACAAAAGGCACCAAAATGGCTTAATGTTAATATGACATACTACACCCGTTTAGAAGATTTGGGAGGCTAGAAACGAGAAAAAATATGCGGATAAAAAAGTTGGTATAGTAGATATAATCAATGATATTAAAGTATCCCCTTGAAAATGGTTCCTTTCTTGTAGAAAGGGGTGCCCTTGTTTGCATTATGAGTGGTTTGTGAACCTTCTTAGTTGTCTTCTTTTTTAGGATGTTGTTTATGGTATTTTGGTGGGTTGAGTATCCCTTATACTTCTCTTAATTAATTAGAAAGAAAAATATTGTTTGTACTTCTCTCATTCTCTTCGATAATACTATCAATTTTGATGATAAAAAAAAGTTGAGAGAAAAAAATGATACGACACATTTGAATAAAAAAGAGTATGAAGCCGATAAAAAAAAAAATAG
>Ga0315915_1007965_pt1 | contig 12500 bp, 14 predicted proteins | sample MpolbnodulesMG_FD_207738 | JGI IMG/M metagenome (GOLD analysis project Ga0315915, IMG submission 207738) | Medicago polymorpha root nodule microbial communities from Los Angeles, California, United States - branched nodules | ecosystem: Host-associated > Plants > Roots > Nodule | place: USA... | reverse complement strand
GTGGCTATAGAGGCGCTACAACACAGTTGCGTAACAGAATTTAAACGACCCGCTATTTTCCGTGATCCACATTTGACAACAATGGTTTGAACATAATATTAACCCTCAAAGGCAAGCTATTATTGCTAAGACTTGGCTAAAAGAGGTTCATATACATATGCAATCATCTTATCACACAGGGAATACTAAATGCACAAAGTCAAAGCTATAGTAAAATAGCAGAAAAAACCAGTTATAATAATAGAGCAATTATATCTATACATCCATTTAGTGACAACTTTGATGACAACCTTGTTTTTCTCTCTTTTTATCGGTTAAAAACAATGGAGACAGAAAAAGGAAGAGAGAGGATAATAACATCATGTGAGTATGAGAGAGAAAGTTGTCAAAAAGTTGTCGCAAAATGGTTGTACAAATATCATTTCTCATAATAATAATAATAATACTAATAACAACAACAATAATAATGTACTGTACATCAATAACTATATTAGTTAATAACTAATTAACTATGATAATTAATTGTTAATATTGTGCATTGGTTGAAGAGGATTACCGTAGGCATGGTAAACAAACTGTGAGATTTCACTGCCGTCTGTGTCAAAAGGCCTAGATTAAAGAGATCAACTTCTTTCCCCTTGACTGCATCATCCTCAACACATTCTTCAACTGAAACTAACCAATTGTAAGGAAGTTGGATTTTTGTCTCAAATATGTTGCTGCTGCTTTCTTCCATTTCCACAATCTGTAAAGGAAGATCTGTTCTCGGTTTCCATTCTGAGGCCTCAATGTCTTCCTTGGTTATGACGCGCAACCCGCATTCCCTTATAATCAAATTTTGGCGGGCTCTAAATTTGATTTCTGCTCCTGATTTTACAAAATGGCAGTGTTCCCGAGAGATATAGATTATCCAGAGATGCTTTGAGCCATGAATCTCATTCAATTCCAAATTAAGTGGCATATCAAAGCGTTCTTCCGTGTGTTCACTTTCAAAAGAAAGATAGAAAGGATATGGCAGTGGTGACGAGGGCGATTGATGTGAGGAACCAGATATTTCAGAACAATTATTCACCTCAAATGCTACACAAAAAACAAAACCAACCCAATTGAAATGCATATCAGCGTGTTTTGTCCATATTCTTAAACCCCCGTTAAATCGGTGATCAAACCAATGTGGAATAGTACGAATAGGATATTCATGACAGCCCATGTTTGTCCAATGCCAAGGAAGAACAATGTCAAAGCCACACCTGAAATGACGAGGTTCCTGGTTCCAGAAGAAAAATCACATAGGTATATTAGCTTATTAGCGCGAGAGAGATCAATGGGTGACAGAATTAAAAAAGGAAGGCATATAAAATGCAATTGTTGTCAATCTTCTATATCAGCCAATAAAAGTCGTAACAACTTGACAAATAATGACCAGCTGAGATAAGGGGTAGTAAAATACACACAACACACACACGCACGCGCGCGTATATATATATGATTAATATATTAAGATACCTTTTCATAAGAAGAATGTGTTACATACAGAGAGAGAGAGGGAGGGGGGGAAGGTAGGCAAAGTACACACCTTAACAAGTCTCTGTACCCATTCAAATTGAGTGTCTGCAATTACATCGTTGTTACACCATTCTTTGCATGAGAACAAGCGTTCGGCCACCTTGGGACAGTCAAAAACATATAATCCAGACCTATGATCACGGGATCCGGATGTTGTTTTAAAATATCTTCCCAATAATGGAGCACTTTCTGTTGGTAAGTTAGGCAAATATTCAAGACTGTGGCAATGAGACAAATTTAAGTATGCTAGACTGAAAAGCCTATTGATGGTGGAAGGAATAGTAACAAAGTTATTTCCCTGAAGATTTAGTCTTTCTAAACACCTTAATTCTCCAATAGAACAAGGTACTTCAGAAATATTGCAAAAGCTTAAGTCGAGAAAAATCAAATATTCCAGAGGAGACGAACAATTGATAAGTCTCAGGGGAAGATTTGCAAATTTTGAGCAGCCATATAGATCTAGAGTTGTAAGAGATGCCATGCGATTAAGGCCATCAGGTATTCCAACAAGATTTGTGCAGTATCTCAAACTTAAGAATATAAGCTTTACAAGAGCCCCAATGGATTCATGAATTGTGGATAAACTTATACATCAATCCATATCAAGGTACTCCAGATTAAATGCTCTTGAAAAATCTGGAGAGTTTTCAAGTTTGGTACACCCAGAGAGACGAAGAACTCTCAACGAACTTGAACTTGACCCACCATTGAAGTCGAGTCTTACCAGACTGCTACAGTTCTGCAAACTCAAAAATCCAAGTTTTGTAAGAAGTCCAATTGATGGATCCACATGTGATAAGTTTATGCATCCTGTAAAATCTAGCCGCTCAAGGTTTAGGATTCCATCAAAACATGGAGTCATCTTCAGTTTTTTGGAGTTGCTAAGATCCATCCTTTTCAAATTGGGGAGATTCTGTGAAGCATGAATTAACCACCGACATGTTAGTATCATAGTATGTTGTAATAAAACTCGGTTTTCATTAATTCACTACAGTTGGGTTTCAAATTACAACAATCATAAGATCTTTCCAACTTAATGGAATAAGCAATGTTATTTGGTCATAAAAGCTTACTTGCATAGTTGCACCAACATGGAAAAATAATATTTAGAAAACAGTTTAATTTTCGTTCACTGTGTAAAGAGTTTTGAAAGAAAAAAAAAATCCTCAGGCAAGCATTTCCATCATTAAAAAAATATTAACTACGGTAACAATTACCTAAGAATAATTTATTTGTTGTTTAATTTCAAAAAATCGTATGACCATGGAACAAATATGGAAGTAGAATAAACTACCTGGATGCCTGTCCATAACTTTTCCGCGCTGCTATTAGGCATATTCAATTCAACAAGGTCAGATTGCTGAAAATGTAATGGCAGAGAAGTGAAAGGATAACCATCCCATGAAAAATAACATAGGGAATTCGAGAGTGATACAGGACTTCCTGAAAAATTCTTATGATATAATATGAGCAGTTTCAGTCGTCCCATTTTTGATAAATCCTCGGCACTCAAATTATTGAAATTGAAGCCATCCTCCTTTTGATCTAGAACTATTGCTTTAACGTCTACTTCTCCCTGAAAGGTTAAAAGAATAAGCATATTGTAAGAGCAAATAAAAAGAGTAAACCATTCGCATTAGCTAGATTCTTTTCTTGTTAGAAATGTAGTTATATTTAAATGGAAAAACCATAGAATCTGTTCGGAAAGATATGTCACCGTTTTAGTCATCATCGCACGATGGAAATCCCGGTAAAGCCACAATCTACTCCAGAATCCTGGCTCATCAGGGTGTTGTCCCCGAACAACTTGCTTCCCTAACTCTTGCAACATTACATGCATATGAATTTCCTCGTTTCTAAGGGCTATGAGCGACTTTTCAGCGAGAAGTGGAATTCCGATATTTGGATTCAATCCACAAGCATCTAGAATTTTCCTTATATAATCGTCCCTCTCCCCCTTAAAGAAACAAGCAATATGCAGAAATATATCTTTCTCTCTTTGCTCTAGCACATCAAAACTTGTCTGAAGAACTTTCATAATTCCACTATTCGGATTATCCCGCCATCCATCCAACGTAGCTCTCCATTGTCTGGCATCTCGTTTGTACAGGAAAGAACCCATTACTCCAATTGCTAATGGAAGTAGTTCAGCATGTTTTAGTACCTCATTAACCAGCTCTTCAAAAGTGATGTTCGAATAATCATTTTTGAAGGCTTTTCTACACAAAAGTTTATGGGCATCATTTTCATCCATGAATTGAGCCTCATAAATTTCATCTGCATCATACTGTATTAGAATATGCTCATCTCTAGTGGTTATGATTATTCTACTTCCTGCAAGAAGAGAGCTTGGATCTATATTCAATTCCAGTAGTTGCTCATATTGATCAACATCGTCAAGAACAACAAGAAGCTTTATGTTACCCAGCCTATTCATTACAATTCCCGATATTTCTGAAGGACTGTATACATCTAGATTTTTTTCTTCCATAGTTTGACAAAGAATTCTTTTATGCACAGCAGTAGCACCACCATATCTACCACCACTATTTCTATAAATTTCGCTGAAGTTCTCAATGAAACAGCAAGCATCAAACTGATATGAGATTCTGTCATACAACACAGATGCAAGAGTTGTCTTTCCTATTCCGCCCATCCCCCATATTCCCAAAACTCGAATGTCATCCTCCTTTGAGTTTAATTTTAAAAGACTTTCTAATGCTTCCACACGAGGTTGTATTCCGATAAGGTCCTTAGCAAACTTTGAGAATTTATGACCCAATTTTTTTATTACAGTCTGAACAATGTGTTCAATCTCTGAAGACTCTTTCCTGAAAGCGAGGGGGAAATGAGATCAAAACAATGGGAAACAAAAGCATGAATATATGTTAAGATAATATATACTATCGGTTAAAAATGTTGTATTTATTTCTGCCTAAAAGGGAAAAAATGCAATTTGATCAAATAAACTTGATATGTAAACCATATTGTCAGTCACAGTTTGCTCAAATTCAGCTATGCTACAATACTATAGCGTATTGCAGAATAATAGTGATTTGTTCAAATCCTACTATGCTATACTCCGATATTTGACAACATTGTATGTAAAATAGTCTGTTGCAAAAACTCATTTGAACACCGCAAATGCTAGTTAAGAACTGTGAAGCACAGACACTTCTGAGATTAGGCGTGTCGGTGTGTCTGACACATGTCAAACAACTCAGAAAGTATCTAAAAAAAAAAAACCTTTTTTTCTTTGCTTTGGCACCCGTTCTACGCATCTCAAGCACATCTACGAGGCTTTAAAATTGTGTCAAAGCAATGACATCAATGAGGGATTAAAGACATTAAATTTGATTACACCATTTATAAATGAATGAATGCATGGATGGATGGATGGGAAAGACTATCATATCTTTTAGATTATTTTTGCAATGAAATAAATTGCCCGATTTAGATGCACATATATTTTGATCCTCAAATTAGATACTTTTTAAATAATGTTCGCATTTTATTTAATTATAATAAATAGATAAATATAGTGTCTTTTATTTTTTGACATTAGTCTTGTGGACATATCTGTGTCTGTCCTGTCAGCTGTCTGTGTCAAATTTTGTTCTTTATAGGTTAAGAATGTAAAACAGCAAAGAGAATAACTTTTACACTTACTTATTCCTAACATCCCAACCAGCTGATTCAGCCAAACAAGTGATGGCTCTCCTCCATCTAGCAACCTTCTCCGAACCATATCCAAATTGCTTAGTGTGTAAAACAAAAGCACTCTCATAAACACCATTCTGTTTTCGGACATGAGATGGATCAACATCGTAGAAAACAGGGAACACAATTTGTTTTAGCTCTGCACGGCATTGAGCAATAGCAGCCATTTCATCCAAACACCAAGTAGAGGAAGCATAATCTTTTGAGAAAACAATAATAGAAACCCTTGAACGTTGAATTGCTTGCAAAAGTTGAGGTGAAATAGATTCACCTTTCCGGAGTTGCGTGTCATCCTTGAAGACAAAAATACCTTTTCTAACGAGATGAGAGTAAAGATGATCAACGAAGGTGTTGCGCGTGTCGGAGCCTCTGAAACTGATAAACACATCGTATCCATTGCTTCGGATGCTAGAATCAACATAAGAAGTTGTAACTCCTCTTGAATCATCAGCATGTGTTAGCTCCAACCTTTGGATATATTTTGAAATTGCATCTGTGAAAAATGTATCTAATCAAATGAAATGATAATATAATAGCAAACAAAAAAATAATAATCCAACACTTATCTCATTTAAGAGGGTGTATTCAATTGGGATTCTAAAAGATTTTAAAAGACATTTTTATTATAAAAAAGACTTGTGGTATTCAATCAAGATTTTTTGTCATTTAAAAAAAATCGTGTGGTATTCAATTAAGAATCTTTGTCACTTAAAAATAGTTTTGTGGTATTCAAATTTCAAAGGATTTTTTAATAAATTAGATTTTGATCAATTTCGTGGGATTTTATAGTAAATTTCTAGCATAAAAAAAGTCATTTAGGAAAACATATTTCTTAAGATTGTTATCTCTCTCTCTCTCTCTCTATATATATATATATATATATATATATATATAAGGAAGGATCAAATTACACCGATGTAATGTTGTACACCGCTCAATATCATTTTACTCAATACATATTTTTAAAATTTGACCTCTAAATTGTAAGTTCATATCATATAAACCATTCACGTGAATTTTTACGAAAATCTAAAATCATTTGATATGTTGTTGAGATACAACAAGATTAACGGTGTTCTATAAAAGTGCATAAACCATTAATCTTGATGTATCTCAATAACATATTTTAGATTTTTTTAAAAATTTATGTAAAATCTTTTAAATTTATAAAGTCATTTCAAATCCTTTAAAATCGTATGATGTAAATTCATTGAAATTCAAAATTTTCTAAAGTTGTCACCGTGAGCTTAGCACAGTTGGTATAGCCAGTATATACAAGGTCTGCAGTTAGAACCCGGACACCCCATAAAGTCATTAAGGGTGCGTTTTTTTGTGTAAAAAAAATCACTTTTGTCATTTTTAAGTGTTTGTTTAGAATTTATTTTTAGAAAAATCATTTTATCAAAACAATCTATTTTGACTCTAAAATGAAAAGCTATTATGATTAACTTTTCTCAAAATCCATTTTTTCAAACACATGAACTAGTTTAAAATCATTTTTTTTTAAATCACTTTTTTTGTATAGTTGACAAACACAAATAACTTTAAAATTTTTTTAAAATCTCTAAAAAAGGAACTCTAATTCTTCTAACACAATATCTATATATTTTTTTAAAGTTAAAACAAAGGGCACCCTAATATTTACAAAGTCTTTCTAATTAAAACCCACGGGACTTTCTTAAACACAAATTGTGTTTAAAAATCGTAATCTAATACACGCGCTTAGTATTGCTAAATCTATCTAAAAATTAAAAAATAGCAATGAAGTTAAAAAGGAATGATTTTTCACCTGTATATTTTGAATTCTCCATCTGCTCTCAAAATCTATACATAAGCGTGGTTGAGAATGAGTGCAGTATCCGTTGAATTTGAAGGAAGAAGGTGAACTGACGTGTGTTGAAAGTAAGAAGGAAAGTTAACAGACGCGGGACTGAAAATATCTGAAACCGCGTCATGATTGTCTTTTTCTGTTTGGGTGTATATAGACTTGTCCAAAAACAAAACGGTGGAAAAGGCGTGACACATGATGTCTCTCGTCAAAGTGAAAACAAAATAGCAAATCATTCTTAACTCAGAACCTCGCTGTCACAAAGTCTTAGATTGATGTTAGATAATTACGTTAAGTGATGATGTGACACATGTTTTACGATGACACAGGACTAAAGTGGAATTAGAAAATCGTCACTTTGATCCTGAACCAAAAATCAATATCCCCAAATTGAATATCAAATCTCTAAATCCCTAAATGTCATCTAATGCTTTTTTTTTTGTTCTAATTCAATCTTCCATTAAACACAACTTACTGTAAAATTAAATATATTTATTCTTTTTTATGAAATATTCCGACCATTTTAAAATTTGCGTCGGTTTTTACACGCAAAGAAATGAAATGATCTTATTAAAAAGTAACTTTATAGTACTAAACTAATCCTATTAATTAGTTAGTTTCGTCGTTGTTAAGGGTTCAACATAAAATATGATTTGACAAATGGTTTAAAACCCAAGGCAATCATCACATTATAAGTCTATTTTGTAATGTTAAGTTAAGATCGATTCAAATTATAATACTCTCTCCTGTCTTATTTATAAGAAAAATTTGAATTTTTATATTCATCGAGTAATTGATGTATCTTGTCTAGAATATAGACTAAATATATCATTTATGCAATGAATCAAAAAAATCAAATGTTTCTTATAAATAGGACCGAAGAGAGTATTCATTAAATATGTCTTCCATTAATCGGTTTGATCCATAAAATTATTGACAAACGAAACACTTGATTTTTATGTAATTTCACAGACCAAAATGAATATCATTTTACTTGAATAAAAACTATGCTTAAGGATATTGAGGCAGCAAGCAAAGTTATACAAAATAACAAGAGGGCGATGCATGTCATTTATCTCAAGTGACTTAATTTATAGAAACAAGTAGGTAGACACCCCTTCAAAAATAAAAAAGTACGTAGACACGGTTACATAAACAAGAAAAACCATCATAAAAGTAAATTCCTTAGTATGATACATCTACAAGGGTTCTCAAATTTAAGAATCAAATTGAAATTTCAGCAAATGTAGCAACAATAGACTAATTCTGAAGTTTACTGAGGATTTGGGGGACGGCTATTGGCAGCAGAGACCCTAGAGCCCCACTCAAGCAATTCTTTGCTTGTGTCATCTTTGTGAACAATCACTTCAATGAAACATAAGCTATCTTTCTCTGGTCCTGTTGCTGTTGCAATTGCTTCAACTAGTTCCTCTTCACAGAATACCTGAATAATAAAGCATGCATGAATTACACGATGAGCACTTATCCATGTCATCGAAGAAGTTTGAGTAGTATACATTACACTGTCAAGAGACTCACCTTGGTAGTCCAACATTTTCCTTCACCGTTGTGAATTGCATCGACCAATCCGGTGTAATTCCAGTTCTTGATAACATTGTATGGTCCATCATGAATTTCAACCTCAATGGTGTATCCGCCATTATTTATCAGGAAGATGATGGTTTTCTGACCACATCGGAGCATTGTTGATACATCCTGAGCAGTTACCTGCAAAACATTTAAATTAAGAGACCGTTCGAGAATAAATTACGTGTATGAACGAAATCATGCTTTAAGTAGTTATGCAAAACTAACCTGAAAGCTTCCATCACCAATGCAAGCAATCACTCGCTTCTCGGTGACAGCTTGTGCATAGCCAAGAGTTGCACCAACAGACCATCCAATTGAACCATATTGCATTTGAAACTCATACCTATCAACAAGATTTTGTCAGCACTACAAAAAAATGAGGAAAAATTGGAAAATACAACAAATCAGATTCTCATAACACTTACCCACATCCCTCGGGCAATTTCAATTTTTGGCAGTTGAACCATGAGTCCCCTGTCTCAGCAATCACAGTTGTTTCACTAGACAACATCTCTTGTATATGTTGGAACATAACATTAACTCTCAAAGGTTCTTTTGGCTCAGACTTCAAAGGTTTCCCATTTGGGACAAATATCCTATGGTAATTTTCATATGCAACATTGTTGTGCTTGAGACGCTTGGCAAGTGCCTTAAGGAAATCATTCATCAACACACATCCAAATGCAGGTCCATTGGGAATCACGACCCGATCGGGCTCAACAATAATCGCTTTCTCTTTCTTGAGAAGAAGTGAATACCCAACAGAACTGTAGTCGTTAAAAATGGGGCCGGCAAACAAGTATGCATCAGCAGATTCCACAATCTCAGCACAGAATGCAGTACTCACAGCACCCCAATATGTTCCAATGAAATGGGGATGGTGCTCCGGAACCATCCCTTTAGCTGATGGCATCACTGCAAGTGCGTAACCACTCGCATCAGCTAGTTCGACAAAGGCATCAGATGCTTTCGCCACCCTCAGTTTAGGACCACCTACTAGTACAGGTTTTACTGTTTTGTTAAGAAACTCTGCTGCTGCCTCAACTGCTGCTTCCAACCCCATGTGGTTGCTCAATCTACAAAATAAACAAAAATTAGATAAAGACTAATCATCAACATTTCCAATAATCGGTTCCTCTTCTTCACAAATAAGTTAACAAGTGCATTTCTGGATTCCAGTAAGTTTGGTAGAATCACATTGGGCCACCCTGATTTTAACAAACTAGCCTTTGAAGCTTCAACAATCTCGCAGTGCCACCATCATTCCACCAAACTTGCAGCCAATTCAAATATGCACATTTATTGAACATCGTGTTTAAAGCAAGTTTGGTGTAAACTTTTCAATCCAACACAAAAGCCAGATTCTTTGTATGATTTGAACTGTAATATCGAAGACACGCTAATTACTGGAAAGTGGGATGAAGAACAAATAGAGAAAGACTTACTTGGGAGCGAGAGAAAAAGGGACAGGATCACGACTGAAAGTGGGATGAGGAATACCAGGCAAGTTACAGCCAATGCTTATATAAACAGGCTTGCTCTCTTTCAGTGCAGTTGAAATCGCAGTATCAATCAACTCATGAGCATCTTCCAAGTGATTCACCACAGCCTATTATCAAATCAACCACAATCAAAACAATCACCAGGACCAGTTTTTTACAAACAACTAACTAATCAACTTTACAATACAACAAAACCAGTTTTAGTCGCGTAGGTTAATTCAAATTCTGCTACACTATATCAATAACAATCGCCCCTATTTAACAACACTTTATACTAAATAGGGTATTGCAGAACAATAACGATTTAGTCAAATTCTACTTAGGACTATAGCGCCACTATAGACTAATTGAAAATACTAAACAAATCAATCCATAAACTAAACGGTCTTTCGGGGTGATTGGAAAGTTTTTGGTTTTAAAAGTTAAATTTGAAAACAAAACATGTTTTCACTATAATCTCAAAACCACAAAAATAAATTTTATAAGTTTTTGTTCTAATGCTAACAAGTCACCGCAGGTGCTCACTAACAACTACTTCAACCACCATTTTGACTATCACCAACCAAAATCTATCATCACTCTGGCCACCACTCCGATCACTACCAACCACAACCCAAACCATCTCCGATCACCATTCTATTCATCCTTTGATCTCCAATCTGGCCACCATTGACTACCATTATAACCACCACTCTGACCATCGCCAACCACCACCAACCACCATTGATCACCACTTCGTACACCTCTGATCACCAATTTAACCACCACCGACTACGACTCTGACCATAAACAATTTTCAAAACATAACTGTCCAGAGTAAGGCCTAAACCAAAATTTTCCTGCGGATTTGTTTCACTATTCCTGTGAAAATTTCCCGAATGAAAGTCTTCGGCGGTTCCTAAAATTCGCAGGAAATAATTTCCCACCAAGGTATTACCAGAGAACCTTAATCCTTGGCAAAATCTACAGGAAACTGATTTCACGCGGAATTTTCACCAAAATCCACAAGAAATCCTACAGGAAAATCGCAAACGAATACTGAACACTACAGCTCCTATTTGACAACACTTTGTACTTCTTTTTTTATATGCTTTGTACTATTTACTGTGTTTAATTAGTGTATTGCAGAACGATTGTCAAATTCCGCAGCTATAACGGCTTTTTTTTTTTGAATAACTATAACGGCTTTTTAAAAATACTTTGTCATCAAACCAAAAACTAAAATATTGTAAAAATTTGGTACCAACCTGAAAGCAAGTAACGGTTTGAAAACACTTCAATTCTTGGCTGAAATCGGATATCCCAATAGTATGATGAAGAATCCTGTTACTTCCATAGTCATTGGAGTTAGGTCCACCAACGATGCAAATAAGCGGCAAACTTTCACTGTAAGCACCAGCTATAGCATTAAGAACACTAAGCCCACCAACAGTGAAAGTAACAACACAAGCACTGACACCACACGACCGAGCATAACCGTCTGCTGCATAACCAGCATTGAGCTCGTTACAACAACCGATTACATTAAGTTTTGGTTCATCGATGAGGTGGTCGAGTAGCGTGAGGTTGAAGTCACCAGGAACGGAGAAAATGTCGGTTACGCCAACTTGAACTAGCCTCCGTGCTAGGTGGCGGCCTAGAGTAGCATTGGCCGAGGAAATTGTCGTTGATGGTGGCTGGATAGCTGCTGTACTGTTTGGTTTTGTGCATGAAATAAGGTCGTTGCTTGTTGGCTTGCTTAAGTCTAAAGAGCCTAACAATATTGTGTCCATTGTGGTAATACTTTGGTTTTTATGATCACAAGTTTGGTTTTGGTTTAAAAGAGAAAGAAAGAGAACAAATATGAAGATTTTTTTGTTGTTGAATGGTGTTTGAAGTTAGAACCGGGAAGATCCTTCCTTATATAGATTGTGAAAGTGGTTAAGAGTAAAACGTGCAAGGTGCATGGAAATAAAAAAAATGAGCACATGTATTATTGAGGAATATAGTATATATTATTGTGATGGTGACACAGCTTGAGACTAATAATTCATTTTTATTGGTACTTTTTTTTTACTGAATTTGTTTTTATTACTGAAGTGAAGTTATATTCACAATGAACAATTTGATATAAAATAGGCTTAAATGCTATTTTGGTCCCTTAAGTATTTAGTTGGTATCGCTTTGGTCCCTTAACTAGAAAAAAGATTGTTTGAGGATTTTAAGTTTTTTTTTAGTCTCGTTTTGGTCCCTTCTGTTAGGTTTCCGTTAGGGTTTAAAAAAAAAGTTAACTCCTGGACACGTGTCACATTGTC
>Ga0315915_1007959_pt1 | contig 12512 bp, 10 predicted proteins | sample MpolbnodulesMG_FD_207738 | JGI IMG/M metagenome (GOLD analysis project Ga0315915, IMG submission 207738) | Medicago polymorpha root nodule microbial communities from Los Angeles, California, United States - branched nodules | ecosystem: Host-associated > Plants > Roots > Nodule | place: USA... | reverse complement strand
GATCCATTGACACCAGGTGTCAACGGATTCATTGACACCAAATCTCATCCATTAATTTTGTTTAATCTAAAGGCTAATAATTATTTACTTAAAAGTGCACCGTGAGTCAAATGTATTTTTCACACCATAGTACTCATACATTTGACTCACGGTGCACTTTTAAGTAAATAATTATTAGCCTTTAGATTAAACCAAATTAATGGATGAGATTTGGTGTCAATGAATCCGTTGACACCTGGTGTCAACGGATCCTAACTCTTTAAGAATTACATACTATGAGTATGTTTCTTGCTGATATTGACAATTAATTGTCCTTTAGCATTGTATTTGGGAAGCCAGAAGATCTATATCTAATTATCTATTCCTTCTTCATTATTGCCACACCACTATTTATTGAAGTTAATTTTTTTTGCTACTTTTTCATTTACCTTGCATATTTTGTCTTGTAAAGGTGAAGGATATAATTCCACTGTTCCTGCTGTTCCTGAGGATGTAAGTGGCGACTCCCATGATCCAACCAAAAAATTGGCCGATAAAGTTTCTGCATATTTGGATCAATACATAGAAGCCATGGAAAAGGTTGCTAATCCCCCTTTTGAAATAGCATGATATTGTAGGGCCTGTTTGAGCGTGTTCTTATTTTATTTTATTCTGAAAACGTTTTTATAAGACAATTTCGAAATAATGGTGGAACCCCTTCCTGGACCCTGCATATGCGGGAGTTTTAGTGAATTGGCTGCCCTTTTTTAATAACAAAATAGAAATCTATTTGGTGGTGATAATTTGAAATTGGTAAATTTGTTTTGAGATCATATTTTTGAAAGTGGAGAGTACCTGGCACTGGAAGTGATGGCAGCAAGAAGGGTTCCCAGAATCCAGATGATTATGACAATGGATGGCATCAATTTGTAACAGTGCTAGATGGTGTTAGTTAGTGATGGTGGAAGGTACCTTGCTGTAGTGGAGGATATTAGAGGGTGTTGTAGCAACAAGGACAAAAGGTGCCTACAGCAATTGTGGAAGGTACTGGATGGCTATGGTGGAGAATATAAGCAGCAGCAATAGCGTGTACCAGGTGGCAGTGATGGTAGTGGAGGGTGACGCTGAATGATGTTATGTGGAGGTGGCAGTTCTGGTTGAAGCGACAACAATCAAGAGAAAACAAAAAATATAAACAACACTAGGATCTTATTTAAAGATAGAAAACAAGAATAAGTTTTGTGAACTTAAAACACTTGAAATAAGTTTATAATCACCAGAATGCACTTTTTGTGATCTTAATCTGCTTTTTACCAGTCTGATGGTATTTCTTTTTGTAAATCTGTGAAGGTTAAATTAAAGCAAGGATTAAAAATTGCAATGAGTATATCAGGCGAGGGGAATGCATATTTGCAGGTAACTTTCAAATTGCTTCATTCTCTATTTTTGTTTTCATCCCACCCAAAATATTCATTCATACCATTTGATGTACATGGATGTGTATGCTGCTTCTTAAGTTCTTGTGCAATTTAATTTGTAGGAAACTGCATTTTGGCGCCTTTACAAGGAAAACCGATCTCTCTGCTCTCTTGTTATAAAAACTGCTGCTGGGATTGTATATCTTCTTGCTTGTTTATTGGAACCCTTTATGCCATCTTTCACTCTTGAAGTAAAATTATTTCTCTCTATGCTTGTGTTCCTCTTTTGTTGATATTTTGTTTACTTATCCCACAACATTTTTGACACTTCTCTATTTTCTCGCCCTGAAGGTATTTAAGCAGCTAAATTTGTCTGCGGAGATACATCTTTCACTTTCTGATGATAAAGGTGACGTTGATAGAGTAAGAAGACCCTGGGATATTCTAAGTGCTGGTCATAAAATTGGAACACCCAAGCCATTGTTCAGGGAGCTGGTAAGTGTCCCGCTTTCTGAAATTAGTAAAGCTATTCAAATTTGCTTTTGCTTTTGAGTCATTGATGTATTCATAATCCTTGACCAGAAAGATGAGGAATTGGAGGGCCACAAGAATAAGTTTGCAGGAAGTCAAGCTGATAGGATTATACGTGCAGAGTCTGAAGCTGAAAATGTTGCTGAACAATTGAAGAAAACAGAAGTTTCAGGTGTTATATTCTATCCATTTCTAACTAAATTTTTGAGTTTTGGATGGCCACTGACTAATGATGCAGTATTATCATATTATTTTCATAAAAACATGAACCTCGAGAGGAAAAAGCAGAAAAGGTATATCAAAACTTTGATACCTTAAGAATTCTCTAAACCTCCCAAATAAGCACTTGCCTCGCCACAAAATGTGACCACTGGCCATATTCCACAACTTTCAGGTGTTCAAATTCACGTGCAGTTGAAACACCTGAAATTGTGGTTTATTACTTTCAAATTTGTGGTAAATAAATTTCAGTTGTAGGTTAGTGAGTTATCCAATCATGATATATGCATTGAACTGGGTTAACCACGCATGAAATGTGTGAACCAACAATTGTGTTTTACTTTCTAAAGAATTCTATAATTGTTATTAATATTTACAGATATTTTTTTCGTATGTTCTGGCTTAAAAGCTGATTGATTAGTACTTTAAGAATATTACTTTCAAAGCTCTTCCGAGATCTCAAAAACCTTGAAGGCATTGATGTTATGACCCCACTTTCCTTTGTCATTTCCTTAACTACACTTGACTTGAAATGAAACTGTTTATATCGTTTTTTTGGTTAATGTGTATGTAGAAGTTATTGCACGCCTTGTTGTCTGTGTATGTTAGTAGTAAGCTTAACAGCTTCAGGCTTCATTGTTGCAACAGATAGCAAAGGGAAGAGAAAACAATCCAATGGAGCCAAAAACAAGACTGCTGCTGAACAAGATATCACAATCACCAGGCTTGATATTCGGGTTGGTCTCATAAAAAAGGCTGAAAAGCATCCTGATGCTGATTCGTTATACATTGAAGAGATTGATGTTGGTGAAGAACAGACAAGAACCGTTGTCAGTGGACTTGTCAAGTATATACCAGTTGACCAACTGCAGGTTTCTGTCTCGTTCTGTTGTCTATATAGTATATTACCTTTAAATGCAACTTCTGATGGTACTGTTTTATCTACTGATTAACTAATAATTAATTCTAATAACTTTCTTCAGAACCAAAAGGTCTGTGTACTTTGCAACCTAAAGCCAGCAGCCATGAGGGGAATTAAATCTCAAGCAATGGTTCTTGCTGCTTCCAATAATGATCACACCAAGGTAAGGAAAAACATACAATGCCTTTCCCTTTACAAAAGTAGGCGTCGATCTCTGCTTGTTAGCACCTTAAATTACACCATGGCACGATGGTAATAGTATAGCTAATAAAGATATACGATCACACGTGTTGGGTGTTTATGATTTTAAAGATATAGTACAATAACGTATGGTAGTGTTGACTGAAAGAAAATTAAGTTTTCCAATCCGATAGTGATAGATAACTTTCTTGATGCCTTTTCCATCAGACTGACATAAACATTTGACCACTGAATTTCCATTCCGATCGCATAGATCATGAGAAGTTTCAAAGATAAAAGGAGCTCTGTATGGGTTTGTAGCACCTCATATTAGGTTGCCATTTACTTTTGTAACTTGTCAAGAAATAGTGTGGATAATATCTACCAGTTCTTACCTTAGCTTCTGAATGTGGATTGAGACGCTTAATAATATCATTTTTCTTCTATATTTTTATTTTCCTTTGGAGTGCTTCCTCCCACTGAAATGTGATAGTAATAGAGCACTAAATTTCTTATTTCTGTGTATCCTCTAGGTTGAGTTGGTTGAACCGCCGAGTTCTGCTTCTGTTGGAGAAAGAATTACTTTCCCAGGACACGAAGGGAAGCCTGATGAACTCTTAAACCCGAAAAAGAAAGTTTGGGAGACATTGCAAATAGATCTGCACACTAATGAAGAGCTATTGGCATGCTACAAAAATGTCCCACTTACCACATCAGCTGGTGTTTGCAAGGTTTCGTCAATAAGCCTTGGAACAATAAGGTAGACAGAGAGAAAGATTAAAAGATAAAAGACAGCATAGTTTATCGGTCCCCTTACATTCTGACTAGTAGATCTGGCAGTTTTTCATGTTGCCATAATTGTAGAATTTACGTTGAGTAATTTAACTGCGTATTTTAGATGAACTGTTTCAATGTGACAACTTATTAATATTATTGATTAGATTTTCTTTCTTGGATAATCTATATTTTTTCTGTTTTAAGGTATTGGGATTAAGTTAGAAAGTTCATTTATAAAATTTGGAATTTGGAATAGAAACAAAATTATGCCAAGTCATTATCGCAACAATAAAAAAAGAAAGAAAACGCGGAGATAAAAGGATGGCCTGAGCCTAATTAACACACAATACATAAAATGTTTAAATGCACTTAAGTCCCTTTTTTTTTTTCACCATGCAGTTAACTCCCCTTATTTTGCTCTATTTACGATTTTTTTGTTTGTTGAAGAAGGCTCTATTTACGATTTTGGTTCCTTTGTTTTTAAATTTACAAATCTGCTCCTTCAATTTTAAAAATATCTTGGCATTTCCCCCAAATATGCATTTGAGATTGAATTTTGATGACTAGACCTAGACAAGAGACAACTGATTTGATGACATGAAAATGGTTATTAAATGAAAATATATTTGTACAATGTTTTAAATCAAATTGGTTGTTTTTGTGATATAGGTTAATATATATTTTTTATGAAATAGAAATTAATTCCTAAGTGAAAAAAATATACCAAGACATTGTCACATTATCAACTCGGTTGTTAGTAACAACTTGTTACATATGCATTTCACTTGCCACGTCATTAAATGAAGAATGCTTGATACAACTAAAAGATTGCCACAAGAACGACCATATGATTTATAGAGTAATGATACATTAACCACCCTATGTAGCAACCCTCCATTGTATACCTTTGTGTGGTATTTGTTTAGTGGATGAGAGAGAAATGAATTGATAAAAGGCAAGAGAAATATGAATAAAAATGTCTCTAGAGAGATAATTTGGTGCATTCAAAATGGCCTCCATGTTCGATTTTAGAAAGATGTTTGAGTTTAGGATGATGGCTCCTTACTAAATCTCTTCCCTCGGTCTCCCTTGGCCATTGGAAAATTCGTTGTCTCTTATTATGTTGTGGAACTGGGTGGGAAGTGCTGAATCAAAATTTGTGAGAAAATTACGATGGTCAAGTCTCTATCTAATGGGAAATCTGATTTTATCATATATAAATTTCTCTCTCAAATTGGCTTATTTTATCATGCATGGTAAACATCAATCATTCCCAACAAACCATGATATTTTTCATGATACTTGAGACTTGGCAGGGTCCGAACCCATATGAAAAATAGTTCATGATAAAATTTTAACTAATGATGAAAAGTATGACACATGCATGTCTAGAGACAATTTATGTCCTATATGTGGTGACTACCATGAAACAGTTATGTATGTCATAAGAGATCGTGAAGAAACAAAATATTCTAGAATGATCTTATCTTTCAAGATATTTAGAGTAAGATTTTTAGTTTTGGATTATATTATAATGGCTTGAATGGAACGTCACAACTCTTGATATTTATACAACACATGAAAATTGCCAATTTTTCTTTAGAGTTGTTTTTATAAGCTTTGGAAAGATATAAATAGTCTGGTGCTTAATTGGAAGTTTGTGGTTGGTAATCAGTTTCTTCGTGTAATAACCAGCCAAGATAATCTCATTGTATCTCTTCCAAACTTAGTGATGATTCTAAATCTCATCCTTGAGACGAAAACATTGAGGTTTCTTGAGCTCCTTCATCACATGAGCTCTTTAAGAGTTAAATAAGTTTTTTCTCCTTATAAATAGCTCAAATTTCATTTTTTATCCTTCTAAATATTTTCAACAAGTTTTAATCTTCCAAATGTTTTCCGTCCCGGCTTTTGGTGTGTGTTTTTAAGTCAACATGTGTGTATCCTTCATGATTTTGAATAAATTTTCACAAACATGTTTAGAATATTATAAAAATATATCCCGCAAAATGTAGATTTTTTTTAACAAATTATAAATTAAATATGAACTTTTTAGCACTAAAAACTTAAAATTCATATTTAATTCCTCCTTTGTAAAAAATGAAACTTTTGCAAGAGAGATTTTTATAATGTACTAAACATGACTGCAAAAATAATTCAAAATTATGAAGGGTAAACATGACTTTACTTAAAATTATGGACCAAAAGTCGTGATGAAAAACATTTGTGGGACTAAAACTTACTGAAATTTTTTAAAGGGATTAAAAATAAAATTTAACATATTTATAGAGATAAAAACTTATTTAACTTCAAAGATAATGTTGATCGGCTCATACAAAGTCATAAGAGATTTCTATTTGTGGAGGATTGATTAGTGGTTCTCATGGTTAGTCCATTTGTGGCTTCTAAAATAGATTTGACTCATAAGATCTAATGTGTGAGCGGAACTATGGGCCATTTTCATTGGAATAGATATGAGAAATTAGTTGAATAACATAAATTTCATATTTGAGATGGATTCTTGTGGTTAACATGGTTACTTCAGGCTCATATCTAATCCTTTGCTATAACCTCTTCCCCACCGCACCATGGATGGAGAATTGACACTCGAATGTTTGCAAATGCATACAGGAAAATTTCTTGGAGTTATAGTGAAAACACTTTTACACAGTTTGAATTTAACAATAGTGTAAACTGTAAAGTGAAAAAATTAAATATTGTCAACCATGTTAATAAACTTAGGATTTTCTATAACATACCATTAATATCCAACTTAAATTGTTAGTTAATAGTTATGGATGATAATACTCACTTTAAGTTTAGATAGACAAGATTCACAAAATATAAGGAGGAGTTAAAGAGTTTCCTCTCCAAAAAAAAGAAGGATGAGTTTAGAGAATTAACTGATAATAAGATAGAATGTTAGTTGTTCACATTGACACTTGTTGTGTTAGAAAGGAAAAAAACGAGACATGATTAGACAAAGACAAATTCTTTTTTATCTACGGTGATTAGAATTGTTCATGCTGAATTGATACCAATCAAAATCATTTATTATTATTTTATGTTATAAAATAGTGCAAAAGAACATATAATAATAAAAGACAAATAAATAATTTTGATTGGTGTCAATTTAATATGATAACTCTATCAACTTTTTATTGTGGATAATATCGTTGTCCCCTCAAGAGAAAATACATTCATCTTGTCATTTTCTCTCACTTCTCATATCTACTAGAATATCAAATGTCACACTCACATCATAACTAAATGAATGAGTAAATCATTGTACTAGCTTTGATAGTGTTTGGATGGATTAAGATGCTTGATTACAATTCCAACGAATCATACGGGTTGTATACAATGACTAAACCTCCCTCCACACTTTCCTTTGATTCCTTTGATGCTTTATTTCTTTTATAGCATCAAATTAATTGGCTCTTCAACTGTTGGATTACAAATAGATACCACACTTTTCTGTTGCGTGCCTTTTGCAATTTGAGAACATATATATGGCTGTAAAGTTTTAGAATACCATAAAAGTCATGCTTCATGCAGAGAATATGCATTCACCAGCAGCACACGGTTGAAAAATAGCATAAATTAAAAGGTTCATCACATCTAAATCCTCTTCATTTTTTGAAATGATTTTTATTCTTCTCCTTTATTATGTGCAATTGTGTTCCTACTTCATACTACTTGCTAGCTACTTGTATATGCTAATTAGTACTTACGAAGAAATGATGACAATTCACATTTTTATCTTTTCACCGATTATATATGTACTTTATGTCTTTTTATGATCCCCAAATACTTTAGGTATGAATGAATGGTACTTTATGTGTTCCATGTTAGTTTTAACATATTATATGAGTATTTCTCACCTTAAGGTTAATTAAGTTTCTCCCTAGTATGAACGAGAGACGGAGAGAATTAGAAACTGGGAAACCTCCGAACAACCAGCTGAAATATTCAACAAACATGAACAATTGACTCTATCTTGGATGTTACAAACATTAATTAGCAATATTTTGATCCTAGGCCATCATTGAAATATTCCTTGAAATAAATAATAGTTTAATTTTCAGATTTTGTGTGCTCACCCCTTGTTTTGCATCTCTAGGATTCAACTATCCATCCATATAAAATAATCCTTGACAAATTTGAATTTAAAATGGTACATAAAATTTGAATTTGTATATGCTATTAGTAATTAGGAAGAAATGATGACAATTCACAATTTTTCCTTTTCACCGATTATGTACTTTATGCCTTTTTATGATCCCCAAATATTTTTATGTAGTACTTTATGTGTGCCATGTTAGTTTTAAATACTCCTACTACTAATACTATGAGTATTTCTCACCTTTTAAGGTTAATTAAGTTTCTCCCTCTCTAGTATGAACGAGAATTAGAAACTGATGAAACCTCAAAATTTTAATTCAAGTAATATCAATGTGTATATTCATATTATATATTTACACTATATGCAGGCAACAACCAAGGGCATTCATTTGGGCTGAAAATACCCAAGCTAGGAAAGCAATTATAGTAGTATATAGAGAATGGCTTCTGCTACTATTTCATTTTTATTTTTTTGATAATAACTACTATTACTATTTCTATGCAATAGGGCATGAAGAAATATATATATATGTCCTGGCAATCCATATAGCTTATCTCATCACAATTCACATCATCTACCTTTTGCCATCAACAAGAAACGAGCCATGCTCTTGCGATTTCCCTCTTAGGAAATACACATCATGATTGAATGGTAGAAGCCCATCTTTGTATATAGCTTATAGGGTAAGATGATGAGAAAAGGCCATCATCATATACAAAAAGCTAAACGGTACTAGTAGCTATGCTCTTGTAATCATGTTGCTTGCTTTTTCATACTTAATGTATTGTGTCATGTCATGGGGCAATCATAACACAAAGTTAATTTTCATCTCTTCTAATTAATCAACTTACGTGATCTTGTCTCCCTTTCCCCATAAAGTCTCTATAGAGTTGGAAAAGAAGAGATTGATCACAACATGCAAGCTAAGCATTGTAACAATTAAGGCAAAACCCTAACCCTAAAAATATTGGTTACTTTTTCCACCATGAACAAGAACAATCTTACAAATCAAAACAATGCAAACCATTAATGGTGATGCCATGATGAAAAAGGAGAACAGATAAACTAATTTAGAAACAAAAAAAAAAACTAAGTACCAAAATGGGAAAGAAATATCTAGTTACAATTGAGAATAAATAACCCCATAGAAGGAAATTAACAAGAAAAGTTAAAAGCAGCAAAATCACCAGAATCTAATAAGATAACAGTCATGATATATTAATCATATAAATAAAGGAAACTCTAATTAAAAAGTCTCAAGTCTCATATGAACACATGCCAACCGAAGTGTGGTTTCAGTTTCACAAGAAATAACCTTCAAAACACAAATTAAAGCACTTCAGCGGCACAGACTTGGAGTTTTCCATCATCATTTAAGTTAGGGAATCTTAAATTACTAGCTACTAATACCAGATATTAATTGATATACAAGTCAAACTAATCAAATTAATTAATACCATAAATAAGTATCATTAACCAAACATACATCTTCAGCTTCATATTCATTCTTTGGCTCCAGCTCCTCCCATCTCCATCGGAGCAATCATATCCTGAAGAAGTCCATTGTTTCTCACCATGTCATTAGTACTTGTCATCATAGAAGAAGACACAGAAGAATTGCCTCCACCATAATTGTCTTGATTTTGAAGAAATCCACCAAAAGATGTTGAAGAGTTCATCAAATTATCAGCAGAGTTAACAACATTCAAAAGTGGAGAAATGTTGAAGGAGTTGTTATAATCACTATTATATAACAAAGATGGCAATGCTTGCCGCTGCTGATGAAGCACATTCTGATTCTGATCCTGAAATCTTTGATATTGTTGTGATTGAGAAATCGCAAATTCGTTTCCAAGAACAGAACTACCAACGACACCGCTAGTTGTGTTGTGATGTTGGTGGACCTGTTCTTGGAAACCAGAAGCATCAGGCATGATCCCAAGGTTAGCAGCACGCAATAGAACCGGAGATAGGTGGGTGTGTTGGCCTTCATAGCTGGTTAGCACGACCGAAGAGTCTGCAGCCGAACGCTCTATACGCTTCTTAACCTCACAGCTCGCGGCAGTGCAACGGTAGTAGCTCCTATTTTGCATCACACAAGATTAAAAAAAAAAAGTAAGCCAAATTGGATAGTATGTGTATACAACAGTTACATATATAATCTAAATGGAATAAAAAATAAAAGTTTGATTTTTAGACAAAGCCTTCAATCTTAGTGCAAGGGAATCAAATGCATCTACTTTTGCACTCAGATCTAAAGGCTATATATGTAATAGTATCTTGATTTGATGGTACATGTATGTATATACCTGGGAAATGGGCTGTTTTTGACTGGTTTTTGGCCATATTTGCGCCACCTATAACCATCATCCAAGTGATCAACATCACTCTTTGTCTTGAAAGTAACTCTTGCTGGTCTAATTAGCTTCTTGTTCTTCTTCTTCTTTGGCTTCAACCTATAACACCATCAGTTTCAGCTTTATTCAGTAAATCAAATCAATATTTTAATGTTTTTTCTATTACTTTTCTTATTGTCAAACTAGCATACAATAAACAAAAGTAAACAAAACGGCAAGAACACATGGAAATGACACTGACAACAGTGAATAACCCGGAAACGCCGCTCAAAGTAATTGAATACACAGACACACACAAAAAACATACATCATCTTCAACTTCCTCGTCTTCATTTGTAACTGCTGTTTCTTTTTTCTCTTATTAGTCAATTAAAGTTTTTAATTAATAAAATAAAAAAAATGATATTTTAATCAGCTTACTGTTTCTTCATCTGATCTTGATCATTTTGATTCTCTACAAGTCTGATTCCATGATCTTCATCTTTCTCTTCTGCTTCATCTCCTTCAAGTTCTTCTTCTTCATGTTCATTCTCTGCTGCTGTTACTTTGTCTGCAACAGTACCAGCTTCATTGGAAGATGAAGAAATTGAAGAAGAAAGGGAGACAGGGGTGGCTGGATTATTCAAGACCTCAGACGCAGCAGGCGATGGTACCGGTAAAGGAGGCAGCTGGGTGGTGGCAGGTGGTGCTGACATGTCAGCATCAATGGTGGGAAACCAATCGAATAAAGTAGAAGAAGAAGTGAAATCATTTGTACTCAACAAATCGATGTAACCAGCAAAGGAAGAAGATTGTTGATCATCAGATTGTGATGGTGGGATCATGTCAAAGATGCTGCATGATGGTAAAGCAGGTGAGAAAGGGAAATTGATTACACAACTTCCCTTGTTCTTCTTGTTTGGAATCTCACCTGAAAATGCTGTTGTTGAAGAATTCGCCATGTTCTTGATCGCTTATCTCTCTTCTCTACTGTTTGTTTTCATGGACTGTGTGTTTGTGAGTGCTATATAACCTTTGCACATATTCCTCACCTTTCTCTCTCTCTTATTTTTCTATCTTATTTAATGAAATCTGTTTTAACTCCAAAAAAGTGAGCCTCTTTATTAACTCAAATTTGTTTCTAATAGTATATGAGTAGATGACAAAGGGATTAGAAGATGAGAAAGAGAAAGGGACGCTTTAGGGGTTTTAGTTTTTTTTTTCTCCTTCAAAAATTGTTTACCCGACTTAAAGACCGACTAATCTGGAGATTAATTTTATCGTCCATTAGTGGAACTCAATTGAAATCACATCAAAGTTCCTTCTAGATTAATCTAACACAAAAATTTGGCATCTAAATTATTTGAACATAAGACATAGCGAAGATCACACTCTTTTTTTTGTTAAAGTAAGAGTACGCTTCTAAATCTCAAGTCTCATACCACTAGAATGAGATGTAGTTTTTTTTAGTAATTAAATTTTTGTTTGCTCGAGTTATTTTAAGTTTGACTTTTGTCATTTTGGTTTTTCAGTTTCATTTGAGTTTCCAATACTTTTAGATGATTATACATTTTGGTTATTAAACCTCTGATTCAACAATAAGAAGAATGAAATATTTGACAGACTTATGCAAAGATAATAAATAAAAAGTTTGTGACTTATAGAGTCAAAATTGAACCAAAAAAAATTAAGGAATTAATTAAAATGAATTCAAAAAACAAAAATGCATGTTTGATATTATAGTCGGATAATCACAATGAACTATTGTAATTTTAGAAAAACTATGTCATGTGCATTTTTAATATCTTGATGTGTTGGACAAAATTACGTCGACAGCATAATTTTGCTAAAACAATAGATTATAGTTTTTACTTTGATTCACTGTAATTTTGTCGAGCTCATTTTTACCATCAAACAAATGTAGCTTTTGCATATCATGCGATAACTCATCGTGATTTTGGTAAATTCAAACGATCTCATGAACACAAAGATCAAAAGGGTAATTTATCTTAATTTTTCATTTA
>Ga0315915_1007957_pt1 | contig 12513 bp, 7 predicted proteins | sample MpolbnodulesMG_FD_207738 | JGI IMG/M metagenome (GOLD analysis project Ga0315915, IMG submission 207738) | Medicago polymorpha root nodule microbial communities from Los Angeles, California, United States - branched nodules | ecosystem: Host-associated > Plants > Roots > Nodule | place: USA... | reverse complement strand
AAGGGTGTTTTTGGAAATGTTGGAAAAATTGAAAAAAATCCCAGCAAGCTTATACGCTTTGATTAATTCTGATTTAGTTTTAGTGATAAAACTATATAATAATTATAAATAAAAATAATATTAGTAATTACATATTATGTATTTTTTTAAAGAATATTATGATATTTTTAAATAGGAATAAATATATCTTTGATCCCTATAAATATATTAACTTTTCATTTTAGTTCCTCTGAAATTATTTTTCAATTTTTAGTCCCTATAAATATTTTAATCATCAAATTTGGTCTCTATTTTTAAGTCAATTCATGTGTAATATTTGAATTTATCCAAAAAATGTGTAAAATTTGTATTTTTTTTAACAAAATTGTGTAGAATATTATTGTAAATATCTCTTACAAAAATTAACTCAAACTGTGTTAATTAACTCTAATAAATTGGACCGTAATTATTCCAACTAAAAAATATTAGAAATCATTTAAAAAATAAAATGATATGTTTTATGGTAAGAGCAAAGTAATATAATGGACATGAAATTATTATAAGAATTATTTATATACTTTTTTACCTCCTATACTAGGTAAACAATGTGCATCACCTACAAAAACAAGTCATTTAAGTTGTCCCAAAAAAAATATGGGGTCTCCCACGATAGGAGACCTAATACGGTCTCCTACCTTAAACGGCACCTCATATAACCATTATCGGTGGACTCTTATTCAACATCTTATATATAGCTGTTAATAATATAAGTTAATAGTTCTTGTTCAAAAAATATAAGTTAGTAGTTTCTAAACTTACTTATGAACAAAAAAAAAACATAGTTTTGATACAACCTATATGGAGCGTACAATTTTTTTGGAACTTTAATATATAAGTTACAACAAAATTTCTCATAACAATAGTAAAAAAAATTAAGTCGTGCATGACATTCGTACACACTAGTTAATTTAGTAACTCTGTGAGATCCATACACATTCAAATATGACGAGTTTGCCAAAAAAATTACACTATTGCTTGAAGACAATATAATGAGTTTAGCCTTCAACAAGGATAATCAAAATCAAACAAGACATAGTGTGATTTCAACCACCAATACGTTTGGAGCTTCACCTTTTCTGCAAGCACCACAAGATGATCTGACTTGTTTTGGAAAATTCTTTTATTACGGTCTTTTCAAACAACAAAAATCACTGAAATCCAGATAACCAATCCTTGTATTTTTGGAAAAGCCTCCAATACTGCGAAACTGATAAGAATGAGTGCAAATATTGCCATTAAAAACCGAATCAATTCCTAACCAATTTGAAACCAAGAGCCAAATGCAACCGTATACATCACATTGAAAAAATAAGTGGCCTCTGTCTTCGAGTTCACCATACAGGGCCGCACATGTAAGTTGAGAAGGTACGCTCTTAAATTTTGAATGATTTTTTTACAAACGTCATAGAAATGGCAAAACAGATCAGTCCATACTGTCCCACCTCGTCGTTAACCCGTCTAAAAACGGACAAGATGAGCCTGAAGATGAGAAAAACACAAGAAAAGTGGCTGTATTGTGTTGGTCTTTTCAAAACTTTTTCTAAGTGTTTGTGGAAAGTGAAAACTAGTCAAAGTCAAAAGTTGAAAGCAGGGTTGAGTTCATAGTACGTAAGAGGCGGATAAAATCAAAGAAAGAGAGATAATATGAAATGTTTATACCTTCCGTAACCAAAATATCCGTCATCTAAACCCATTAAAATATCAAATTAAAAGTTTCAAAAGTTTTTTTTTTACCGGCAAACTTTCAAATGTTAAGAATCTTACTTCATCTCAAACTCAAAGCAAGTAAAGCACAAAAAAGACTTATAATGTAAAATAATTAATCAATATTTGAAGTGATACTTGAGTGTGGTCCCAAAGTACAGAACAACCACACGACACCACCGCATCTATTTAGGCTAAGGTCACTTCTCTTTGCGTCCTTACAAGTAGTGGTTCCCTTTGTTTTTCTGTATGCAAATTAATTGAAAAAAATGGGGTCTCTTGTGTCTTTTCTGTTCTCTCCAAATACTCCAAAAATGAATCTGTTTCCCATCGCTGTTGCATTTGTGCAAAATGGGACCTACTTCATGCATTGCTGACTATGCCACAGATTCCCTCCCAATGCATCCTATTCTTCAATAATCATAATTAAACAACTAATTTAAATGCAGTTAATAAGCCAATAATTCTCTATTTTCTATTGTGCAGGTTCTCAATTATGCTTTCTTTTTTTGTGAAATCATTCTCTTGAACATTTTTGTGTGTCAGATTGTTCGAAGGCAGAGAGGGAGAAAAATCTAACTCGACTCTTTTAGATGCCTTCTAATCTATGACCCTTCTTTCCATGCCAAATTATTTACTATCTCATGTATAAAAAATATTTTTTAACTTTACATTGCAAAATATTTAAACTTGTGCAAGCATTGACTAAGTATTTTACATAAGTAAATTTTATTAATACTATCATTATTTACTGAAAATTTATTTATGTTGTTGTTATTTTAACTAAGAGAAGTGCTATATAGCACGATATGTTGATGGACGGCACAAAAATTAAATTAATAGAAAACAAATAAGGGATAGAGAAAACAATGGTAGAAATTAGAAAACAACAAACAATCATTCAACCATTTTAAACATGTCTAGTTATGAGTCATACACTTATTTTATCGTGCTAACTATGATTATCCTTTTAACTAATCCCCTAAACTTAACTCTCCTTTTAGTGTATCACTTAAAGAAGAAAGATATCATTATCAAATCAAACAATTTAGTTTCTTTTACCTTTATTATTATAAAACATCGCTTCTATTTACCATTTTCTTAATTTTAAAGAATGTACTTTTAGGCAGGCAAGATTTTAATATCTTCACATGAATATTTCATTATTGATTCTTTTAAAACAAATTCTTCAACCACTTGCTTAAATCATCAAGTGGATTTTTTTATTTTTTGACAAGAATATCATCAAGTGGATAAAAGTACTAAATCTTTGAAGTGCGCTATGCGCTATAGTATTCCTTTAATTCATGTACAACTGTTCACGATTTGAGATGCTTGCAAGTTGAATCCGTTTGATTCAGTGTTAAGAAAAAGAAAAAGAATGCTCTACGTACGATCTCAATCAGACGCTCACCCTGATTGCATGCAAGTGATTGTACGCAGTCTATGACTTCATGGAATCCAAGTTCCATGTTGTGAGAAGTAAAATTTTATATTCATGGTAAAATTAACAGTTGAGTTATTTAAACATTAATACATACCGAAGGTTAAATTATATTTTTGGTCATTTAAGTTGTTTTTATGTTAAGATTTTTTTGTTAAAATTGTTTCTTAAGTAATAAACATTAGACACTTTGTCCTCGTGAGCTTAACTCAGTTGGTATAGACAGTGCATAAAATATGCAAGGTCTAGGGTTCAAACCCCGGGCACCACAAAAAAAAAAACATTAGACACTTTAATCCTTTACACATTTTTTTCTCTCTTAAATTATAAATAAATTAGATATTTTAATCACTTAAGTTACAAATGTTAGATATTTTGTTCCTTTAAACTATAAATGTTAGCCACTTTGATCCTTTCTATCAATGTTTAATCTTTTAACCTAAGACATTGAAGTGACTAAAATTTATAACTTAAAGAAATTAAAATGTCTAACATTTGTAACTTAACTGAAACTAAAAATTTTACGGGATCAAGGTTTCTGACTTTTGTAACTTAAAGACCAAAATGAAACAAAAACAAACTTAAGGGACCAAAATGAAATATAAAAATAATGTAAGAAACCAAAAACTTTGTAATTTAGTGTGCATTGTAGCTGTCTACAATATTACTACCACAACTTTTGTTCCACAATTTGAGATGGACGACACTCAAGTTCTCATTCATCATATCTTACACCAGAGATGAATTATTCACTGTTTTAGGTTTGTGAATTCAAATTATTGCTTTTGAATGACATTTATGCAAAAATAAAATTTAGAGTACTCTAATTCTAAGATTCTTGATTGAGAATTTAAATTAGATCTAAAGAAGTGAAAGGAGAATGGAAATGGTCAAAATTTACATATTTATGTCAGCTATCTCGATATTAAAATGTCATGCATGCTTTTTATTAACAAGTTTTTTTTTTGAAGGATGCTATTAACGAGGCTTGTTAAACAAATTAACAATACAAACATAATGTAACATTAATAACAAATTAAAAAGAAAAAAAACTTGACCAATACCAGAGAAAAGTCCAATTTAGTTAATGGATCGCAAGGGTATTTCTGCCTACTTCTATAATATACACAAAAAAACAAATTATAAAATTTGGATATTCATGAATTATTTCTTAAAAAGTAATAGGCTTAAGCATCAACATTACGACTATGACACATATGCTTATGTTAATTATATACAGTAGAAAGATTCTATGTGTTAAGCACATCATGTGGATTTATTATTATTGATTGAACAAGAATAATAAAAAAATAGTAAACTTTAAATAAAAAAATTGGGGGTCAGGACTCAGATTACGCAACTTACCTGTTAAATATAATATATATTTTTAATTTTTAACATCTCAACTCAAAGAAAAAGGGAAGAAGATCATTGGAGTGATGACACCATATAAAGACTTCCCAAACCCATCACCATCTTTAATTTCCACACAAAATATACAATTAATCCACCATTGAAAATTGCTAAGATGAGCGCATTTTCTCTCTTAATATTTTTTTTTTCTTTTTACACATTATGATGATTCAAAATCCAATAGAAAATACAACAGCTGCTTCAAAATTACTGGCCTAATAAGAATCAAAGAAGTGGATAACCACTCTAGCCAAGATAAATATCACAAAGCCAGAACCAAAAGGAAAAAAAAATCCAAGAGTTCATAGAGAAAAAGAGGGAGCTAGGTATATATAAATATTTAATTAACATATTTAATTAATAATAATTTACCCAAGGACATATGGTAATTAATATTGCATGCCATCAATCAATATATCCTTGTTTGGATATATGCTACAAATTTGTGGCAACCACTTTAGACCCAGCTGCAACCACAACTTGTTTCTTTGATACCACAGAACACTTATCTTTCTTCTCATCTTGATTCATCTGCTGTTGACGACACTCTAGACTGCAGAAAGCACTATCTCCTCTGCAAATTTAATTTTCATAAATTAATTTCCAATTATCACACACCCTTCTATATCCACACGAAATTAATAATAATAAAAAAACTTAGTATGTATAATTAATAAAAAATAATCTTGTGCAGATATCTCATATCATAAAATGTTGCAGAGACATTTGTTACGTTAGGGCACAAGTTTGAACTTGCAATTCTCCACGTCTTGTATCGAACTTAGTATTGTATAAGTTTCGACCAAGACTTTTAGATGCAAAAATAAAAAGTAGAGAGAGATTATACTTGTACATGTAGATGTCTCGACCAGGAACCAAACGGCGTTTACATAGAAAGCAAGAGCGTAAGAAATCAGTGTTGTGAGTCATATCAGCTGAATTTCTTCTATGGTTTCTAGGTGATACCATGGACATAACTCTGCTCTGATCTGAACCGTTGATTCCAGGAGAAGTTGGTGGATATGGACCGTACGGACCAACACCAGGTCCATGACGGTTGAAAAGGTTGTTGTTGTTGTTGGGATCTTCTTCTGTTGTTACTGTGTTCAGATCGAAGGTTATCTCTGACATGCTCGTTGTTCTTTTCATTGGAGGACGAGGTCTCTTCCCTAACATCATCTTCTTGCTTCTTTTGTGTTACTAAAACCTAGCTTGAAGAAGAAGAAGAAGAAGAAGAAGAAAGAAGAAGAATGATGAAGAAGATTTTCTATGAGAGAAAGAGAGAGTGAGAGAAGAAAAGAGTGAAGCTTAAGGGGATAATAAAACAATAACCTAAAACTGAGGAATGAATCTAAGCCGTTGATTTATCATTAACAAGGAATGAAATCTCACGTCAAACACTTCCTTTTCAAATACAGTACTATACCATCCTTTTCAATTTAATTATTAATTATTGTAACTATTCGAGCTGCATTATTGTTATGATTATGATTTGGATAATATTTCTTAGACACCCTTTTTTTACATAGACACATTTTACCACCTCATATGAGAGTGTGTAAGAGACATAAAAAATGAGTTTTTTTGTGTGCGTGGGAACCACATAAACACATGTCATAATTGTATGTGAGTGTAGAAGTGATATATGCCACCTAAGATGATTTATGCATCACAGCCCTTATGATTATTCGAGTTGCATTATTATTATTGTTGTGTTGTGTCGTGTGTGTTAGTTTTCTTTTTGAATTTTATAATGTCAAATTGCCAATTGTACTGGAATCGGGAATTGGGATTCTTTGGATTCGAGTGTCCAAAATAGAAGTCACTTTGTGTGAGTCTTATTGGCCAACCAAATGTTCGCATCATTGTACGAAAGATTGAATGGAATCTACCGCATATAGTAATAGTAATTCAATATTTTTCAATGGATTCAGTAAGAATGTGCTCATCTTCATCGTAATTAATTCCATTTTATTTTCACTTTCTTAGGGTTTATTTTAATTTAATATAAGGAAAAATGCATATTAAAGTGAGTACAGAGAGTATTCAAACTCATTACATCATTGTACAAAACTAACATTTTATTCTTATTTATAACCGTGGGAACATTGAATATGTGTGTGAATTAAAACATTGTAAAAGACACATATCGGTGATACAGACAATAATGGTGTATATACATAGTGGAGGTAGAATATTTAGGGTGTGCCTTAAGGCATAGCCGTATTTGAGATAGGGTGAAGATGACGACCGTCCTAGACCTTAAAAATTAAATATAAAATATGGCCTCCAAAATTTAAAAAAAAAGTGAAAGTTGTAATATTATACTTTGAAAAACATAGAAATGAAGACTTTGAATCTAATATGGTTGTTGTGCATTTGATATAAATAGAGCCGACATTTCCAACAAAATGTCGTAGCTTTAGAAAAAGAATACGATGAGAATGATAATGATGAGCAAATACAATCACCTGAGGAATCTTTTAGAGTCGGTCATATTTCGATGGTTCTTGATATGATAATAACATTGAAAAATAGATTTGAGCAGTTAGAAGTATTAATTGTTGATTTTTTTATTTGACGCAAGAACCTTGAAATCATTGGATAATGATGAATTACAAAAATCTTGCACAAATTTTGATGTCATGTTTTGTCATAATAATTTGTCGGATGTCGATACAATTTTTTTTCTCTCTATATTGAAAGTATGGCAAATATCTTTGTCAAATGTGTTGATGTCGTCATTTAAATTTTTTGAGTTTGTTAAATGTTTCAATTGCATATCAAATTCACTTAACTATCTCGGTGATTGTTGCATGTGTAGAAATAAGTTTTTTGAAGTTAAAATTATTGAAAACCTTTGCAACTAGTGACTTTGTATCTAGAAATGTTCATAGGGTCCAAAGAACAGTTTCGACCCAGGCCACCAAAATCTTAGAAACGGGTCATCCTCGAGGGATACCTAGTTTTGTAATTGGAAGGCAATGCAATCAACTTAACCATCATATGTGCGTGTCCCGCTGCCAATCACCTAGCTTGGCTTTGTTTGATTTTTGATGAAACTGAAACCTTAAATTATTATTTATTTTTTAGAATATTTGTTTTCGATGCACATTACACCATTGTGTACGTCAATGTTTGCTTGATACACGACTGCGTGCGCCATGCATGTTCTAGCTTACTCTTGCGTCAACCTTAAATGAGGCTTGATCAAGTCGTTCATTTCCCAACGATCGTGCAATCTGAGCCATCCTTTTTTATTGTTGTTTTGGTTTCACATTATTAAAGGGTGCTCAAATATGATTTCAACTCATACTAAAACTCGCATTTTCGAGTTTTCTCTTTTCTCCTTCTTCAGCTCGATACACTCTCGAGCCATTTCTTCATGTTTCTTAGTACCATATATGAGGGTGTATTTCAAGCTAAGGTAATACATAGCTAGACTGTTTCATCCTTCAGACGTCATGATTGAAGGTATGCTTGCATAATTTTTGGGCAGGTGCCGCAAAACTTCTCAAAGGGATCAGTAACCTAGTATGTACTCATCTAGTAATCTCTTCGGTAGCTAAAAGGTTTTTAATTTTCCTTTTTAATTTGCTCACGAGCTCATCAACTCAAAGTTATGGCTTTAGATGACCAGTTTAAAGTAGCAATTATCATAGAAAAAATTCTCCTTCATAGAAATACCTCAAAAATATTATTCTAAGACACCAAACCAAGAAATTTTCTCTAAAAAGTATGATAACCCACCTCTGCTTTGAGGAATAGTCTAGAAAGGAAGATAAAAAATGTGGAGTGTTAATTTGTTGTCTCGAACAACAATGCTAGAAATAAATTCACATGTGTTGCCCTGAAGCCGGTTTATAAACCTTTCAAGAATCAAAACCGCACCATGAATAAAAACTCCAACTACAACAAGGAAACCTTTAATGATCCAAAATGTAAATCGACAACCACCTTCAAGAAAGAAATGACACTAGGTCACAATTCACTTGCTATAGTTGTGGGAAACGAGGTCATATATATGGCACACAAACGTAGGAACATGCCAAGCTCTACTCCGGAAGGTCATACTAAAGTACCTTTTTTTTTTTTAAAAAGGACTTCAATGAATTTATAAAATAAATTTAATAGAAATGGTCCTAAATAAAATAAAATAAAATAAAACTATCGCATAGTAATTCAAAACAAGATCAAAGAAAATTGCGCTCAAAAAACACTAAATGTTAAGGATATCTTAAATTATAAATTTATCTTATTGAAATATTAAATATATATGTACTTATAATGAGGCTGCTAATTTACATTCACCTAAAAACATTAAGGTGTAAATTAACAAGCTACATCCACTAATATTTTACTAAAACACCCTTTATTTCTTTTCTAATTAAATTTAAATAGAATGACAGTTTTGTAACTATTTTAAGAAAGATTCTTAATAAAAGACACAAAAAAGACAATGACATGTTTAAGGTACAAAACATGTACCAAAGACAAACTTTTAAGAAAACAATATTTGGAATGACGAAAGTGAGTGTAAATTAGTGAGGTGGGTGTTAACAATTTGATAAAATTTATAAAAATGAATGTATATACTCAAGTGAGTATAGATTGCTAACTTACATCTTAGTGTTTGCTATTTTAGGTGGACAAAATTTAGTGCAGTGCTATAAACACTTTTATTTTTGTTCCTATCACAAAAAACAATGTTAGTTTTTAAATAATATAATTTTTAAATTATTGGTGATAATTAGGCTGTGAACAACAACAAAATCTTTATAATATTTAATATTTTTTTGTCCTTAATCATAAATTGTATCACCATCAAACTCATCATGCACTGTGTTTCCTCATCAAGCTACTCTATTTTATGGAATGGAAACAAGTTGCCAACCTTCAAACCTAGCCATGGTCTTCGTCAAGGTGATCCGTTGTCCCCCAATCTCTTCATTCTTTGCATGGAAAAGCTCTCCGATGCTATCAATTCCGCCGTCAACCAAGGAGGATGGAACCGATTCAAATCACAAACAGGGGTCCGCAAATATCTCACATCCTCTTTGCAGATGATGTCCTCCTCTTCACCAAAGCGGAAAGCTCTCAGTTTCATTTCATTCACAACCTCTTTGAAAAATTCAGTCGAGCATCGGGTTTGAAAATTAATATCTCCAAGTCAAGAGCCTACTACTCTTCAGGTATTCCTCAAGGTAAAATCACTAACCTCACCTCTATTTCCGGAATTCAAAGCACAACCTCTCTTGGAAAGTACTTGGGTTTCCCTATGCTTAAAGGCAGACCAAAGAAAAGTGACTTCAACTTCATCATTGAAAAAATGCAAACTCGCTTGGCATCTTGGAAGAATAGACTCTTAAACAGAATATGTAGATTGACTCTTGCTACATCTGTTTTATCCTTCATCCCTACTTACTATATGCAGATTAATTGGCTTCCTCAGAATATTTGTGATAGTATTGATCAGACAGCTAGGAATTTCCTTTGGAAAGGCACTAACAATTCAGGATTCCATTTGGTGAATTGGAAGAAAGTCACTAGTCCGAAGCATATTGGCAGTTTGGGTATCCGAACAGCTAGAGAGGTCAGCACTTGCATGCTTGGGAAACTTGTTTGGGATATGGTTTAATCGACAAACAAACTGTGGGTTAACATCCTTTCTAACAAATACACAACAGGTCCAAATACTCTCCATGCCACCTCTAACAGTAGTAGCTCTCCCACTTGGTCCTCTATTATTAAAGCCAAAAATGTTCTTCGTAGTGGTTATATTTGGCGTCCGGGTTCAGGATCCTCCTCTCTATGGTTCCAAAACTGGAGCTCCCATGGTCTTATTGGTTCACAGGTTCCTATCATTGACATTCATGACCTTCATATCACTGTGAGAGATGTCTTCACTTATAATGGTCAACACACCCAGGCTCTTTACACTAACCTCCCGCAGACTATTGTAGACTACATAAACAACACACACATCAAGTTTAATGAGAGGGTTGAAGATACTTTCATTTGGAACCACAACATTAATGGTACCTACACCGCTAAAAGTGGATACTCCTGGCTCCTTGGCAACTCAAACTCCACCTGTAACACCTCGTTTTCCCAACAATGTAAATAATACATATAATCAGAGCATTCAACATTAAACGAAATGCACACTACATTAAAATATAAATAGAGAAAAATTACTATTTAATCAAAACAACTTTCTCAAAACTCAATTACATCGCAACGGAAAATTAATTCATTATTCAACAACATTGGCACTACGGCCTCAACGTAAACAACTTTAATGAAATTCTAATTCAAATAGTTTCAACAACATAGTTCATGAATAATACGTAACAATGGAAAAAAATGCAAATATCCCTATCTCGTTACGTATCAGAGCGACCCTAAGACGACGCATGAGAGAGTCAACTCACAACAACAGCTAATCCTGGTTATCTGCACGTTACCCACGTAGAGGCAACATTCAAACAGAAGGGGTGAGATTCACATTCAATAATAATAAGCATATAATTCATCAACATAATTTAACAACATAAACAACAATAATTAAACTACGTTAATGCTTCACATAATTTCTCAATAACAACCCATTAATTATTTCTACAACTTGACAACACGACGACAACACCGACAACTCAACATCAACGACAATGCAACGACAACAACATCAACTTGACAGTGCACTATGCATGTGGTACCAATCAGGGCATCAAGCCCCCAATTTATAGAGCATAGACTCTCAACTTATAGAGCATAGGCTCTCAACGTGGTATGAATGATCAAGCATTCAACAGGGCATCAAGCCCCCAACTTTATATGAATGATTATTCTTGGACTCAGCAACAAATGCAACAACGACCAACAACTTCAACGACATCAACAACAACTTACAACTTTAACGACATTGGCGACAACAGCGGCAACGACAACAACAACGACTTCGCATCATAATTTCATAATTCATCAATTATGAACAACATCATGTAACATCATATTCATCAATATATACATTCATATAATAATTCATCAATTACAAACAACATCATGTAACATCATATTCATCAATATATACGTTCATATAATAATTCATCAATCAAAATAGTGAAAGCTAACAAAATTATCTAAAACTTTCATGTTTACACCAAAGGCCAATTCAAAACGGAAAAGGGCATAAAATAGTGAAATATGAAGAATCCGATTCACCAAAATCGTGTCACGATTTTAGAAATCGTGGCGCGTTTTTATGTCTAGAAATTACTGAACTTTCTGCAAAAATCGCGGCACAATTTTGACAGCATCAAGTCTAGAAATCGGTTTTTCAGAAAGTGCGATTTCCACCATTTCGCGCGTAAAATTCAAACCGTTAATTCGTTTTCAATGCCATTTTCACCTACGCGCTCCTGACACTTAGCTCTATCATAATCAATCAAAGATTTCAAGTTTCAACTGTCCCAAAACAATTTTCCAGAACCTCAAATGAACACTCAATTTTCAAAACCTAATTTCTCTAATCATCAAAATTTAACAACAACAATCATGCTAAACCTGTTTCAGAATTATAGAACCTACAATTAGAGAATGATAGTCCCACCCTTACCTTAAATTAGGTGATTGATTTCTACAACCTTCTCTCAGACTCTTCTCTTGGCTTCTCTTGGTTTTCTCCCTTTTCTCCCAAAATCTTGTTTTTCCTCAAAACTTGTCTGACTTCTCAGTTTCTATTTCTCTTAATCTCAACATATTCTCTTAATTCTACTTATTCCAATTATTTCTAATTAATTCTAATTCAGCCCCTTAAAGTCTAATTATTCTAATTTCCAACATATCCTACTAAATAATAATATAAAGCCACTTAATAAAATATTAATACACAACAACATGTCACTTATCAA